>Ga0316612_1000018_pt1 | contig 74009 bp, 55 predicted proteins | sample MIS2016226_MG_FD_207676 | JGI IMG/M metagenome (GOLD analysis project Ga0316612, IMG submission 207676) | Microbial mat bacterial communities from Middle Island sinkhole, Lake Huron, Michigan, United States - MIS.2016.226 | ecosystem: Environmental > Aquatic > Freshwater > Lake > Sediment... | reverse complement strand
GTAATTGCTGCGCTAAAAGAAACTAACCTTCGCTTTTTCCGCAAACGGCCAGCACGGCCAACGAATATCCCCAACCGCCCAAATTCGGGAGCGCCCATGTTCGCTTTTTACGAAGCGAGCGCTGGGTCGCTATTCCCTGTTTTTTCCCATTCCTTCCAAAACAAGATCCTAAAATAGTTTTAGGGCAATTCTTTGCCTAGAAAAAAGTTGGATTTTTGATCCAAAAGTTCTTCTTCTTCTTTGGTTTTTTAGGAAACTGCTCAGAACGCGAGTTGTAAATTGTTTTTTCTGATCTCAGTCAATTTTAACTTTTTGAATATAAACAAGATCGCATTGCAAAGGGCAAAAATGAGGTTTTCTTCTTTGACCTGAGGCCCAAGAAAAGCTAGAATTGAGATTTTTTGCTTTTCAATTTCAACGATTTTCCATACCCCCCCTTGACAAACGAAAAGTTTTATGCTAGAATGCTCATCAAAGCCGAAAGGAAAGCAACTCGATCTGTTAAACAAAGCTTGCTTTGAGCATAAGCCCTTAGACACTCTATACAATGAAGGATAAACTCATATCCAAAAGAGGGCCCCTTGCTTAGAACAGGTTTCCTGGCTGGCTATTGACCAGACCAGAAAAGCCTCAACAGCTTTCATGAGAACCCAAGTTGAGTTTTTTGCGTGCATAGCGCCCCGTCTGCGGTATGTTCAATTGCAAACTGAAGCCCCGCTCTTTGCCAGCACTCGCCCGCAAGGGCCCCGAAAAGCTGGAGCTAAAGATGGCGGATCAAAACGTGATTTTAGATCACAAGAAAGGATTAGTCCCTTGGAAACCACTTATTTCTTTGAGTCTTTTCATGCGGTGGAGGAGCAAAGCCATGACTCCTCTCCCATGACAACATATTATGACGGCGATTTGGCTTACATCGTGGAGAATTGCTCTCTTCGCAGCGCCTCACGCCAACGCCGCACCTTGCACAGCCTTGATCTGGATGCGCTGCTGACGCTTTTCAGCAGCCAGCCTCTAAAATCAGCTGCGTAACCCAGGCTGGGCGCAGGGAAGCCCATTAGAGCAGAGCCGTCGAGACCTCTCGGCGGCTTTGCTGATTCAGTTGCCCCCGCAGTTGCAGAATCGCTCTCCTTCCGGCTATAATGGCCCAATGCTTCCCTTTTGCGGCCATTAAGCTGCCAAGCCAGTGGCTGCTGTTTCTCAACAACAGAACAGTCTCGCTATGTTAGCTTCTGAACTGGTCGCGCTTACCCATGCCACGCTCGATGAGATGCCGAATGTTCATCCCCTTCCGATTCCGCCTTGGTGGGCCGAGATGCACGGCATGTTGGGGCAAAACCGGGCCATTATTCGCAGTTGGGCCTGGGAAACCCCAGAGCTTGGGTGGCTCCGCTTGTCCTACCTCAATGCCGGCCCACAGCTTAAAATCATTTCCCTTGTCGGTTTTCCGCGTCTGGAGTTTGAACTACCTCTTTTTGGCGCTGAAATTATGGTTGTCAACGAAAAAGTTACCTTTCTGGCTTTAGATTGGATGCCCCTTACTGAAAATGCACCTTACTTAGTTGCTTTGGCCGCTGTGCGCCGCCCTTATAATCATTTCCCGCTGATCACGGACCTTCCGCAGTGGGTCAAGGAAATCTTTTCGCCCCATGCTCTCTTTTCGCGGCCCCTTGATTTGATAACCAAAGAGGAGGTCGTGCGGGCCTTTGCTTCCTACTTTGAGAGCTACTTAACCTTTTGCGAAGAAGCACCGTCGAGTGCCAACCGCATGCGGGCCCTTTCAGCCCAACGCCGCTTTTGCACCTTATACCTTGCCCGCAACCCAGGGAGAAGTATGCTTGTGAAAACTTTTGGGGAACGTTGGACTGAAGCCTATACACATGGCTTTCTCTTCCAACCTGGGGGCCTCCGAACTTCAACGGATCGGCTAGACCACTAAAATGGAAGCTGGGCAGCATTTGCGGGTTAAAGGCTTCCTCTTTGGCGGCCTTACGCTCCTCGCCTTTACGTTGCGAGCTTGGGGCTGGGGCTGGTCTCTACCCTACGTTGATCATCCCGATGAACCCGCTGTCGTTCAAGTTCTGTTGCGGCTGCTCAAGGGCAACCTTGACCCCAATCACTTTTTCTATCCCTCCCTAATTCTCTACCTTCAAGCCTTAGTTTTCAAAATTCACTTTTGGGTTGGGGCCCTAACGGGCCTGTATAGCCCACAGTTTATCCTTCCGCGCTCGACCCATTTCTACACTACGATCCCCGGCGCTTTTGTTTGGGGAAGAATCTTTACGGCCAGCCTAGGAACCTTGACGGTGCTTACTTTAGCCCTTTGGAAGCCTTTGGGCCAGAAAGCGGGCTTGATCGGGGCTGTACTCTTGGCCCTTTCACCCTGGGCCATCACCAATTCCCACTACCTTACCGTAGATATTCCCGCCGCTTGCTTTGCCCTTCTTGCCCTGTTGAGCATCCTGCGGGTGGCGCAACAGGGAACAAATAAAGATTACCTTTTGGCGGGAATCCTTATTGGGCTGGCAACGGGGTCAAAGTATCAAAACGCTTTACTTGGCTTCTCCTTTCTCTTAGCTCACTTGCGGCCCAAAGGTCGGCGACCTTTTTCGCAACTTCTCGCAGGAGGCGGCATTGCCATTTTGACCTTTTTCCTTACTTCACCTTACATCCTCTTAGACTTTCCTGCTTTTCGCCGCGACATGCAAACCCTTTTCACTTCTTATGAAGGGACGCATGGCGATCTGCAACATGCCTGGCCTTTGGAGGACTATCTAACCTTCTTCTGGGCCGAAGCCTTAGGGCCCCTTCCCTTCCTCTTGACTCTCGTTGGTGGAGTAGACCTTGTTAGAAAGCAACCGACCATCGCGCTAGTTTTACTTTCTTTCCCGCTCCTCCTGATTCTTTCGCTGCTGCGAATGGAAACGCATTTCTATCGCAACCTCTTACCAGTGCAAGCTCCCCTTTTGCTTTTAGCTGGGTTTGGCGCAACAAGTCATTGGGAATACCTTACACGCTTCTTCCCTTCGCGCTGGCAAAAACCAATCCTTGCTTTAAGCCTGCTTTTCCTTCTGGGGCCCAGCTTTACGCCCGCTTTAAGGGAAAGTCTGCGGCTGGCCCAGCCTGATAGCCGTGTCACCGCGCAAGAATGGTTGCGGCAAAACTACCCAGGAGTACAAGTTGCTGCCGAACTTTCGCATCCGCTGCTTTGGCAAGGGGTCGCGCAAGCCACCAGTTTTCACTACCTTCCCTTGCAAACTTTGGGCTGGTATCGGGAGCAAGGTTATAGCTTCCTCTTGACCAACGCAGGCCGCCGAAAAGGCGATGAATGGACAAAGGATTATCAACCTCTTCTGAAGGAAGGGAAAGTTTTAAGAACCTTCGGGGGAAGACAAAGCCAATTGCTGGGCCCTCAAATGGACATTCTTGAAACTGGTTTGACCCCGACGCTTCTGCTTCAGCCGACCTTTAGACCAGGAATCTTGCGTGCTGCTCAAAATGTAAGGTTGGGGCCTTTGCAACTTCTGGGAGCTAAGGTTGGGAAATTGACACAAGGGAAAGGTGGCCCAGCAGTGCTTCCTGCCGAATCTTTGCGGCCTGGCGAAACTCTCGGTTTGCGAGTCTTCTGGCGACGGGAGACTTCGCTCCCGCCTTCTGCACAATATCAGATTTTTGTACATTTATGCGATTCACAAGGCCAGACTTTGGCCCAGCGAGATTCGCCGCCATGGCAAGGGCTTTTCCCGCTCCAGACGTGGCCCCTCAATCAGTTGGTAAGTGAAAACCTCGACCTTGCGCTGCCCCCCACGCTGCCCGCAGGTGCTTATCGCTTGCTAATCGGCTTGTATAACCCACTTAACCAAGGGCGTTACCCTGCGTTGGTTGAGGAGCAAGCGCCGCCCAAAAGCGAAATTGACCTGGGGCAAGTGGAGCTTAAAAACTAGCCTTTTTCGCTTGCACTAACTGTAATTTTCTGCTATGATAGTACAAATTACTTTTCGTAACGGTTGTGCGAATTCCTGACAAACGGTGCAGTTCGATTCACAGAAAGGACAAGACGGCATGCGGAACAACACACGGCTTTGGATGGTAACTCTGTTGGTGCTTGGAACGTTGGTCTTCGTCGGATGTGGGAAAAAAGCGGCCAAGGCCCCAACGGCAGACCCTGCTGCGGGTGGAGCCGCCGCAACGGCAGCCCCCGCGGCGGGCGGAGCCGCTGCAACGGCAGCCCCTGGCGCAGGCCCAATCTCGAACAAATTGGAAGTCCGACCTAAAGGCGAAGAGTTGGCTTTTAACCCCAATGAGTTTGTGGTTGCGGCGGGAACCGAGATTACGGTCAACTTTGAGAACACTTCCGTTGTCAACCCCCACAACTGGATTTTGCTCAACTCAAACAGCGAAGAGCTTGCGACCAAGTTGGATACGGACGGAGCCGCCGCTGGGTTGGACAAAGGTTACATGCCCGCTGACTTGACCAATGTTCTCGCGCATACCAAGCTGCTTCAGCCGGGCGAAAAAGACACGATCACCTTCAATGCCCCCACAACCCCTGGAACTTACATCTTTATATGTACTGTCCCTGGGCACTTCGTAGCGGGGTGTCGCGGCACAGTCGTCGTTAAATAGCTTTAGCAGGTCTGCTTGGCTTGGGCAAGGCTCCTCTCTACCGAGAGGAGCCTTTTTGGTTGAGGCTTTCCCCAGATCAATTTATTGGTGCTATAATAGGCAGCGAGCTAAGACCGCTTTGGGATAGTAGGGAAAGACTGGCCAAATGCCAAATGAAAAGAGCGCGCCGCTGGTCGCCGATGAGCTTCTTCACGGAATCGTTGCTGAGGTGATGAACATCACGGAAGTGAGGCCCGCAACTGAGCGAAACGGCGATGGCCGGCGCTTCCTGGGGCACTTGACGCGAGAACCCCAAGCAGCTTATGCCTATTTAGCCCAGCAGTTTCGCTTCTTGGATTATACGCCTTTGCTCCAGCAAGAGGGACGGGAAGTGGCCGTCTTGGCTTTACCCGGCCAGATCGGGGCCAGTAAATCGCGGCTGTGGGTTGCGCTTCTGCTTTTCGCCCTCACGCTGGCCTCGACCACCTTCGTCGGCGGGTTTACTGAACAGGGCTTCAACCTCGGCTTAGGTTTCGCTTTCAGCACCGCGCTCCTTTCGATTCTGTTGGCCCATGAATTAGGGCACTTTCTGATGGCCCGGCATTTGGGCGTAGAAGTCAGCTATCCTTTCTTTATCCCCTTGCCCATTAGCCCCATTGGAACGATGGGAGCCTTCATCGCGCTGAAATCTCCCCCGCCAAACCGCCAGGCCCTTTTGGCGATTGCCCTGACGGGGCCGTTGGCTGGTTTGGCGCTTGCTTTGCCCATTTTGGTCGGCGGGCTTTTGCTTTCTCCCGTGCAAAAGTTTGAACCCCCTTTTCTGCGGGAAGGAAATTCGCTGCTCTATCTGTTGCTCAAATGGGCGATTTTTGGGCGGTTGCTGCCCAATGCGGGGCTAGATGTCAACTTACATCCTGTCGCTTTTGCCGGCTGGGTCGGGCTGTTGGTCACGGGGCTAAACCTCATCCCCGCAGGGCAACTGGATGGCGGCCATATTTTCTTTGCGCTGGTCGGCCCCCGCATTGCTCGCTTTATGACCTGGAGCCTTGCGGCTCTTCTCTTCGCCCTGGGTTTTTTTTGGAACGGTTGGTTTGTGTGGGCCCTTTTGCTTCTCGCTTTTGGGCAACAGCGCGTCCCTTTGCTCAATGAACTGCCGCCCCTCAAGCGGGGGCAAAAAGTTCTCGCCGTGCTGGGGCTAATCCTGTTCGTTCTGCTTTTTACGCCCACACCGCTCAAATTTGTCCAAGCATCCTAAAAGGAGTTTTTGTGGAAGAACTAAGTCCCATTCGGGTAGTACATTACGGGCTGGGGGCAACGGGCAAGGCGATTGCCCGTCTGGTCGCCAAAACACCGGGCTTTTTGAACGTCGGGGGGATTGATCAAGACCCGAATTTGGTCGGGCACGATTTAGGTGAAATTTTAGAATTGGAACAAGAGCTTGGGATTCAAGTTTGTATTGACCCCCAGACGGTCTTGAATAGCGCTCGCCCCGATGTTGTCGTGGTGGCCACAACTTCGCTTTTAACGACAACTTACCCCCAACTCACGACTTGCCTCCGCGCCAGGGTAAATGTGATCTCGACTTGTGAAGAATTGGTCTACCCACATTTACACAACCCTGAATTAGCCCAAGAAATCAATCAATTGGCGCTGCGGAGTGGGGTCACAGTTTTGGGCATCGGCGTAAATCCAGGGTTTATTATGGATTTATTGCCCTTGATCCTGACGGGCCCTTGTACCAAAGTTGACCGAATTACGGTGACTCGCGTGATTGATGCGGGTTTGCGGCGGGGAAGTTTACATCAGCGCATCGGGGCCGGCCTGACCCAATTGCAATTTCGGGACCATATTGCGGATAGTAGTAAACGGCACGTGGGGCTGACCGAATCGATTCAGATGCTTGCAAGCTCAATTGGCTGGAAGCTGGACCGAATTGAAGAAAAGATTGAGCCAGTCCTGGCGGATGAATGGGTGCGGGCCGCGCATATTACCGTTGCGCCCGGCCAAGTAACGGGGCTGCGCCAGGTCGCCAGAGGAATTGTCGGCGGCCAAGAGACGCTTACACTGGATTGGCAAACCTACGTTGGGGCCCACGAAACTTACGACTCGATAGAGATCGAGGGTCAGCCGCAGATCAAACTGCGAATTCCAGGGGGGCTTCATGGGGATCAAGCGGCAGCAGCGTTGGTTTTACACGCGCTTCAAACGACAGTGACATCCGTCCCAGGCTTAATAACGGTCACCGAAATCCCACCTGTGCATTATCATCATTATTAAGCAAGCCCTGAAGCTCTGCCGACGGTCTGGGCGTGTAGGAAATGTGGGCCCCAGCTAAAGCACCCTCGGAATCCCCGGCTTTAGCCGGGGCCCAACAGCTAAAGCTGTTGCCTCCGAGGGAAAATAGCTTTGGCGCTTAGGGATAAGGTTCCTCCACGCTGGCGGCTAACTCCGCAACAGCTATCGCTAATTCGGCGACCAGGGGATGGTCGCCGAGTTTTTTCTCGGCTTGCGCTCCCACCGCTTGATAATAACCGACAAATGCAGGTTTCCCGCGCTTAAAACGCTGCCAAACGGTAGGCCCTTCTTGCTTTAGATCATGTAAAAGGCTCTGCACATTATGGAGCGTATCCGCAGCTTTCAAGGCCGCCGCCGCTTGGCCCGCGACCTCGACCTGAGCCAAAAGCGCAGCACGGGAAGCTTCCCAGGAAAGATCGCCCGCAGGTTTGGAAACCGCCACCACAAGGTCAGCGACTTTCGCCCCAAAGTTTGCGGCCAGCGTCTCCCGTGTTACGCCACAATCCTCCAGGACATCGTGCAATAAGCCTGCAATTACGACCTCTTCCGCAAACCCATAGCGCAAAAGAATCACCGAAACGTGAACCGTGTGCGTGAGGTAGGGAATCGTGGTCCCTTTTCGGAGTTGCTGGCGATGGGCCTGCGCCGCAAAAACGAGGGCAGCCTCGTAGCTTGCTGAAAACATCATTTTCCTCTTTCAAAAACGGTAGGCCTGGAAGGGTAGGCTCCTTTGGTTTTTGGGGCAAACGGAAGCCAAGGGCGGTTGCTGAACTTGCTGAAGCAGAGCCCTTGGCCCCAAAGGCTAAAGCCTTTGGCCTCCTGGCCAAGCAGCTTCGGCCCTTCCAGGCGCTGGTTGAGCTGGCCGAAACCAGCCCTTCTTTCCTATGAAAACTCATGCAGCCCAATATCTTTGCGGTAGGTGCGCCCTGGAAAAGTAATTCTTTCCGCATTGCTGAGAGCTTTCTCGCGGGCCCCTTGCAACGTCTCCCCCAAGGCCACCAGGGTCAGAACGGAGCCTCCCGTATTCGTGACCGCCGTGGATTCCTCATTTCCCCCACCAAACAAACCCGAAAATAAGGGGCTTGTCCCCCGGCGCGTTACGGGATTGTAGCGCATCCCTAGGGGGTTGTGGGTCTCGTTATGGAAGACCAAAAGCCCTTCCTCTACTTTGTCTAACCCGCCAATCGCTTGCCCTAGCGGGAAATGGTAAGGGTAGCCTTGCATCACTAAAGCCAAGCCAAGGGTTGCCTTATCCAGCCATTGCAACGGCCCTACTTGGTCTAGCTGGCGCGAGACCGTCGCTTGCAGGAGCGCGACAAGGTCGGTCTCCAGGCGCGGGAGGACTACCTCGGCCTCCAGGGGCCGCAGCTGCGAGCGCAACCCCGTGATCTGCGGCCCCTGCGCTGTGACATTGCAATCTAGCCCTAAAAAGCCTAAGTAGGGTAACCGTTCCGCTTGAAAGGCCTGAAGGGTTGGGATGATCAGCTTCTGGTGCAGGTAGGCCGTCAGCTTTTGAGCGTAGGCCTTAATCCCCGTCTGGGCCCCCATTCCGGGGACAAGCGGCCCTTGATCGTCTTCCTTCAGATGCTCATAGAAGCGGGTCGCCAGCAGCGGAAGCACCGTCCGCCCATCCGTGAGCGCCACCAGGGAGACCGGAACCCCAGGCGGATACTCTTCAATGACTACTTCCACCGGCAGCGGAGCGTTAAAGAACTCCCTTAGCAGCTTCAAGGCACTATAACGGTCTGGACAGACGACTTCCTTTTTCTCAGGGAGGTCAACCTTTAGCTTCACCGGTAACGCCTGCGCTGCGAGATACCGCTCGGCCAGAGTGAGCGTCGGAAGAACCCGCCCTTTGGCCGTTGGCAAGGCGTTGCGGAGCAGAAACTCCTTAACCCGACAGTGACTCTGCCCTAGCATTACGGTGCGCTTAGGTGGGCCCAAAACTTCTACGTTCAGGTCGACTAACTCATCGGCCAGCCCGGCACAGAGCGGCCCACTCGTCGTTGGCAGAATAATGTCGACGTTGGCCTCGAAAGCCCACCGCACTACCGCCGCCACATCCGTCGAGTCCAAAGCGATTGGCGGGACGAGGGCCGTCGTTCCCCCATTCCCTGGCGCACATAAGATTGCTACGTCGCTGGGAGTCTTAAAGAGCTTCCAGATAAAGGCATGGGCCCGCGAGTCATTCCCTAAGACTAGGATTTTCATGGCGCGTCAGTGATCTTTATTAGCCCTCTGAAACCAGCATTTGCCGGCCAGCCAGCAAGACATTCCGCAGAAGCAAGACGTTCGTAATGGGGCCCGTGCCACCTGGCACAGGCGTGATTGCGCCCACCACCTCCCTAGCACTGGCAAAGTCTACATCCCCAACCACTTGCCCATTGGCTTGCACATTGATCCCAAAGTCAAGCACGGTGGCTCCGGGCCGAAGCATCGCCCCCGTGATCTGGCCAGGCTTCCCGATGGCTACCGCCACAATTTCACACTCCCGCAAGACTCCCCCTAAGTCGACGGTTTGGGAATGGCAAATGGTCACCGTAGCATCCGCTTGAAGCAGCAGCGCCGCCAGAGGCCGCCCGACTACCGCGCTTCGCCCCACGATCCCGACGCGCTTCCCCCTGGGGTCAATGCCCGCAGAACGCAAGAGTTCCAGCCCCCCAGCGGGCGTGTTGGGGACAAAGGCCGGGCGACCTAAAGCCAACAACCCCGCATTGAGAGGATGCACGCCGTCTACATCTTTGCGGTAATCTAGCTGCCGCGTGGCCCGTTCGGCATCCAGGTGCGCCGGCAGCGGCATCTGAAGTAAGACTCCGGCTACCTCTTTACGGCCACTGACTCGCCTAATCGCACCCTCCAACTGCTCCTGTTCAATGGTGGCGGGCAGCTTTTCTAGGCTACACGCCAGGCCGACCTCGGCACATAACTTTTTGATACTGCGAACGTAACGCTTAGATGCTGCTTCCTCCCCCACCTGGATTACCGCCAGGCAGAGCGGGGTTTGCGACACCGTCCTAAACGCCAGCACTTCCGCTTGCAGCGCTTGGCAAAGTTGTTGAGCTAGGGCCCGACCATCAAGCACAATCGCGGTCACAGTTGCTCCTTTTGGGTTAAGAGGGCTGGGGGCTGGAGAAGCTCTGCGCCACGCCAGACCCAGCCTCTGGCTGCTGTCTTAGGCACATTCGGCATGCACAGTTTACGAATTGATCCGCTTCCGAACAGCGGCTAAAACCTTTAGGGTCTTGGCTTCCAAGCCCAGCGTCAGGTCTTTCAGCGCCGCTTGAGTCTCGTAGACAAAGCGCTTGTCCTCCAGACTCGCCAGATTGATCTCTACATTTAAGAGCGCACTTTGCACCGTCGCTTGGGCCAACAAAGCCGCAACTCCCACGTCGCTCACGACCAGTTGCCCACAGCGTTCGACCAAACTATCACAGAGGGGCAACAAGGCTGCCGTTTTCTGCGCGGTCTTCAATGGGACTTCCGCCGCGACTTGCGTCAGCTTCTGAATCGCTGCCCGCCTGGTGGCCGCATCCGCATCCGTGACTCGTGGAAGCTTGTAGGCTGCGGAAAGCCGCTTGAAGACCTCAATGTCGGCTTGCATCAATTGCTGAAGATCCGCCCTAAGAGCCTCGGCTTGTTGGTGAACGGCCTGGACATCCGCCTCCAGATCAGCAGGTTGTTTCTTCCCCAGCGTGAGGGCACAGACCATGCTCAACAGCCCTGCGGCCATCGCGCCACTGAGGCCCGCGACGCTTCCGCCGCCCGGAGTCGGGCTTTTGGAAGCCAGCGCGTCGAGGAATTGATCTAATCGTTGTTCCTTCATTAACTCGGTCATAAGGGCCAGGCAGCCGCAATTTGGGTTTGCCAAACGCTTTACCTGCATCGCTCCTTTCAGTCAAGGCGGCCCGTTCTAAAAGCTTCGAGCCGGTAAAGGCCTCGCCTTTGCCCATATTATACCAGCTATGGGCGTTATCTGGGATGCTCCCAGAATCCTGCTATACTGGGGCTAAATTGGTCTAAGCTCATCGCTCGGAAAACCTTTAGAATTAGGCTGCGGGCTTCGTTCTAAAGGCTAAGGTGCTTTTAACAAAAGACAAGGAAGGTTTTGCAATGCACATTCTCATCTTCACGGGGAACGCAGGCGCGGGAATCACCCAGGCTGCAACGGCTACTGCTGCCGCTGCCGCCGCTGCCGGTCAGCGGACACTTTTGGCCAGTATGGGCCCTTCACATGGTCTAAGTGCCCTTTTGGGCCAGCCAATCTCAAATGCGAGTCAGCATCTCACGCCCAGGCTGTCGGCTTGGGAACTGTCCGCTTCTGAGAATCTCGCCGCCCTTTTGGAAATGATTCGCCCACGTTTGTTTGGGCCGTTGACTAACATTATTGGGGACGAACTCCCGCTTATTCCAGGGATTGACTTCCTAATCAGTCTCTATCACTTGCGCCAAGAGGCGACAACGAACTTTGACTTGGTCGTCCTGGATGCCGGCCCGCATGACACTTTGCTGCGGGTTCTTGACCTCCCAGATGCCTTTCGGTGGTTGCTGCGCCTGCTGCTGGGGTTGGATCGGGGCCCAGGGCGCAACCCCGAAACCGCCAGCCGATCTCTAATCCCTGGTAACTTGATGCCGTTTGAATGGGTGGGCAAGGTTCAGGATGTCAGGGTTAAAGTCGAACAGCTAAGGGATGCTGCGATTGATGTCAATAAGACCACTGTGCGCTACGTCCTGCGCCCAGATGCGGTTGCTCTAAGCGAAACTCGCCTCGCTTTGCCCGCTTTGTATCTCCACGGCCTCGCGGTTGATAACCTGATCACAGGGCCGCTTTTACCTGCTGATCTGAGTGATTCGCGCTTCACAAACGTAATCAAAGAGCAACAAGAGATCGCGGAGACGGCTAAAGAGACTTGGCCAATTTGTCCCGTTTCGCGCTTGCCGCTGACTTCGATTAGCGGCAATCTGGCCGAATGGGAAACCTTGGGCAAGGCGCTTTACGCCGGCTCATCGCTCTTGCCAACGGCGGGGATTGAGTCGCCCATCACTATCGGCGACGCGGCTAACCCCTTTTTGGCGCTTCAGTTGCCAGGCTTGGTTCGCAATACTCTCAGCTTGACGCTCAATGAGGACGAGCTAATCGTGCAAGTGGGGCCCTATCGGCGACACATTTTGATGCCTGACTCGATGCGCGGCAAGGGCAATATTAAGGCGACGCGGGAGGGCGACAAGCTGGTGATTACGATGCGGTAGAATCTGCGCTGGCTGCTGGCTGAGGCACAACTGGCTGCTGGCTGAGGCGCAACTGGCTGCTGGCTGAGGCGCAACTGGCTGCTGGCTGAGGCACAACTGGCTGCTGGCTGAGGCACAACTGGCTGCCAGGGAAAAGACAAGTGCGCCCCGGACGAACTGTGAGCCTCGGCTGGGGCGCAGCCATCTGCTATAATAGATTAGGGTAAATTAAGTCTTCTTTTTAGGCTGATCAACAGGAACTTATGGCTATGGCTAACCTTTTCTTAGACTCACTGACTATTCAGAACTTTCGTTGCTTCCAGGACTTTAAGATCGAAAAGCTGGCGCGAGTGAACTTAATCGTGGGGCGAAATGGGGTCGGTAAGACGGCGCTTCTGGAAGCTTTAGAACTTTATGCGAGTCGATTCAATCCTTCAGTGATCCAAAAGTTACTTCTCTTGCATGATGAAATTAAGGCTATAAATGAAAACATGAAAGGATTAGATATAATCAATATGGTGGGCCATCTAACTTATGGGCGTAAGTTTAATGACCTACCAATCGTTATTGGTGACTCACATGATAACTTATTATCCATCCTCATAAGGAAACACATGGCCAAAGTTGACGAATCAATTAGAGTAATCCAGCATTTTGTGAAAGCCCTAATCCCATCCACTTCTCTTCAAACTGCACCTATCTTTCTTCCAAACATAGTTATTAAGCTTGGCTCAGAAGCAGAGAGGATTTACTTGCTTGAGGAGTTCTTTAACAACAATGATCAGTTTGAAGGCTCAAAATTAGCAGGGCCTAAATGGTCATCTATAGGGGTTAAAGGTCTCAATAACAGTGAGATAGCAGCATACTGGGACGCTGTAACGCTCACTGAGCTTGAACATGAGGTGCTTAAAGCTCTCCAGATAATTGAACCACGAGTTGTTAGTTTAGCCTTTATTGGCGAGGAGCGCCAAGGAAGAAAGCGGATTCCAATGATCAAACTGGCTGGTCAGAACGAGCGGATTCCCCTTCGAAGTCTTGGTGAAGGAATGAACAGGATGCTAGGTCTTGCACTTAAATTGGTCAATGCAAAAGAAAGCATGCTTCTAATTGACGAGCTTGAAAATGGGTTACACTATTCTACTCAACCCATTGTCTGGCGTATGATCTTCCAGCTTGCCCAGCAATTTAACATCCAAGTCTTTGTCACCACACATAGCATAGACTGCATTAAAGGTTTCAATCAAGCGTTGAAAGAGCATCCTGAAGTTGGTCTGTTACTCCGCTTACGCCGTCGGCCTCAAACAGATGAAGTGGTTGCGATTCCTGCTAAAAAGGATAAGCTAGAGCTTTTTATCAGTGAGCAACTGGAGGTCCGCTAGTTATGAGTAACTTACTCCTCGTAGAGGGGCAGGATGATGAGCATGTCATCAAGAATCTTTGGAAGACTTATGCCAAGACAACTGACCTTCCTTTTGAGATTGAGAGCCTGAAGGCTGACAATGAACTCTTAGCCAAGTTCAAAGAGGTCGTGCATGATGGGATAGACGATATCCAGCGCATAGGGATTGTGATAGACGCTGATAATAAACTTGACAGCCGCTGGGAATCCTTCCGTCATAGCTTGTTACGGGCTGGATATAGCAAGAAGCTAATCCCTCCTAAGCCGCTTCCAGAGGGAACCATAGTGTCCCAAGACAACAATGGATGGTTTAAGCAGGTAGGGATCTGGCTGATGCCTAATAACGAAGTGCCTGGCAATTTAGAGGATTTTGCCAGCTTTCTGATCCCTGAAGAGGATAGGTTGTGGGTTTATTCAGCAGCATGTTTAGCTGGGATGCCACCTTCAGAGGGGCGTTTCGAGGAAAAAGATCGATCTAAAGCCCACATTCATACCTGGTTAGCTTGGCAGAAGAAACCTGGCACTCCCCTGGGCCAAGCGATTACGGCTCGCTACCTTAGTGCCCAAACCTCCCATGCCCAGCGATTTATCGCTTGGCTAGAAAAACTTTTTGAATTAGCTTGAGCAAACTCAAAGCCGCTTTCTCTTGACACTTGCAGGGAACTTCTCTATACTTAAACTACCTATGCTAAATAAAAAAGCACTAGCCAAGCGGGTCGCGGTCATCACGGGCAGCACACGAGGCATCGGGCGAGCGATAGCCTTTGCGTATGGGCAAGCGGGGGCGAAAGTCGTTCTCTCATCCTCGCGGGCCGAAGCTGTTGAGCAGACATGCCAGGCTTTTAGGGAGCAAGGAATCGTTTGTTTGGGCATTCCCTGCGACGTTAGCGAGAAAGCGCAAGTCGCCAATTTGCTTGCACAGACCGTGGCGGAGTGGGGGCAAGTCGACGTATGGGTGAATAATGCAGGCATCTCAGGCCCCTACGCCGCGACTTTAGATGTGCCAAGCCAGACCTGGGAGCGGGTCTTGCAGACCAATCTCTTTGGCTGCTACTACGGTTGTCTCACTGTCTTGCCGCAAATGCTAAAGCAAAAGTCTGGTAAGATTATCAACCTTTCTGGAGGAGGAGCGCGGAAAGCCCAGCGGTTTTTGAGCGCGTATAGCACGTCTAAAGCGGCCATCACTCGCCTAACGGATGGGCTGGCGCAGGAATATCGGGCGCACAAATGGCTCTCGATCAACGTCTTAGAGCCGGGCATTGTCGCCACCGACATGCTTACACATGGCGAGGCCCTTGGGGAAGCGGTGGAAGCGTTCAAAGCCCTGCCGCGCATCCTCCGCATCTTTGGGACGACCCCAGAAGAAACGGCAGCCCTGGCCTTACACATGGCTTCCAGTAAGACGGATGGGATAAGTGGGAGAGTTTTCAAAGTGATGCCTCGGCAGCGAGCGTTATGGCGTTTAGGGCAAACTCTGCTTAGGCTGCGGTAGCAGCTAATGCTCCAGAAAGGTGCGAGATGCTTGTGAAGCAAGAAATCAAACAGGAAGCAACCCAGGCTCTGCTTGCTGACTTTACCAAGCTGGAGTTGGCCCAGGACATTCTCCAGCAAGCCATAGATGCTTTGGCCGAGCCTTTTTTTGTCAAAGATCGGCAGCATCGGTGGATTATCTGCAACGAAGCGATCTGTAAACAGATCGGCCATCCCCGCGCCGAAATCCTGGGGAAGAGTGATTTTGACTACTCATCCCCAGAGCAAGCCACCATCTTCTGGCAAGCCGATGATGAGGTCTTTAACACGGGGCATCCCGTGATGAATGAGGAAATGATCACCTTCCCTGATGGCACGCTCCACACGATCTATACCCGCAAATACCCTTTGAAGGATTCAACGGGCAAGGTGATTGCGCTAAGTGGCTTCATTACGGACATTACAGAGCTAGAGCGCCGGCAGTTCAAAATCAAGCAGCTTGAGGCGAGTGTAATGAAGCAAATGGATACGATAGAGCTTCAGCGCCTCTTGCTAGAGCAGATTTCGACTCCGATCCTGGAGGTTTGGGAACATATTCTCTTGCTTCCCTTGATCGGTCTAATTGACAGCTATCGAGCGATCCGCCTGACGGATAGCCTGTTGACAGCGATCAGCCACACCCAAGCCCGCATCTTGATCATGGATGTAACAGGTGTGCCCATCGTCGACTCTAGCGTCGCGGGGCATCTGCTGCAAAGTATTCTAGCAGCCCGGCTGTTAGGCTGTAAGAGTATTCTTGTTGGCATCCACCCCCACGTGGCCCAGATTATGGTGGAACTGGGCATTGACTTCAGCCAGATCACCACGCGGGCGACGCTGCGCGATGGCTTGAAACAGGCCATTGCGCTCCTTGCCTAAGCGTTCCCTGAGCATGCCTAAGGGCAACCAGCGGTTCCCTGAGCATGCCTAAGCGTTCCCTGAGCTTGCCGAAGGGCCGCTGGTTTCGGCAAGCTCAACCAACCAGCGGTTCCCTGAGCTTGCCGAAGGGAACTTGATAAACGCTGGTTTCGGCAAGCTCAACCAGCGGTTCCCTAAGTGGTAACTGAGCTTGCCTAAGCGTTCCCTGAGCTTGCCGAAGGGAACTTGATAAACGCTGGTTTCGGCAGAGCTTCAACCAGCGGGCGGTTCCCTGAGCATGCCTAAGCGTTCCCTGAGCTTGCCGAAGGGAACTTGATAAACGCTGGTTTCGGCAAGCTCAACCAGCGGTTCCCTAAGTGGTAACTGAGCTTGCCTAAGCGTTCCCTGAGCATGCCTAAGGGCAACATTGAGGAGCTTGCGAATGTCTGTTCAACCCCTTATTTTGGTCATCAGTGCCGCCGACACAGGGCGCGGGCCGCTAACCGCCGCCCTTTTACGCCGGTTGCTTGAAAAACGAGGTCTAACTTGGCTGGTAAGTTCGGCGGGGATTGTGGGCCACGACGAAGCTCCCGCGCAGGTGGAAGCCCGCGACGCAGCAAAGACGCTGGGCCTCGATCTTGGCAACCATATTGCCCGTTCCCTCACCGAAGAGTTGGCGGGGGAGGCGGATCTGCTGCTGACCCCAGAGAGTGGGATTGCGAAGGTCATTAAGCTGCGCCACCCTACGGGAGCGGCCAAGGTCTTCACTTTAGGCGAATTAGCCCAGCGCCACCGCGACATCCCCGACCCCTTTAGGATGCAGCTTGGGGCCTGGGTGATCTATGCGCGGGAAACAGATGCGTTGCTCCAAAAAGGGCTAGAGCTGCTCATCGCCAAGGCAAGTGGCCCGCCCGCAAGAGTACCTCAACTGGACGCTTCGCCCGCCTCGTTCGCGCCCGCAAAGCCTGCGGAAGAGCCTTCCCGCGCTCGCACCAAGCCCCTTGAACGCTCTTCGCGGCTCTTAGCGCTGCTGCGCGAATCGCCTGACTTGGTAGTTTGGGAAAATGCTCGCAGGCAGCTGGAGCTTGAAATCAAAGCTGCCGCAAAGACCATCGCGCAGCCCACCGACCTTGCCTTGCCCTATTCCAACCTGCTTCTGACCCTGTTAAACCTCTTACCCACGCTTCCTCCCCCAGACCGCCTGGCCGCGCTCCAGACGGCCATTGAGGGCCTCTTAAAACCCATTGATCAGCAGAGCTTTAGCCAGCTTGCGCTCCTCCTGGCGACCTGGTCTGCCAGGTAATTCCCCCGTAAACCCTCTCCCAGGTCGTTCTTCATCGTGTATAATATTGATGCACGGGGCAAGGATGTGGAGTCAGAAAAGTAAGGCTGCCCAAAAATTAGCTCGCTGCCTGGAGCGAGACTCTTCGTTCTCTGTACCTTTGCATCCCCCTTCTCAGTGCCTCCTTTCTGGCATGGTTCGATTTATGAGACCACCCAATGAAACGCATTATTATCCGAGAGCCGACCCCCATCCTCCCTTTTGGCGAACCCGCCCGCGATTTGCGGATTCTCAACAAAGCGCTCTGGTTGCATCAGCGCGACCTCCTCGCTCGCCACTGTAAAGGGGCCAGCGAAGTCGACTCGCTGGCCGAAATCACCCGCTTTTCCCAGGGCGAACTTCTGATTCACAAGGACAATCTCTTCTTCAATGCCAAACTAATTGACACTTTTGTCAGCCAAGCGCGAGCGACGCAGCAGGCTTGTCAAATCGCATTTGCCAAAGATGATCGAACCATCACCGCCCATGCGCTTCGTTTGCAGGACGGGATTCGCTTGGAAGGCGAAGTCTATCTTGCGGACCTCTACTACTATCCATCTGGCGAACGTCAGCCCCCCAAACCGCTCGTCATCGCCACCGAAGCCAGTGAAATGGGCTATTATCATATTCCAAGCTACATGGCTAACCAGGGAGACCTGGTCTTTCAAGTCCCTTTAAGAGCCTTTCTTTCCATTGAAAACTGGGTCCATGTCTTTTTAGCCAATACGCCACTAGGGGTTTTTAATTGGGCCCGCCAAACCGAGGATGTCATGAATCGGGGCCGCCTGCGTGACTTCCTGCACTGGCAGCAGGCTGATTGGCAGGCTTTGCGCCCCAAAATTGCGCTTTTACTCACGGCCCTGGGCGAAAAACTTAATCCCTTTGAAGCTAAATGGCGCAATCATTTCTTAGCCTGCAAGAATCTAGTCAAAATCGGCAAAAACTGTTCCATTGACCCCACCGCAATCATTCATGGCCCCACGGTCTTGGGCGATAATGTCTATGTTGGCCCTGGCGCAGTGATCACCAATAGCCTGATTGGCAGTAATGTCAACATTATGCAGGGCAGCCAAGTGATGTTAAGCGTGATTAGTGATCGTTGTTTTCTCCCTTTCAATGCAGGGGTCTTTATGAGTACCTTGATGGAAGATAGTACCGTGGCCCAAAATACCACTTTGCAACTTTGTGTCGTGGGCCGCAATAGTTTTCTGGGAGCGAATAATGTTTGTACTGATTTAGACCTTTTTGGCCAACCAATCCAAACTTATCACAAAAGCAAGTTTGCGGCGGAAGGTGAACTCCAAGATGTTGGCTTACCCGTCCTTGGTTCCGCAATTGGCCACCACTGCAAAATTGGCAGTGGTTTTATTCTGGCTCCAGGGCGCATGGTCGGCTCCTATACAACGTTGGTTGTCCAGAGTAATGGAGCAAATCTGATTCAAAAATGCGTTAATGTGCCTAACACACCTTCAAAATACAATGTCCCTGGCCAGAATGCAGAGTTAGCTGGGCAAACAGATGAGGCTCGCCAGACAATCTATTTTTGGCCGAGGCTTTCCAACCCCGCAGCCACCCCTGAAGCAAGTGTAAAAGCAGCGCCTTTCCCAACCGAAGCCAGAGAAATAGACCGCGCCTGCAACACTGATCTCTGATTTACCTAAAGTTTCCCTGAATGAAGGGAAACAACGCTCTGTTATTTCGTAAACAATGCTAGGAGGCCCCTCTATGGGCAAAGATAAAATTCTCGTCGTTGAAGATGCTCCCGACATTCTGGGGCTTCTCAGGATTTATTTCACCTCGCAAGGCTATGAAGTTCTCACGGCTATGCGGGGCCAAGCAGCTCTCGATATTTGCCGCGAAACGCTGCCTAATCTAGCGCTGTTGGATGTCGGCTTGCCCGACATGGCGGGCTTTGAGGTTGGGAAAATTCTGCGGGCCAGCCCCCGCACCCGCCATATTCCCATTGTTTTCCTCACCGCTTATGGTGAACGCCAAGATCGCCTCAAGGGTTTAGGCGAAGTTCAAGCCCAATATTATATTGTTAAGCCCTTTGACATCGAGGAAGTTCATACGATTGTCCGTAATCTGCTCGAAGAAGCTCGTCGTAAAAATCAATCTCACCCCATAACTAATTTACCAACTGCCGAAACCCTGAATGATCAATTGCGGATGTTGCTTTCAACTACGGGCTGGGCCCTGGCCCTGGTGCATATCAATGGCTTTGAGGCTTTTACCCAATCTTATGGGGCCATCGTGGGCGAAGATGTCCTAAAGTTTACCGCTTTGCTCTTGAGTGAAATTGATAATGAATTGGGGGCCGCAACTGATTTCGTGGGGCAAATGGTCGTGGGCGCTGATTTCATTCTCACTTCGTCGCCCGAAAAGACTAAGGCGATCTGTGAAAAGTTGATTACGCGGTTTGACAACGAAGTTGGCCTGCATTACAACTATAAACATCGCAAACAAGGCTATCTTGAAGTCCCTGATGATCGAGGGGTTCTGCGCCAAACCACGTTAATGTCGCTTTCAATTGGGGTGTTGACCAGCCAGGATGGCCCATTCTACGATATTCGGGAACTGAGCGAAGCCGCCGAAGAAGCACGCCGCAGTGCTGCTTTGCCGCCCAGCGAGCCAACCCGCCGAAGTATCATTCAATACGGGCGTAGTCGTTAAACCCGCAAAAAAGGCTTTCATTTAGGGCAGGCCCGAAGAACAAAGCTTCGGGCCTGCTCTAACCTTCTTTGGCACAGAAAAAGAACTGCTCAATTTCTAGGTTTTATTTTATCAGCAAATCTTCAGATCAATAACAGAATCGCATGGCTCAACTCTTTTAGCGTGTCATTCTCGCCCTTTTTCTTATTTTTATCTCAAAATCTACAGCTACTGGTATCAGATTAGAAAGTAATCTAGTATGGCTAAAACTTCTAAGGGCTAAGTTTGGTAAGAACTAAGCGGTTTAGCCGTTCATTTGTTACTACAAAAAGTTTTTCCTTACTTATTTGGCGAGGAGCCTAAAATTTATGACCGTAACAATTGCTTCTACCCAAACCCAACAGCATGCGGAACTATTAAGCCAACTTATTCTGTTACGCAAGCACGACTCGCTGGCGTTAGATAATCTGACGTTTTTGCGGCAAGTTGTTACAACCTTGCAAGGTTTTTGTGACCATGTTTGGGGCATGCTTGTGGTCTGCGATCACGGCTTTTTGAATCACGCCAGTTGGGGGCTGTCAAGCGAACGCGAAAAGCAACTTCTGCGCGGAATCAAGGAAGGCCCAGGCAGCAAAACTGGGTTGCCTTTCGTGTCGTTTACGCTCTCTGTAGCCCAAGAAGTCAAAGGCTATCTACTTCTTGCGCCCCTAAAAAAACCCGAAACGCTTTTAACGCCAGATTTTGTGCCTTCGTTGACAGTGCTATTAGAAATGCTCCTTCAGGAACAATTTTGTCATCAAGCCCACCGCCTGGCCCACGAAGAAGTCAACGCCCAACTCCGCCAAGAAAAAGAGCGCCTTGAAACCGTCCACGCGATTACGCTTGAATTGACGGCCACTTTGAACCTGGACGACATCCTCCGCCGAGCGCTGGAGTTGATTTCAATCAATTTAGGGGTAAAGCGCGGTTCAATTATGCTCCGCGATCTCGCGTCGCGGACTCTAGCTTGTCGAGCGATTTTGGTTGAAAAAGGCAAAGCTCAAATTGACAATATTCCGCTGCGCTTCAGCAATGGCGATGGGCTGGCCAATTGGGTTGCGCGCCACCAGGAAGCGGTACGAATTGCCGATGTGCGCCAAGATCGGCGCTGGGTAATCGAGCCAGGGCGGGCTGACGATGTCCGTTCGGTGGTGGTTGTTCCAATTATGACCAGTGATACTTTTCTGGGAGTCTTAAACCTCTCTAGCCCTAAAATCAATTATTTCAGCGATGCCCAAACGCGGCTGCTCAAAACGATTGCCAATGAAGTTGCAATTGCCCTGAACAACGCGCAACTCTATAATTACATCAATGAGATGGCCTGGCGGCAAGGCGAACTTCTGGAGCAGCAACGCGAGGAAACGAGTAAAAATAGCGCTATTCTCCAGAGTTTGGGCGAAGGAGTAATTGTTCTAGATCCAGCCCAGTGCATTGCGCTTTTCAACCCCGCCGCCGAGCGGATGTTGAGCATCGTGGGCCGCGAAGTTTTACAAAAGCCTTTGGTGGCTCTCGCTTCGCAGGGCCAGACCGAAAAAGAGCGGGAACGCTTCTGGTTGTTCTACAGTGGTTTGCAAACAGGGCTGCAAGAGGCCAGAAAGCAGCAAGGCATCTATAGTTTAGCGCTTGATTTACCTAATCCAACGCAAACGTTGGCCATTCATCTTTCGCAAGTTATCGGGCACGATGGGCAAAATTATGGTGATGTTGCCGTGCTGCGCGACATTACCCGCGAAATTCAGGCTGACCGAGCCAAACGGGATTTTATCTCCCACGTTTCCCACGAACTCCGCACGCCCCTTACCGCCGTTAGGGGTTACATAGATTTGCTCCTGATGGGCGCAGCAGGAGAACTTAGCGACCAGCAAACTAACTTTTTACAAGTTGCTAAAGCTAATACTTCGCGTTTAATGGATTTGATCAATGATATTTTAGACATTTCGCGCATTGAATCGGGCAAAATCACGCTTAATATCACGCAAGTCAATTTGACCAAGGCGATAAACGATAGTGTTCAATCTCTCCGCTTAGAAATTGAACGAAAGAATCTTAACTTAGAGCTTGAAATCGCCGAAGCGATCCCGCCCCTTGAAGCTGACGAAAAACGCCTGAATCAAGTTATGTTGAATATCTTATCCAATGCGGTTAAGTATTCTTATCCCCAAGGCCACATTACAATTCGCGCTTTCTGCAATGCTGATCAGAAAATCCAGGTCGAAGTAGCTGATACAGGGGTTGGAATCGCGCCAGAGCAAATTGAAAAGCTCTTTTTACCCTTTTATCGGGCTGAAAACCCGCTTAAAGAAGTGGTTGGTGGAACAGGCCTAGGGCTTACGATTGTTAAATCGCTCGTTGAGCAGCACGAAGGCGAATTGTGGGTGACAAGTGAAGTGGGGCACGGAAGTACTTTTCACTTTACGCTGCCCTTTCACCAACCTAAGCCTGGCAAGCGAATCGAAGTTAAAGGCCTCCGCCTCTAAATTGCTCAAAGGAAAGAAAAAAGGTCGTGCCAAAGTCAGTAATGGCTAAAACCAGCGGCTTCCAGTTGCCAAAAAGCCCCCCAAATTACATTAACATTACAGAACTACCCAATTTCTTTTAATTACTTTTCTCAGCAGCTAACAATTAAGAGAATGCAATGCGAAGCCAAATAAGTTCTTTGTTCTTTGTAAGATAGCTAAGGATTATTTCATTACTCTTTCATTTAGCTTTCATTTTTGGTCAAGAATGCTAAGATATGCTTATCCCCTATCCCAAATTCAGATTAACTCTGCGTTTATTCGACTGTCTATAACTTTTTCTACGCTCTTGCTAGTATTGATGTGCATAATAAACGCGGAAGACAGTATGAGTGCAATTTACCTCAACGACTGCTTAGGTCATTATGAAGTTTTAGGGCGCGGCCAGCCCGTTATTTTCCTCCATAGCTGGCTCGGCTCCTGGCGCTACTGGGTGCAAGTAATGGACGAAGTGGCCGCCCAAGGCTATCGGGCCTACGCTCTTGATTTCTGGGGCTTTGGGGAGTCTGAACGGCGTGGGCCTTTCACGCTGGAAGCCTATGCCAAGATGGTGCTTGAATTTATGGATAAAATGGGCCTCCAAAAAGTGCATCTGGTGGGGCACGGGCTGGGTGGGATGGTTGCGCTTCTTGCCGCAAAAGAGCAGCCAGAGCGTTTCTTGCGCCTGATGGTCGTTTCTACGCCGCTGGAAGGCTCCAGCCTCAAAGAAGCTATGAAGCCTGATGCTCTTGCCCGGCTTTTAGGCCGCAAAAATTTGAGCGCAACTTGGGCACGGCTGGTCCGCCAAATTCCTTTGAACGATACGACAGTTCGTGCTGAACTCTATGAGGATACAGATAATTTAGATGATCAAGTCATTCAAGAGATTCAAACCTCAATGTTAGCTATGGATTTCAAACCAATCCTTGCGGCGCTCAAGCGAACTCATTTATTAGCAGTTTATGGCGAAAAAGACAGCCTTATTCCTTGTGACCAAGCGCGAATTATAGCTCGTGAACCCAACAATTGTCATCAAAGCTTGATTTTGCCGCGCTTAAATCACTTTCCTTTTTTGGAAGCAACCAATACTTTCAGTCGCCTCCTGCTTGATTTCTTGGCCAGCGAAGGGCCTGTGGAAGTGAAGGTGCAATGGCGAAGGCGGGTTTTACAGCGCGATTATCTCTAAATTGAGCTACTTGCGGCCTTCTCGTCGAGGCCGCTTTTTTCTTTTGACCCCAAACTTCAAAAAACCTTTGGTAATCCTATAATAGTAGTCTCTTTTGGGGCTTTTTGGCAACAGGAATCCAATGGCTTTAGCCATTGGCCCCAAAGGCTATGCTTCAACAAGTTCAGCAACCGCCTTTGGCCTCCTGGAATCCTGGAAGTTAAGCTTCACCCCTCCTGCCTTTGGCCCTACCAAACCTTTTTTTGCATCCAAAGAAATTAAATCAACGTCTCAATTGCAGCGTTTCCGCTCTGAAAGCCAAGAAAGTAGCAGGTTAAGATGAATTCAGTTGTTAGCCAGTTTCTGACGAGCCTCCGTTTAGGTGAGCCGCAAGTTCAGCGCAATATGCGAGTTATTCCCCTCTACAGTTCGGTGAAGCATAGTCCTGAATATTTGACGCTGGGCCAGGCTCTCGATCAGCAGGTTTTGAAAGTTACCGAAGCAAGCCAAGCGGGGTCTGTACCCGAACTCAAAGTTATCAGCATTGCTGAAAAGTTCATTTTGCTCCTCGATGGCGAGGAATTAGCGGGCGCAAAGCAGAATCGGGTCTTGAATACCACAATTTTGCTTCAGCCTCACGCCGAAATGTTGATTCCTGTAAGTTGTACGGAGCAACGGCGCTGGGCCTACGCCTCAGCCGAGTTTGCGGAATCGGGCACGGTTATGGCTCATACGGCTCGCAGGGCGAAATCTGATTCGGTTAGTCAATCTTTGAAGCAAGCGCAGGGGTATCGTTCAGATCAAGGGCGAGTCTGGCACGAAATTGACAAACTGGCCGCTGAAGCCAAAGTTTCCTCTTCGACCAGCGCAATGCACGACGTTTTTGTGGCCAAAGACCAAGACCTTGCTGAATTTAGCCAAGTTTTTGAGCTACAACCTGCTCAACAAGGGTTGCTTGTACTAGTCAATAACGAAGTTGCTGGCTTTGACATTCTTTCGTCCGCCACAGCTTATCAAATGCTGCATCCTAAGCTCGTCAAAAGCTATGCGATGGATGCAATTACGCAACCAAACGTTGAGAAGGAAATGCAATTTAGTTCAAAAGCGCAAGACTTTCTGTCGTCAATCGCAAATTGTACCGTTCAAGTTTACCCTTCGGCGGGAATTGGGCAAGATTACCGCTTTGAAAGCCCAACCATTGTTGGTTCAGTATTGGTAGCTGAAGAGCATGTCATTCATGGAGCCTTCTTTCGCGTGGCCGAAATCAATTCTTCCGAAACCATAACCTCGGCCAGCCAACGCCGCTTTTTCCGCCAACATTCCTAAATAGTATCAATTTCCTCTGGTAGTCCTGTAGTGGTAGTGTCCTTTGGTCTTTTTGGCAACAGGAATCCAATGGCTTTAGCTATTGGCCCCCAAAGGCTATGCTTCAACAAGTTCAGCAACCGCCTTTGGCCTCCTGGACTCTTGGAATTTAAGCTTCACCACTCCTGACTTTGGCCCTACCCCTTTCCCCTTTCTGAGCAGACAGGTCTTCAAGGTGCGAAACCCGAAGGCCTGTTTTTTTTGCTCAAAAATAACAGTTTTTGCATCTGCTCACGCAGTATGCTAAACTTGAACAGGGACAAAAGTGCCAGGCAGCTTGTTTTTCGTTTGCCTGCGAAATCTTTTGAAGCAACCTAAAGTCCTTGCAAAGCTTAATTCCAAAGATTTCAGTAGAGGAATCGCCCGATGAAAGTCAATATATCACCCCTTCCCGATCAGAAACGCATTTTTTGTAATAAGTGCCAAGTTGAAACTAATCATCTCCTCAAAGGTGAGCATGTTCGGCGAGATTATGATGAAGGGGGCTGGATTGAAATCCTTTTTCGCTTTTGGATTTGTGCAGGTTGTGAACGAGCAACCCTCGAAGAATGCTATACGGGCAACCGCGTGCGCGATAAGGATGGCCAACAAATCTATTTTTCAGTCTATCGCCCTCGCCGCACCAAAAGCGATTTTACCGAAAAATACTTCTTTAAATTGCCTCCGATCTTGGATAAAATTTACCGCGAGACGATTCGGGCTTTCAATGAGGATTTGATTGTGCTTTGTGTAACGGGCCTCCGCGCCTTAATTGACGCAGTCTGTAAGGATAAACAGATTAGTGGGTATACGTTAGAGACGCGAGTTGACAATTTGAGCAATATCGTACCGCAAAATATGGTTAAAGGCCTTCATAGCTTCGAGTTTTTGAGCAGCGATCCTATTCATGAATTGCGGCGGCCCCCTTCGGGCAACGAAATTCGCTTGGCCATTGAGGTTTGCGAAGATTTACTGAATGTCCTCTATGAATTAGATTATAATGCCACGCAAAACTCACGCAATCAACGGCGGGGGATTTTACCTAAGTAGAGCTATTGTTTTTAGTTCAAATTTATGGTTGCAGCAGCTTCAGATTCATTTTGGCAACGGTTACTTAGTAATTTTAGCTTCTTATTCTTTATCGTCTTACTTTTAACCTGGTCTACCAGGCCGGACGGTAAACTGCATATCTTCTTTTTTGATACTCCTGGCGATGCTTTTCTCCTTCAAACCCCAAATGGTCAATTCATTTTGCTTGATGGTGGTGCAGACCCAACCTTATTAGCGCTGCAACTTGGGCGCAAACTACCCTTTTGGCAACGAAAACTCGACGCAATCCTTCTTACCCAGAATCTTTCAAAATGTTTACCAGGTCAAGTCGCTGCTTTAGCCCGTTATCAAGTTAAGTTAGCGCTTGTTTGCCCCAATCTCGCTACTGCTAACCCTTCTTCGCAATTAGATGAATGGAAACGTCTCTTGGCCCAGCAGAAAACAAAAATTCGCTTGGCCAAGCCTGGAGATCGCCTAGCTTTTCCAATGTCGCAGAAAAACAAAGCAACGAAGAATCAAGTTTTGATCAATGTTTTGCTAACGGGCGCAGCTGAGAATTCTGGGGGAATGGTGCTTAGGCTAGATTACGGTCATTTTTCAATGGTCTTTGCGAGCGCAACTAATGAGTTTGATGATGAGCAGTTATTGAAAAATGCTCAACCAGTTACAGTTCTCGTCTATCCGTGGGTGCGAGAGATGGATACAAAACTTATGGCAGGCTTAAAACCCCGCTATATCCTCTTTTCAAGCCTGCAAGAAAGTCAAGAGCCGGCTCTTTTAACTTATTATGAGCGCGAAGCGCATTATGGCTCAAAGCTCTATCATCCTAGTCTTGACGGCACAATTGAGTTGATCACCAATGGCCTTTCGTTGCAGATCAAGACTGAAAAGAAAGCTTCTAAAAAGTGAATCGTTTGACGCTTTTCCTGACTGGCTTGGGTCTAGCATTCATTTTAAGCTCTTTTGGCGCTTTGCTCTGGCGGCGTTTCTATCAAGAAGAGAACCAAACTGCTGTTCAACGCATTTTCAAGAATAGTGCTGTGCCCTTTATTGCCCGCATCATCATTCGCTTTCTTGATCTTATCTTTTACGTTGTTCTCTATAGCACTTTACCAGGAGCAGAAATTGGCCCCTACACCTTTGCTGCGCTTTTAGTTGCACAATATCTCGGTACATTTACAGAGTTTGGGCTAGGAACATTGCTTACTCGTGAAGTAGCCAAAGATAAGACCATTGCTCCTCAGCTTTTTACGACGACTTTAGGACTTAGATGGGGTTTAGTCTTAGCGGCTATCCCGTTTGCAGCGCTTATTATTGGTTTTTATAGCCTTTTAGCTGCTTTTGGCTGGGGCGAAACGATTAGTTTGGTGGGACAACAAGCCATTTGGATTCTGTTGCTTACCCTCATTCCCAGCGCCTATTCGGGAGCAAGTACGGCCCTTTACAATGCTGCTGAAAAGATGGAAATCCCTGCTTTTATCGAATTGCTAACCGCTATTTTGAGCATCATCGCTCGGCTTCTGGCTTTGTGGTTAGGGTTTGGCATTCTGGGGCTGGCGTGGGCCGCCGTTTTAGTTTCGACTCTAACAGCATTGATCTATCTAGTTTTTCAATTTCAGAGCAAGGATCAGCAATTTCTTAATGTTTTTTCACAAAGTCTTCACTGGAATTTAACTTTAGTTTGGCAAATGATCCCTTTAGCCTTGCCTCTGATGCTAAATAATCTCTTAAATGTGGTCTTTTTTCGATTTGATCTGTTTTTGGTCAAAGCGTTTGGCGCAGGCCAAGGCGACTTGTTGGTGCAACAATATGCGATAGCCTATCAAATTCTAAATATTGCCCTGATTCTACCGCCCGTAATCACTTTTGCGGTCTTCCCGACGCTGGCGCGGCGGGCTGATGGCGCACGCGAAGCCCTTGCTAAAGCCCAAAATCAAACTTTGCAAGCCCTTTTGCTGCTCGCTTTTCCTCTGGCAATGGCGCTTAGTATCCTCGCTCCTGACCTGATTCAACTCTTTACGCGCCGCCATGCTGCTGATTATCTGCCTATTTCAGCGGAAGTTTTAGCGATTATCGCTTGGTTTCTTCCCCTTTCTTTCACAAATGGCCTTTTACAATATGTTTTAATTGCGATCAATCAGCAAAAGTTGATTACCAGAGCTTTTCTGATCGGGGCATTTTTCAATTTGAGTGCGAATCTCTTGCTGATTCCCCCCTTTGGTCTCTATGCCGCCAGCATCATTACGATTCTTTCAGAAATGGTCTTACTTGTAGTCTTTTTGCCTTTATTACACAAAGAGCAACTTACGCCGCCCTTGCTAAAATTGGCTTGGCGACCATTTTTGGCAACTTTAATTATGGGAAGCGTCATGCTAAGTGGGCAAAAGCTGGGGTGGTTTACTGAAATAGCGCTTGCAATTCCTGTTTACATCGCTATGCTTTGGGGTTTGAAGACTTTTGGGGCTGAGGAAAAAGCATTCTTGCGCTCTTTGGGAATCGGATTCCAAGACTAAAGGATTTTAGAGCAATGCCTTCTGTTCCCCCAGGTTTGGCTCTTCGCGCTGGGCCTGTTTAAGCGTCGTATCGGTCCCTGGAAATTGCACTTTCGCCCCATTCAAAAGCTGTTCTATCGTTAGGATTTGGATTTTGGGATAATCTTTCTGCCAGACCGTCGAGCGCCAAGGCCCAATTTCAAGGATTTCTAGCTCCATATTCCGACTTGGTGGCTCTAAAGTGATAAATACGCCCAGCACCGCGTTCTTTTCACGTTCAATCGTCCCGCTCAAATCTCTAATATCGCGGCTACTAACCTTCCCGCTCTTGACTTGCACAATAATCCGTTTTTCGGCCTCGCCGCTATCTCGAAACGTCATAATCCCATCAATCCCTTTATCACTCCCTTTTTTGCCCTGTTTGCTATCGCCCTGCCCGCCGTAAGGGTAAGCGGGTAAAAGCCCCAGCGCCCACCATTGAAATTGATAACGGTCTTGCAGCGCGAGATGTTGGGCATCGGCCAGCGTGACAGGCTCCCCAAGCAGGTCATAATCCTTTTTGGCTTCGAGCTTAAAGGCACTATACAAGCGACTTTTGATCAAAGTCGTCGCCAAAGGGGTAATATCTATGCCAACCCAAATGCGCCCTAGCTTTTGGGCCGCATGAATTGTTGTCCCACAGCCACAAAACGGGTCTAGCACTATATCTCCAGGGTTGCTGCTGGCTTGGAGAATGCGCTCTAAGAGGGTAAGGGGCTTTTGCGTGGGGTAGCCAAGGCGCTCTTTAGCAGACGGGTTTAATGCTTGAAGATCAATCCACCAATCATTTGGAAGGACACCTTTGTCTAAGTAGTATCGATACTCCTTACCGTTTTTAACATTGCGTTGGTACGGACGATCATCTTCATCAGTTAAAATAGGTTCGTGCATTGTAGATGGATCACGTTGTAAAGCAACCGCATCGTAGTAAAATTTACAATCTTTAGTTTTTCCAAACCAGAAGATAATATCATGTTTACGGGGAAAATTAGATTTTGCTCTTCCACCAGTTTCATAACACCAGACAAGCTCATTTTGGTAATGTTCTGCACCAAAAAGGCAATCCAAAATCATTTTGAGATAATGGCTGGCGGTAGGGTCGCAATGCAGATATAAACTTCCCGTGGGTTTTAGCACGCGATGCAATTCTACTAAGCGAATCGCCATCATCACGAGATAAGCCGTCATCTGATTGCGCCCGTTTACGCTTACTAAAGCTTCCAACAAAGTCCCTAGCTTCGCTCCGCGAGCAACTAAAGCTCGATATTGTTCTTCCGTCTCACGATTCCAATGCCAAGTATCCTCAAAGGCTTTGATCTGTGAAGTCGATTCAGAGCCGCTTTCCTCTTTGTACAGCACGTTATAGTTGCGATTGGAGTTGAAAGGCGGGTCAAGATAGATGAGATCAATGCTTTCAGCGGCGACATATTGGCGTAAAATGTCGAGGTTATCGCCGTAGAAGAGGGTGTTCTTCGTGAGAGCGCGTTGGTACATGGTCGGTTCCTTTCTAAAGCGGTTTTCATTTTGGCAAGCCCGGCGAATAGGGATCCTGCCTGTTATCCTCAACTTCAAGCAAAGCGTAATCTTCCTTAGCTTCCATTTTGAAGATAACAGATAAACGCTTTCTTATCAACTCAATTGCTAAGGGCAACTTTTCAATGCCAACCCAAATGCGCCCTAGCTTTTGGGCCGCATGGACAGCCGTCCCGCAGCCACAAAACGGGTCAAGGATCACATCGCCAGGGTTGCTGCTGGCTTGGAGAATCCGCTCTAAAAGGGTAAGGGGCTTTTGCGTGGGGTAGCCAAGGCGCTCTTTTGTAGTGGAAGAAAGCGGCATAATCTCAAGCCATAGATTGGATGGTCTAAGGCCTTGATACTCATCAGCGTAGAGTTTATAACGCGGGCGGCCTGTCTCTGTCCAATAGATTAAATAAGGATTCTGCGCTAAACGTTCATCAAAGGTTTGCTGGGTCCAAATCCAGCCTAATTCTGTGGGAATAGTTTGCCCTTGGATCGTTCTAGTTTCACTTTTACTGGAAGCATTCGAGCTTTTTTCTAACTTTTGATGATTAAACCTGCGGCCTGTTTCTCTTTCAGTATAAGGGAATTTTTCTTGGAGTTCTTTTTCAGATAGCGAAATATGAAGCTGATTAAAGGTAAACTCACTGAATGATTTGGTGTAATAGAAAATGACATCTGTTAAGTTATCATAGCCTTTAGCCAAAGAATGCCCTAGACTTCGCCGCCACACAAGCTCATTCCGAAACTGCTTTGCCCCAAAGATACAGTCCAAAACCATTTTGAGATAATGGCTGGCGGTAGAATCGCAATGCAAATACAAACTTCCCGTTGATTTCAGCACGCGATGCAATTCTACTAACCGAATCGCCATCATGACCAAATAAGCCGTCATTTGGTTCCGCCCGTTTACGCTTACTAAAGCTTCCAACAAAGTCCCTAGCTTTGCCCCGCGAGCGACTAAAGCGCGATATTGTTCTTCGGTCTCACGGTTCCAATGCCAAGTATCCTCAAAGGCTTTGATTTGTGAAGTTGATTCAGAGCCGCTTTCCTCTTTGTACAGCACGTTATAGTTGCGATTGGAGTTGAAAGGCGGATCGAGATAGATGAGATCAATGCTTTCGGCGGCGACATATTGGCGGAGAATGTCGAGGTTATCGCCGTAGAAGAGGGTGTTCTTCGTGAGCGCCCGTTGGTACATAAGGAGTTCCTTGCTTTGTAGAATTAGGCCGCTTTGCCTGTTTTCCTCACCCGTAGCCCGGAGAAGAGGCCGCTTGCCTGTTTTCCTCAACTTCATGCAAAGCGTAATCTTTCTGGGCTTCAAGCCTGAAGGTAACAGACAACCGCTTTTTGATCAACTCAAGCGCTAAAGGCAATTTTTCAATCCCAAGCCAAGCGCGGCCTAACTTTTGCGCGGCATGAATTGTTGTCCCACAGCCGCAAAAGGGGTCAAGAATCACGTCGCCAGGGTTGCTACTGGCTTGGATAAGCCGCTCTAAGAGAGCCAGCGGCTTTTGCGTTGGGTAGCCCAGGCGTTCTGCTGCTTGCGAATTGAGAATAGAGATTGGGAAAATATCGCCAAACCTAAGCTGCAACTTTCTAATACTTCGCTCAAGAATTTTGAAATCCCTTGCATCTATGGCATAGCTTTGAAACTCTTTCTTGAGGAATTGCAAATATTTTAAAAGTAGAGAATTCAATATTTCTTCATTTTCAACATACTCTAAAATCCTATTGAGGTCTTGTAAATCGTTTTCTTCCCAAAAATCATTTTCTTTAACACCTTTCTCATCAATGCTTGTCACATAAGGCGCGCCATCTTTAACACGAGTATGAAAGTTTTGTTTTCTAAAAAATGATTCACCAGAGTATTGCGTATAAGAGATATTATAGGTATAGCCTTTGGGTTGTTTTGTGTAAAACAGTAAAACATCATGCATTTTTAAGAATGAATTTGCGTTCCCCGTCCATCTCCTATAATGCCAAATAATCTCATTCTGAAAGTTCTCCGCGCCAAAAAGACAATCCAAAAGCAGTTTGAGATAATGGCTGGCGGTAGGGTCGCAATGCAAATATAAACTGCCTGTTGGTTTCAGCACGCGATGCAATTCTACTAAGCGAATGGCCATCATGACCAGGTAAGCCGTCATTTGATTGCGCCCATTCACACTTACTAAAGCTTTCAACAAAGTCCCTAGCTTTGCCCCGCGAGCGACCAAAGCGCGATATTGCTCTTCGGTCTCACGGTTCCAATGCCAAGTATCCTCAAAGGCTTTGATTTGCGAAGTTGCGGGGTCTGAGCTTGCCGAAGACTGCCACATTCCGCTTTCCTCTTTGTACAGCACGTTATAGTTGCGATTGGAGTTGAAAGGCGGATCGAGATAGATGAGATCAATGCTTTCGGCGGCGACATATTGGCGGAGAATATCGAGGTTATCCCCGGAGAAGAGGATGTTCTTTGTGAACGCCCGTTGGTACATGCTGGTTTCCTTTCTGAAGCAGGTTTTATTCTTCGCCCTCGGCCTCTTTAACGCTCGACCAAATGTAGCAGCAACTGGTCGGCTGGTGAAAAGAGCCGATCTCGAATCAGCGTCGTGGTGACAAGCGCGGTTATGCGGGCCGCAGCAACAATGAGCGCCATCACCACAAACTGGTAAAGGGCGGCATAGATGGGGCTGGCCCCAGAAAGCACCATCCCCGTCATCAAGCCTGGAATCCAAACAATCCCCAACGATTGAAGCGAGTCGATATGGGGCAGAAGGCTGGCCGAGACCGTCGCTTGAAGATACGGAGCCGTGATCTGTTTGGGGGTTGCGCCCAGCGCCAACCCCGCTTCGATTTGCCGTTCGTGCGACAGGATTTCAGCGCGAAACCGCTCCAGGGCTTGGCTATTGGAACGCATGGTACTTGAAATAATCATGCTGCCCACAGGCACGAGCGACGTAAGCGTTGGCTCAATTACGCCCAGCCAGGTCATCAAGCCAATCACCAGCCCCGAACCCAAGCTAATCCCGATGAAAGAGATCAGAAAGACTCCTGGGAGATGTTTAGCGTGCTGCGCTGTCATTTGAGCCGCAATAGTCGCCATGCCCAACAGAATAAAAGCGCCGAGCCAAAAGGGGACTTTGAGCAGAAGCGCAAGCCCAAAGCCGACGCAAACGATCTGCACAAGCCCCCTAAGCATCGCAACGCTAATCTCGCGGATAAAAAAGACTCGCTGTTGACGGGCCAATAGCGCCGTCGCTAAGACCATTAGGGCCGCAATTACCGCTTGGACAATACCTAAAGTTAGGGGATCGTGGAAGAATTGGTTAAGCATGGTAATATCTCAGCGGTGGGGCCGCTTAGAGTTACTTTTCCCTGTTCTAAAACGAGGATTTGCTGGGCGATGCGTGAGGCTTGAGCAAGTTTATGCGTCACGAGGATACAAGCTAAAGCCTTTTGTTGCACAATCTTGGCTAAAAAGGCTTCAATGATCAGTTCAGAAGAGGCATCAAGGGCGGAGGTTGGCTCGTCAAGCAGCAAGACTTGGGGTTCATTGACCAAAGTGCGGAGCAAAGCGACGCGCTGGGCTTCGCCCCCCGACAGCCTGCCAACATCGCGGGCGGCGTAGCCCGCCAGCCCGATCTCCTCTAGCAGGCTGGCCAGCGCGGCGGCTGGGATGCTTTCCCCGCGCTGGCGGGGCCCAAACTGGAGATTATCCCCTACTGTGCCAGGGAAAAGCGCAGGGGTTTGGAAAACTAGGCCTACGCGGCGGCGCAGGCTGGCGGGCATAAGCGTGCGATAATCTACGCCGCCCAGTAAAACGGTTCCCGCAGTCGGCTCATCTAAGCGGTTAAGCAGCCGCAGAAAAGACGATTTCCCAGACCCGCTCGGCCCCACAACCGCCAAAAGAGTGCCTTGCTCAACGCTGACATTCAGGTCGGCAACGATCTTCTTCGCTTTGATTTCGCGGCTAAGATGCACCGTCTGCAAAAGCGGAACATCCGCCGCCTTAGGTTTCATGCCAGAAAATCGGCAATAATTGGCCCTTGAAGCTCATTATGAATCAGGAAAGCATCATGGCCCGCCGTGGAAGGCATTACGATATGCTCCACCGAACGATTGAGGTGGCGCAGGGCATCCGCAATAGCTTGCGATTCGGCGGGGGAATAGAGCCAATCGCTGGAGAAGGAAAGCAACAGAAAACGAGCATGGCTGCGGGCAAAAGCCTTTTCTAAAGAGCCATACTTCGCTGCTAAATCCCAATAGTCCATTGCTTTAGTGATGTAAAGATAAGAATTGGCATCAAAGCGCTGATTGAACGAATCCCCCTGATAGTCCAAATAGCTTTCAACCGCAAATTCTGGCTCAAGCTCAAAGCGGGGGCCTTGCCCTTCCTGAAACCTGCGCCCAAATTTATCTTCTAAACTGGTTTCGCTCACGTAAGTGATATGCCCAATCATGCGGGCTACCGCGAGGCCGTCAACAGGTGACTCGTGATCATAATAATCGCCGCGTCGCCAGCGCGGGTCGCTCATAATGGCGCGGCGGCCAATGGAATTCCAGCCGATAGTCTGCGGTGAGGAGCGGGCCGTTGTCGCCAAAAGGACAACATTGTTTACGCGATCAGGATAGGCCGTAGCCCATTCCAAAGCCTGAAACCCGCCCATCGAGCCGCCGACCACAGCATGGAGCGTTTCAATGCCCAAGTTGTTAATCAGCCGCGCCTGGGCCCGCACCATATCGCTAATCGTGAGGACGGGGAAGTTAGCACCGTAAGGTTTACCCGTTTTAGGGTTGAGGCTGGAGGGGCCCGTACTGCCTTGACACCCCCCAAGGACATTGGAACAGATGAAAAAGAAACGATCCGTATCAAAATAGCGGCCTGGGCCAATCATCGCATCCCACCAGCCAGCTTTGCGATCTTCGGTCTCGTGTTTGCCAGCGGCGTGGGCATCGCCAGAGAGCGCGTGGAGCAAGAGAATGGCATTATCACGGGCTTCGTTGAGATGGCCGTAGGTTTCGTAGGCCAACGTCACGGGGCTGAGGCTCGCGCCACTATCCAAGCGCAAGGGCTCATTCCAAGTAGCAAATTTCTTCTCCACCAAACCGATACTTCGGGCAGCTTTGACCGTGCGCTGCTTTAAGGTATGCCGCAGCGCAGTTGTGGTTGGTTGGAGATCCCGCAACGAACTGAATGATGGGCGATTTTGATAGAAAGGAAGTACTGTCACGCTAAAGTTCCTCTTTTACACCACTGTTAAGGCTTGATCCAAATCGGCGATAATGTCTTCAAGCGTTTCCAAACCAATAGAAAGTCGCACGTAATCATCAGTTACACCCGTAAGAAGCTGCTCTTCGGGGCTAAGTTGTGCGTGAGTCGTGGTTGCAGGGTGAATCGCAAGGCTTTTCGCATCTCCGATATTCGCCAAATGCGAAAAGAGCTTGAGGCTTTCAATAAATTTCGCCCCTGTTGCTCGCCCGCCCCCTTTGAGGCCAAAGCCCAGAATCCCACTTTGACCTTTGGGCAAATATTTGCGAGCTAATTCATACGTTGGATGGTCAGCCAGACCTGGATAATTTACCCAACTTACTTTGGGATGCTCTTTAAGATACTTGGCTACCGCTAAAGCATTTGTGCTATGGCGTTCCATCCGCAAGGCTAAAGTTTCTAAACCCTGAATGAAAAGGAATGAATTGAAAGGACTCACTGCTGCGCCAATATCTCGTAGCATTTGCACGCGAGCTTTCAAGATATAAGCCAATGGGCCAAAGGCTTGCGTGTAGATCAGGCCATGGTAAGAAGGATCAGGCTGGGTAAATTCAGGGAAACGACCATTTGCCCAATCGAATTTGCCGCTATCCACCACCAGCCCACCAATACTTGTGCCGTGCCCGCCAATATACTTGGTAGCTGAGTGCATGACAATATCTGCACCCCATTCAAAAGGCTTGCAGAGATAGGGCGTGGCTGTGGTGCTATCTACCATTACGGGCACGCCTTGTGCGTGAGCAATCGCAGCTATCTGTTCTAAGTCAAGAACGTCAAGTCTAGGATTACCAATGAGTTCTAAAAAGACCAGTTTAGTTCGCTCGTCAATGGCTTGGCGAAACCCCTCAAAATCGCGGGCATCCACGAAGCGCACCGTAATGCCAAGTTTGGCAAAGGTGTGGCGGAACAAATTGTAGGTTCCACCATAAAGGTCGGTTGAAGCGACAAGATTATCGCCTGCGCCGGCCAAAGTGAAAATGCCCAATGTGGCCGCCGCTTGCCCCGAAGCTACCGCCAACGCCGCCACGCCGCCTTCCAGGGCCGCGATGCGTTGCTCTAACACGTCGGTGGTCGGGTTCATGATCCGCGTGTAGATATTGCCAAATTCCTTCAGGTCGAAGAGCCGGGCCGCGTGCGCCGTATCCTTAAATTGGTAGGATGTCGTGGCATAGATGGGCACGGCTCGCGCCCCTGTGGTCGGGTCAGCCTGCTGCCCCGCGTGAAGGGCCAGCGTCTCAAAGCCTGTAAATTTAACTTCGTCGCTCATAAAAACAGAGCCTCCTTTATCGCAAAAGGTAGGATCAGCAGCTTGCCTGGCGCTCGCAGGCGGGAAGCCCGCGCCTTTGCCATTCGGATCAGCAGCTTGCCTGGCGATGGCTGGACAAAAGAAAAGCCCTCATCTAAAAAGATGAGGACTTCCCAGCAAATCTACTTAAAACCCCATGGAATCAAAGGGTAAATTAGACATGCCTCTCATCTTCCAGACTACGCTGCCGGAATTGGCACCCTGCTTAACGTTGGGCTTCAACTAAGCCTTCGCGTATATCCCTAGGGTTGCCGAGGCTTCATCGGGCCGGTCCCTCTGCCTCTCTGGATAAGAGCTGCGCTATTAGTTTTCTAAATTGGTCTTGGCGCGTCTTCACGCCGCAAAGCCAGGTTTCTTGTTTACTTTAGGGTAAATTTTCCTCTCTTTAGAGGATATTTCCTAGCTTAAAGCCATTGATAACACACAAACCGCGATTTGTCAAACCGCAAAAAAACCTTTGCAGGCTGCGAGACCGCAAAGAGCTTTTTGGTTTCTAAATTGAGACTCGCCATCCTGCCCTCCGGAGGCAATTGCTTCCACCATTGATTCCAAATTTAGAGGAGATAAGTTCTAGCTCTTGAAAAGTGTTCAAATGGTCGCTATAATTCAGCAAAAAGGAGACCTCACAGGTCTTTAAGACCTGTGAGGTCTTCTCTGGTTGCTAATTAACTTAGAACAAGTGGTAGTGCTAAAGTCAGGAGTGCTGGGACAGGAGTCCAAAGGCTTTAGCCTTTGGGAAGCCGATGGCTAAAGCCATCGGACTCCTGTGACTCCTGTGTCCAAAAAAGCTTAGGGCGAAGGATTCGGCTCTTCAGTGGGCCCTTCCGTTCCGCTCTTGACTTCGGCCTGCAAGAGTTCGTTGAGCGCCTGCTCAATCGTTTCGACTGCGCCTTCCTGGGCCAAAATCTGGTCGATGGGGAAATTGGGGCGCTTGTTAAAGCTGGCTTGTTCCAATTCCTCAAAGAGGTCGCCCACGCCAGGAAGCACTTGCAGGCTGTCGGCCAAGTCGGCCAGCGTATCTTCGGGATAGACATCGCGCAGATATTGGAAATTGACGGCAAAAACCACGCGCCCTTTGGGAAACTCGCCAATGCTGAAGACCGAAACCAGCTGCCCTTTGATCTCAAATTGGGCTGTAAACCAAGGCAGTGGCCCTTCGCCCCAATAGAAGCGGGCTTGGTGATCTTGGGCAAATTTGTAGAGGCGGCGCGCTGCTTGAAGCCCCTCCGCCGAGCAACTTTCGCCCAGCGTCGTGAACATGCTCTCCTCATTCCAGCGCCGCCGCGTGATGACCGCTTTCTGGGGCGCGCCTTCTTCGCCATAAACCACTGGCAGGAGAATCTCAACGCTTTCGTCGGCAATGTAGCCTAATTCAAGGGCTAAAACTTGCAGATCATTGCTCGTATGTTGGTTTAGATAGCGCACAACACGCTTGAGTTCTTCGGTGATCTCGTCCACGGCGATCACCAGACGACACCGGCCATTGGTTAAGTTGGCCGTGGCTTCGGCGCGGAACTTTTCGGCATCCCAATCGTCCCCAGCCAAGCGGGTGAGATATTGAATCAGCGACTCGCCCTGGCGGGCCGCGAAAGCGTCGTCGAGCGCTTCGTAGGAAACCCCCCAAAGGCTTGTGGCGTTGGCCAACATTTGCCCAATGACTTGATGCCGAATTTCGGGGTTGACCTTGAGCCGACATTCGACCAGGGTGAGATTGCCATTCAGGTCAATGCCGAAAACGTCAATCGCGCCTGCTGCGCCCACGGTCAGGTCGCTGACCACGGCCAGGGGCCCCCCAGCCGTAATGGGCAAGCCGTCAAGCGCCTGCGCGACCAGGGTTTGAAGCGTTTGTTCATCAGAAAAAGTCGCAGCGGTTGGACTCCGCCAGACCGATTCCGTTGGTTTGCGAACCAGAAGCATAAGTTTTATTCCTCACTATCAGGCTTTGCGAAAATGCGGTTTGCGCTTTCTTTACAAGTTACACAAGGCAGGCATGGTGGTTAAACTTGGATTCTTCAAGCGTTAAGCAGCGGCGATAATTGCTCAAGCCAATTACCCAGGGCTAAAGCGCCTGGGCTTGCATCTCAACCCTAAGGTTGGACACCAGAGGCTGATTGACGGCAGCCCACTTAATATTAGTTGCGGCATTCAGATCCGCATTGCAGGTATAACCACATTTCTTGCACTTAAAACTGGCTTGCGAAACCCGATTTGCGCGTTCGGTCTGCCCACATTGGCTGCATTTTTGCCTGGTGTATCGTGGGTCGATTAAGACCAATGGAATCCCAAGCAAAAGAGCAAGGAGCGGCATTCCTCCCTTTGCTCAAGCTCCTGGGGATCCTGCCGTAAGATTTATGAACTGAAACTAGCCTGCCCGCTAGGCCCGATTGTACCACACTTCCCTTTCTGTATCAATTTTAAGCCGGATGTTACAGTTTTGGCTTCGGGGGCGCAAGGGCTTTTTTGCCGCCGCTGTTTAAAAGTCAAAATTTGGCAAAAAAGGAGTAGGCCAAAAGGCGCACAATATGCTATAATGCTTTTGTCAGGACTAAGCTAAGTTGCAAGGCCTAGGTTTGGCCGCAAAGGTACAAAGATGTACGATCTCGACCTACAATGTGGAGGTTACCATGTTTCACAAAATTCTCGTCGCGGTTGATGAGTCCACGCAAGCCCGCAAAGCGGTCAAAGTCGCCGCTGATTTGGCGCGGCAATATCATTCGTCGCTCTGTCTCTTGCATGCCCTGCCTCATGTGGCCGATTATCTCGGTTCACCCATCTATGAGGAGCTAATCGAGTCGAACAAAATGAAGGCCCAAGATATGCTCGAAAGCACCTCGACCCGCATCGGGACCGATCTGCCCGTGGAAGTGCAACTCATCGAAGGTCCCCCGGCCTCTGCTATTTTGCGCGTGGCCGAAACCGAAGGGTTTGATTTAATCATTATGGGTTCCCGAGGCCAAGGGCCCGTAGTCAGCTTGCTGACGGGCAGCGTAAGTCGGACCGTTTCGCAAAAAGCAGTTTGTCCAGTGATGATTGTCCACTAAAAAACAGGCCCACAAGGGTGCAAAACTTCGAATGGGGGAAGGGGTGAGCCGCAAAGCTTGCCCCTTCTTATTTTAGCCCCTAAGTTTCTTTAGCGCTGAATGAAGGGCAAATAGACTGGCTTGACAATTTGGAAGGCCAAGGGGACTTGCAACTCTGGGTTGAGCTTATCTTCTGATAAGACCAGAAGCTGCGCGGCATAAGCGCCAGCGGGCAACTTGGCCGTTGCAAGGTTCACCTGAAGCGGCAAAACGGTGTGGGGAGCAAGAATTCCCTGCGGTTGGCTGGTTTTTAGCCAGGGAACTTCTTGCAAACATTTGGCTTCTTGCCCTGGGTAGGCAAAACAGATCGCTTTTTTATCCTCCAAACTAGATTTGTTATAAGAGTATTCTAAGCCCACAGTCTCACTCCCCTGAAGACCGATGGTCGCATCATTGCCTCCGGGACTGGCTTGGTATTGAAAAAGGATGTTACCATTGGCAAATAAAATCACTTGCCAAGAACTTTCTGTACCAGAACCATAGAACCTAACTTGGTAATACTCAATAATCACCATAGAATCAAAGAATTTATAATAGATCCCGTTCGTATCATTTCTTAAATCATCCCAATAAGGGGCAATAAAGGTCGCAACTTCATACTTATTGCGGCTAGGAAGGGGAAGATTTTTGTAGCCAAAATAGGCATCTTCAAAATAGAGGACTCCATTGGTTGAAAGCGCAAGGTGGGTATAAGTTTTATCATAGAATTTGAACGCAAAGGGCAAGGTTAGGGGCCAAGCATAACCGTCATCCACATCGCTAAAACCCTTAATTTCCTGGCCCGTTCCCCCAGCGGGCGGAGCAATCTCAAGCCAATGATAAAGGGGGCCTGTGGAGGCTTGCGAATCCTTAAAGGTATAGCCAAAAGCATCGGTTTTCACCGCTTGCGATGAGCTTGCCGAACCCGCAGAAGTATTAGTTTCTTCCTTTGGCTCCTGGACAACCGTTACTTTGCTTTCCTGCAAGGGAAGGGAAGTAGTGGTTTGATCTACAGTAGAATCATATACTTCCCTAAGCTCAAAGGTCGTTGTGATGGCCCCATCATTGGTCAAAGTAAGGGGAAAGGTCTGATCTTTAGCGTTGAGCGGGACTGAAAATTGGATTTGAGGTGGGCTGACCTTTGTGCAAACATGCGGGGGCCAGAAAAACTTGACCGCTTGCTTCGTAACTTGCTGGGCGACAATCTTGGTTGAAGTAAAGGTTTGGGTTGCTAGAGCGAGCGTAGATTTCTTCTCCCCTGATATAATCACCGTGACCGTCAAGGGGCTGTAAGCTTCGTCAAGCCAAAGTTTGTAAGCTCCCTTTGCATCCGTCTTGAGTTGCCAGCTTTTTCCCTTTCCCTCAACCACAACCGGAGTATCTGGCAACGGTACAGGGTCAGTATCACAGTAGCCCATCTCCTCAACCGTCCCTTCCAAACGGCCCCACGTCGGCAAAGGTTTGACCGTCATTGTAAGGGGAAAGGTCTGCCGACTCTTGAAAGGGTCATTACTTACAAGCGCGATTGTGGCTGCATAATCACCTGGGAGCATCGCTTCTTTAGCGCTGGCATCTAAGGTGAAAGCTACTTCTGTGGTTTGGCCAGGTTTCAAAGTATTAGTGGTTAGCTGCGCTGAAAGCCAGGGAAGATCTAACCCTTGGCCGCTTGCGGCATTGCGAATCAGAAGGGAAAGGTCTTCAGGGATCAGCGAAAAATTATAGGGGCCTAAGACGATGATTGTCCCTTTCCCTGGAACATCTCTGGCCGCAGCGTAGATTTGCTGATGGTCACGTTGCTTGGCGGTTAAGCGGCGAGCGTCAGAGGGCAGTTTCTGGGCAAAGAGCTGCGTAATACCTTCGGAATTACTCAGAAGATCGCCCACTTGGTAGCCATCGGTAAAGGGGTCACTCAACAATACTTCCTGATTGTTCTCATCCTCAAAGTAGCCATAGTTCCAATAACTTTCGGCCCCATTCTGCCCCAAACTAGCGGGCCACAAAAAACCCGTGTAAGCTGCATAGCAGACCGCGCTTCCCACTGCGATAAGGCGCTTCTTCGTTGTGAACCAAGCTGCTACCGTCGCCAGATCACTATCGGGGACAGCGTTATCAGGCAAGATCAAGGTCTCAAAAGGATCTAAGGTTTTGGAACTAAGGTCAGCGATAACGGTTACTTCAAACCGCTTCTTAGGATCAGCTTGTAAAACAGTGCGGTATGCTTGCCAAGTGTTATCGTTGTCACCATTGAAGTAGGAAATATCGTTGGTGTTAGGGTGATTGTAGATCGCTACTTTGATCTTACTTGTTGCTACAAGGCTCCAGTTATCAGAAGGTAGAAAGTGCTTTCCCCACTTCTGAAGCTCAATGGTTGCGGCGACGGTTCCCCGATTGGCAAGCTGAAGGGAAAGGTTCGTGCTTTGGCCGACCAAGACATTGGTCTGTAAACTATTTGCACTTTTCTGAAGGCAAGGCGCAAGCCAAGGAAGTTCAAAGTTTTGAATTATTCCACCCTTAGTCGCAAAGTTGAGACCCTTCACTTGCTTTTGGGCATAGGTTGGGTAGCTCACGGTAAAGTTTAAGGGGCTATGGGCCTTGTTCAACCACAATTGGTAACTCCCGCTAAGGTTGGTCGTGACAGTCCAAGTCTGCCCCTTTGCCCCTTCAATGAGAACCGTTGCTTTGGCAAGGGGCGCAGGTTGAGAACCACAATAGCCCGAAGTCGTTACCTTCCCCTCTACTTTACCCCAATTAGTGGGAGAGTCAACCGTCAAGCTTATAGGTATGTTAAGGGCCCCATAAGGTGTGTTGTTTTTAATCTGTAACTCGGCATGATACTGTCCAGGCTGGTTTATCTGTGCTACGTTGGTCTGGAAGGTGACTGAAAAGGACTGGGAATCTAACAGATGATACGGGGGATAAATGGGAAGGGTCGGGGAGAGAGGAAGGGTCGGGGAGAGAGGAAGGGTCGGGGAGAGAGGAAGGGTCGGGGAGAGAGGAAGGGTCGGGGAGAGAGGGGACTCTTGGGTAAGGGCAAAGCCTCCTGACGCAGCCAGCGTGCCCTGGAGCGGGGAGATGGTAAACCAGGGAAGATCACTGAGCGACTGAAGCCAAATGATGCTGTTATGAAGGACAAGGTCGACGTTCCCCTGCCACGCGAAGCCATCCGCCAGAAAGGTGTTAAGGGCTACAACCTTCCCCTTTGTAGCCACAAACTCATCGTCTTTCCAAGAGGCTACTAACACTGCATCGGGACTTAAATCAACCATTTGACGGAGCGAATCGCTGGCTTTCGTTACGCCCTTCATAATGGGATGGTCAGCATCAAAAGGCCCTAAGCTCTCCTGCGAAGCCCATTCCCCTTTGCCTACAAAGGGGCTATATTTCCCCTTCAAGAACCTTCCTTGCACCGCCCACCCCTTCCCTGCTGCGTCATAGAAGTTGGGCACAGTCTCGATCACCTTCCCACCTTTGTCTAAGTAGGTCGCTAAAAGATCCCCCAACAACGTAGGGTTGGCGAAAGGTTGCTCCGCGATCAGGAGGACTACGTCATAGGACTGTAGCTCGGCCAGGGAAGGGGTGGCTTGATGGGCATCAATGATCGTGACTTGCTTAATGTCAGGGAAGGCCAGAAGCATCGCTTGAATCTGGCTTACCTCAGCCGCCGCGACCACCAAGACCTTCACTGCCGTCTGGCGATAAAGCCCCTTCATCGAAGGTTGATAAAGCCAACTTTCGCGCTCAAGAAGCCGCTTCCCAGCATAAGCAGCGGCGGAAGGAGGCCCAAGCACAGCCGCAGGAATCTCTACGGCAGGCGCAAGGTAGGGGACAAAGTCGTTACTCTGCTGCTCTAGCTTAAAGGTTGCAGTGAGACCCCCACGATTTACCAGAGTGAAGGAACTGGCTTGAGTCTCGCTCAGACCAATGGTCGTAGAGAGGGAGGAAGGGCTTGGTTTAAGCATCCCTGCCTGCAACTTAAAGTCTTGCCGCGTTACTTCTCCCTGCTTCACAGTTGCGGTCTGAACCGCAGTGGTGTAGGCCTGCTTCAGCGTTGCCGTCAGCTGATACGTACCTTTAGGCAAGTGCAAAAGGTAAAGGCCAGCGGCCTGAGCAGAGTTGTCGGGGGTGGAAAAGGATTGAATACTGGGCCCCCAACTCGGTACTACCGTTACCCCCGCAAGACCCTTCCCCGTATTTGCATCTAAGACATTGCCAAGCACGATCCCTCCTGGCTGAAGGTTACAAGGAGCATGAGTGCTTTCAATCAGCACGTCATCCACGTAGAAACCCTCTGCTGTGTCCCAGAAGCTGGTAATCAAGCTGAACCTAAGGCGAAAGTCAGGGACAGCATAGCCCGACTCAAGGGTATAGGTATGCTTCTGCCAGGCCTTATCTACTTCTCCCCCAACGTAGCCATAGATCCGCTTCCAGCTTCTCCCTCCGTCCCGACTAATCTCTACACTTGCAAGGTCTTCATAGTCATGCGTTACTAACCATTGCCACCATGAGAGGGTCAAGGGTTGGTCGAAATAGGCACTTAAATCGATCTTGGGTGAGGTCAAAAGGGCCTTTGCGCTATTGGTATAGTCCCCTGCAAGGTTTGTAGCCCAGACCTTTTGCCCTGAATGAGCGTTGCCTGGCCCGCTTGTAGGAACTCCCCATTCCCAAAGAGCCTCAGGGGTTGGGGTGGGAGAAACTACCTTCTCATCCTCCTCCTCCTTTACATCAGTCGCTTCATAACCCCCATTGTACTTCTCAAAGTCCTCAGCGTAGACAACGGCCCGCGAGAGTGGGAACATTCCAACGTCGTCTAAGTAATACCCTAAGTCGGCAATTGATTCATTGGTCTGCAAGTGGAAGCGAAAGCTAAACTGCTTAGTAAGGTAGCTTGAGTCAAGGGTAACGCGCTGATTAAGCCACTTCTTCAGCTTCCCCGTTGCGCTATTAACCACGTTCCAGTTCTTTCCGCCATCCTTACTAAGCTCAACCGTGACCTTATCTCGCCCGCCCTCCATACTTATCCAATACCACCACGAGAGAACAAGAGCCTGGCCTTCATACTTACTCAAGTCAAAGGTGGGGGAAGTAAGCGTGCTATCTTCCCCATTAGCATACTCTCCTGCAAGGTTCGTAGCCCAGACCTTTCGACCTGAATGGGCACTGTTAGGGCCACTGGTTGGTAGGCCCCAGGCCCATGTCCCCAGCCACCCCGTCGGAAACCCCCCGTCATTCTGCTCAAAGTCATTGTAGTAGAAGTAAGGCCGCTGGTAGCTTCCCGCATTACAAGTAGTCGCGTCAGCAGCTAAAGTAAAGTTCTTGGTCAGGCCGCCCAAGGGGGCCATTAGGGACTCCTGCTTAGGCAGATAACCCTCTTCTATACCCCCGACGCTAAAGGTATGGGCTGCATCCTGGACGATGGTAGCCGTATACTTTCCAGTCAAAGGGTCGGTGAAAAGGTCGCTTTGATACCCTGGAGCAGTAACGGTAAGGCGGGCATAAAGGGGCAGCAGGCTGGCACTATCTAAGACCTTCCCTTGCACCGTCGTCTGCGGCAGCGCGGAGAGAAGGAAATTCTGGGTGGTCGTGACCTTCTCAGTAACCGCAAGGCCCCCTACTTTACTCTGCCCATAACCATACTTCGTCGCGGTCACAACGTAGGTTCCAACAGGCAGCGAAAGCGCATAGCCCCCCTTCGCATCCGTTACCGTGCTAAAGGCTTGGTCAGTACCAGTAGTTGCTTGCACCCTTACACCGCTTAAAGCTTTTCGGGTGGAAGCATCAGTAATGCCCCCCTTCACTCCTCCCTTTGGCCCAGGGAAGACGTTGGTGACTACGAGAGCAAAGTCTTGATCGGTTGAGTCACCGTTGTCTGGCAACCCATCTCCCGCGATGTTACGGGCAATCACCCGGACTTGAAAGTTCCCACTTTGCCCTGGGGGAAGGAAGACTTGCTCTACGTTATTGCGCTCATCAAAGCTCCCTCCCTCTATCGAAGAGGCTCCCTTGAAGACATTGCCCTTATAGGTGACCCCTCCCACCGTTACTTCTAGGTCAAGGTCATTGACGTAGGAAGCCCCCGTCGTGCTGCCAGGCGCATCCGTCCAAACGAGAGAAACTCGCAAGGGAGCGTTTCGATCATTCACGTTGCCCGTAGATTGATATTCCTGCCCCGTCGCGTTAAAGACAACAGTTTGGTCTATGAGGAAGCGCGGAGGAGCGCTAAAGAGGGTTCCCAAGTTGGCATCTCCCCACCCTTGATTAGGGCTTGGAAGCGTATCCTTTGCATCCTTCCCGGTCAAGTAGCGGGTGGAATTGAGCAACAAAGCCTTTACCATAGCCGGGCTGGGCGTATACCCTGGCTTTAAGACGCGCTTGTAATACTCAAAGGTAAGGGAGGCTGCGCCTGCGATGGCGGGGGCCGCATGGCTCGTTCCAGATGACCATGTATAAAGGGTCTGCCCCTTTGGGAAATAAGCATCGTCGGGAGGATAGGTATAGTCATTATCTTCTGAGCCACAAACTCCTGACCCGTCAAAGCTAGGATCCTGGGAAGCAGCCCCTTGAATATGGACTCCAGGGGCCATCAGGTCAGGCTTGGCCCGCCCATCATCAGTGGGCCCACGGGATGAGAAGTTGGCGATGTCATCCGCATTATCGCTATTGTAACTTCCACACCCGTCGCTGACCCCGTCGAGCCTAATGTTCTCCGTAGCCCCAACTGCCAGGACGTTCTTCGCATTCCCAGGGGAACCTGTGCTATTTTCCCCATCCCGTCCAGCGTTCCCTGCCGAGAAGATGTGAAGGACCTGCTGGCTCCCTGGCTTGGGACTAGCATCACGGGTCAGAGCATCATAAGCCTGATCGGAGGATCTATAAGCGCCACTTGAATCCGAACCCCAGCTATTGGAAGTAAGCTGCGCTCCCGTATCAAAGGCCGCGGCAACGATCCCTTCATACGTCCCCCCGCAGGCCGAATCATCGTAGTAGCCGATGTCCGCGAAGATCTTAACGCCTGCTAGTCTTGTATAAGGGGAAATCCCTAGCCCAAGCTGATAGCCTAAGTTGTCAATATGGGGTACAAAGGTACTATCGCTAAAGCCCCCCGTAACCCCTGCATTAAGGTTACCATGCCCCGCTGCCCCGTTAGCAGCAGGGTCACTCGTGCAATTCGCAAGGGCGACCAGGCGGCTGGGAAGGAGAAGATTCCCACCATCATGGAAGTTAGGGTGCAGGATGTTGTCTACATCTCCCGTGTCGATCCCGTCGTCTACAATTGCTACAATGGGGTAGCTTGTGGGGGTAGTGGGAAAACCCTTCTGGGCCAGCCAGCCTAAGTAGCCAGGCCCCATGGGAGTACCATCACTGGCAAGGTTGCCCGCTAGAATCTGCCCTTGTACCTCATCTTTCTTCTTGATCGGCGACCAAGGTTCTACGTTATAAACGTCAGCCCACTTTGCAACGGTCTCTACTTGGCTAGAAGGAAGTTGCAAGGAAACGTTAGTCAGGTTCAAGACCTTCCTTGGGTTAGCGTAATACTTCCCCCCAAGCGCCCGCAAAGCCCTAAGAGTTTCCCCTAACTTGGCAGTCTGATAGATCTGTACCGTTACATCTACTGGAGCATCGGCAGCCAGAGATTCACCCTTCTGCTGGAGCTTGGGGTCTAACCGATAAGCGGGATGATAGGGCCCACTCCACTGAAAGATCGGGTCAGTAGCGACTAAGGTCTCTAGCTTCTGAAGGCTTGCATCATTACCCCAAACGACGTAACCGTTCGCTGGAAGGTAGGAAACAAGCTCTAACCCTTGCTCCTTTAAGGTCGTAAGCCAGGCTTCTTTGAGCGGCCCAATGAACTGGACAAGCCAAAATTGCCCTTCCGTTGAGCGCGTCTGCTGCAACGTAGAAGGGACCGAAGGTGCGCTATTTTGCTCATCAATGGTCTGACCACGCAATTTAAGGGGCTTTGAATAAGGGGTAAGAGCTTGTGTCAATTGAGGGTTTGAAGAGGTCGGCAAGGCCCACAAAGCAAATGCACCGTAGTCAACTAAGAGCTTCCCTCCTCTTTGCACTATGTCAGCGCGCAGCTTTGTATCCTTTGAGTCAAGCATAACCTTCTGCTGCGAAGGGGAAGGTAACCTCTCCTGCGCGTGAGAGGGAACACTTATTTGATTTAGATTCAGAAGCAGAGGAAGATAAAGTAAAAGGAGGAGCGAGGCTCTGATTAGCGAGCGGGTGGTGGAAGACAAATGCGGCATGGGACATCCTTCAACCTATGTGAAAGCAAACTTAACACTTCATTTCATTGTATTACGCTGCTCAGGATTTGTCAATAGCCTGTGCTAATTTGGCTCCTTAACTGGGAGGCTACCGCTTCATACGTTGGGCCCCAGCTAAAGTTGCTGACTCCGTAAGATGAAGGCGGCAGGCAGTTTGGTCTGAGGTGGCAGCCAGTTTGGTCTGAGGTGGCAGGCAGATTCGACTTCGCAGGCAGGCAGTTTCGACTTCGCAGGCAGGCAGATTCGACTTCGCAGGCAGCCAGTTTCGACTTCGCAGGCAGCCAGTTTCGACTTCGCAGGCAGCCAGTTTCGACTTCGCAGGCAGCCAGTTTCGACTTCGCTGGCAGCCAGTTTCGACTTCGCTGGCAGCCACCTCGATCTTCATGGCTTCCTAATGCGGTAAAAAATAGCAGCCAAGTTGGTCTAAATCGGTGGTAAATGACAACAAAATACCCTGGATATTTGGCGCTATCCAGGGTTCAATTTGGATTAACGTAAGGCGCGTTTGCGGCTAGATTCGCGCTGCCATGACTGCTAACACGACAACCTCATTGAGTTCACATAAGGCTCCATAAGTGTCACCCGTCAGCCCGCCGAGGTCTCGACTCCACCAGCGCGTTAGCAAGTAAGAGCTTGCCCAGACCAAAAGGGCCGCTAGTAGACCTTGCACCTGCCCTAAGAGGATGGCAAAGGTCACGGCGAAGATGGTCGGGAAGAGGAGGTCTTTGCGCTGGGTCTGGGCTTGAAAGCTGTGGCCTAAACCGCTTTTGCGAGCCGCAGGGAAGTATAAGAGGCCATAAAGCATCGCCCAGCGGCCCCCGATAGTCGCCAGCAGGAAGGCCCGCCACCATCCTTCCCCCGCCGCTTGAAGGTAGGCTACCTTTAGGATGATAACGGCGATCAAGGCCAACCCTCCCATTACGCCGATGCGGCTGTCCCGCATGATCTCTAGCTTCTGCTCACGGGAGCGCCAGCTTAATACGCCGTCAAAGGTGTCGGCCAAACCGTCAAGGTGGAGGCCCGCAGTCAGGATGATTAAGCCAAGCACCATTAAGGTTGCCCGCAAGTTTGCGCCCCAGATCATCCCCGCCAGCACCCCAAAGGGAAGTAAGACCGCGCCGATGATCAGGCCTGCAACGGGGAACCAAGGGATAAAGCGGTGCAAGGAGTCCTTCTTGGGGGGGTGAAGGCCAGGGATGGGAACCAGGGTCAGGAAGTTAAGCGCCTCGCATAACGGTGCAAGGGGCCCCCAAGAATTGCCAGGAAAGGCTCTTTGGAAGACCTTTAAGAGTGGCGCAAACGGCCAACGTTCCCTAAGCTTCATACCGTAAGCCCCAGCAGAACGGCGGTCAAGACCTCTATCGCTTGCTTATACTCAGCCAGCACGATATGCTCATCTGGCGTATGGTCAAGGCTCGAATCGCCCGGCCCGTAGGCGACAATAGGGCACTTCCACGCGGGCCCGGCCACGTTCATGTCCGAAGTTCCCGTCTTGTGAAGGAAGCCAGGCGTACCTTGGTTAGCCTTAATCGCCCGGACAAAAGCATTGGCCAAAGGGGTCGCACGGGGACTCCGGTAGGCGGGACAAGCCCCTTCAAAGGTAAGGGTCGTAGCACTTTGCGGGGCAAATAGAACTTGCAAAGCCTTTATCTTGGTTATCAAAGCCTGCGGGTCAACCCCTTCGGGCAGGCGCAGGCCAATCGTGGAATTTGCCCAATCATGCAGACCGTCGCCCCCGCTGGCAATCAAGCGGAGGGAGGGAATAAGCTGCTCAAAGAGCCGTTCCTTCTCAACATTCTGGGCCTTGCAATACTCTTGCACCGCTAACCAGAAAAGGACAGCATTTTCTGGCGCGGAGATCAACTCCCCAGCGCTGTGAGCAGAAGGTTGCTCATGATGGTAGTGAACGAGCAGGCGACCCTTGTAGCCCAGCGTGATCCGATTCCAACTGCTCGGCTCGCCGATGATACAGTAGTTTGGGGCATACTTATCAACCACGTAATTGGCTCCCTTTGAAGTAGCCACTTCTTCTTCAACAGCCCCTATCAACACCACGCGGCAAGGGAGGTTGCCCGTCTGCATGGCGCGAGCCGCCGCCCAGACAAAGGTTGCAAAAGGCCCTTTAGCGTCCACCGTTCCTCGCCCATAAAGCTTGCCATCCTCGTAACGAACTGGGACTTTACCCCCCACCGTGTCAATGTGGCCCAGAAGGGCCACTAAGGGGCCGTGCGTCCCAAGCTCTCCAATCGCGTTCCCTGCGTCGTCCCGATAGGCGCGAAAGCCTAGCTGGGTCATCCGCGTGACCAGGTAGTTGGCCGCATTCTCCTCGTGCTGTGAGAGCGAGGGAATGCGGACAAACTGCTCTAAGAAAGTAATCTCGTGCATAAACTGGCGGTTCCTTTAATTCAAAAAGGCTGCTGCTCAACTGGCAACTGGCAACTCAAAAAGGCTGCTCCAGGTGGTGGAAGAAATGGGCTGCGCGGCTGGGCACTTTGTGCCCAGCCGCGCAGCCCCCCCTGGCCAAGTGATTTGCTTCAAAACGCTATTCGTTTTATCATGGTCAGCAGGCTCTTTGAGAATTCAAAAAGGCAGGCTGCGATGACAGAAAAAAAGCGGGTCGTGATCACTGGGGCAACAGGCCTCATCGGCAAAAAGCTGGTTACTGAACTTGGGGCCAGGGGCTATCAAGTGGTCAGCCTCTCGCGTGATCCAGCGCAAGCAAAGCGTATTTTACCAGAAAATGCCGAATGTGTTGGTTGGACGACTAACTCTGAAGACGCTTGGGCGGCGGCGCTGGAGGGCGCGCTGGGGGTTGTGAATCTGGCGGGCGCACCTTTAATGGGGGCACGGTGGAGCGCGAGTTACAAGGCGACAATCAGGCAGAGCCGCGTTCTAAGCACGCAAGCGCTAGTCAAAGCGTTGGCTTCGCGGGCGGCCAAGCCCCAGGTGCTAATCAGCGGGTCAGCCGTTGGCTACTACGGGCCCAGCACCACGCCGGCGCTCGATGAGGAGGCGGTTGGGGGGACAGATTTCCTTAGCGAGGTCTGTCAAGCCTGGGAGAAAGAGGCGTTCCAGGCGGAGGCTTTGGGGATTCGGGTGGTTTGTTTGCGAACAGGAGTCGTTTTAGATCGGGCGGAAGGAGCGTTGCCAAAGATGGCCCTACCATTTAAGCTTGGCTGTGGCGGGCCGATTCTCCCAGGGACGCAATGGCTCTCTTGGATTCATATAGATGATATGATAGGGCTGATCAGCTGGGCCCTTGAGGATGAGCGCGTGAGAGGGCCGTTGAATGCCACGGCTCCTGCGCCCTTGACCAACCGCGAGTTTATGGCAAATCTGGGGCAAGCGATGGGCCGCCCAGCGTGGCTGCCAGTCCCAGGGTTGGGCTTGCGGCTGGCGCTTGGGGAAGCGGCAGACCTTCTCTCAACTGGGCAACAGGTCTTCCCCAAGAAAGCCCAGCGGCTCGGTTACGAGTTTAAGTATTCTAATGTTGCTGCTGCTCTGCGGCACTTAATATAATAGATCAAAGGAAAGAAAACCCTTATGCAATGGCAAATCCTGCATGTCGCAACGGATTCCTTCTCGGCGTATAAGCTGGCTGCGCCGTTAGCCAGCTATTTGAACGCGCATGGTTTCCAATCGACCATTGTTTGTTCGCCAGACGCTCCAGGAAGCAGTTTCATCTATCGAATGGAACGGCAAGGTCTCAAGGTGCTGCCAGTAGAGATGATGCCACCCCTTAATGCGGTGGCTGATGGGCAAGCCTTTTTGCGCTTGCGGCGTATAATGCAGACGGAGAAGACGGATTTAGTCCACACTTATTGCTCTAAAGCAGGCTTCTTAGGGCGGTTAGCAGCGCGGAGTCTAAGTCTTCCAGCGGTCCACACTGTGCAGAACTTTAGCTTTATGAACGAGGTAGGATCTAAGCGGGAAAGCTACTTGTGGCTGGAGCGGTTGGCGGGCCTGATGACTCAACGCCTCTTTTTCCTCGCGGAAAGTGAGCATAATCTAAGCCAGAAGTATGAGATCGGCACGCCTTACCAACGGGTTTTAGTTGGGTTAGGGATTCCCTTAGATCAGTTTCAGCCGAGCCGCGTGACGATTGCGAAAGTGGCTGAAGTGCGCCAACACTACGGCATCCCTGAAGACAAGGCCGTGATTGGAACGGTTGCGCCACTGGTTAAGCAGAAGCGGCTTGGGCTGTTGCTCGAAGCGGTTGGGCTGCTAAGGGCGAGATTTGAGCGGGTTCACTTACTGGTGGTAGGTGGGGGGCCGTTGAAGGAGGAACTGGTAGGGCGGGCGAAGGAGCTAGGGCTTGAGGAGGGAGTCACCTTTACGGATAGCGTAACGCAGCAGGAAGATCTGCCGGCGCTCTACGCGCTGATGACGGCATTTTGCCTTATGGCGGAGCGCGAAAGCGGGGGGATGGCGTATGCGGAGGCGAGTGCGATGGGCAAACCTGTGGTTGCGACGGACATTGCACCCGTTAATCAGATCGTCTTGCAGAACCAGACGGGCTTGCTTGTTCCTGCCACCGACTCGGCTGAAACCGTTGCGGCCAACCTAGAGAAGCTGCTTCTTGACAAACAATTGCGGATTGAGCTAGGCACTAATGGCCTAAAGCATATCCAAGCGAACTATAACAATCTAAATCGGTTCCCCCGTATTCGAGATGAGTACATTGAGTTATTGCATTCTAAGTAAAGTAGAAAGGTCTATCAACTTCCTAAGTTGAGGAAAATCATGTCTTCACGGCGAAGTCTTATTCAACTTTGGCGAAAAGAGTTTTCAAACTACAATGGAGCTACTTTTCAACAAGACCTCTTAGCGGGCATCACGGTAGGCGCGGTAAGTTTGCCATTAGCCCTAGCTTTTGGCGCTTCATCTGGCGCAACGCCTGCCGCAGGCTTAGTCACCGCCATCGTTGCAGGGATTGTGATTGGGGCGTTATCGGGCGCGGCCTATCAGATTTCGGGCCCTACGGGCGCAATGGGCGCAGTTTTGATGGTTTTAGCCCAGAAATACGGAATGGAAGGCGTTTGGATGGCCGGCCTAATGTCGGGCCTTTTGCTCTTAGGCATTGGCTTGTTGCGCTTAGGGCGGTTTATCGCCTTTATTCCCCAGCCCGTGATTACAGGTTTTACGACGGGCATTGCGCTGATTATTGCGATTGGGCAGATTGATTCTTTCCTTGGCATCAGTACCAAAGCTGCTGAATCAACGGCTTTGAAGTTCTTGGGCTATTTCAAAGAGCCTTTTGCCCCCAATTGGTATGCAGTTATTTTGGGGGCCCTTGTGATTCTGACGATGTCCTTCTGGCCCAAGAAGTGGAATTCTCGCTTTCCAGCCTCCTTGCTAGGCCTTATCCTAGCGACAACGCTGACAATGGTCTTCAAATGGCCCGTTAAAACCATTGAATCGATTCCCCAAACGTTATTTTTAGATGCACGCCTCTCTTTAGCAAATATTCCCTGGGCTAATTTGCAAGATTTTGTCTTTCCCGCCCTTACAATCACGGCTCTCGGCGCTGTAGAGAGTCTCTTATGCGGTTCAGTTGCCAGTAATATGACGGGCGTGCGCCTGCAAGCTAACCAAGAACTCATTGCTCAAGGGATTGGCAACATGCTTATTCCCTTTTTCGGTGGTGTTCCAGCGACAGCGGCGATTGCCCGCACGAGCGTCGGCATCAAATCTGGCGGCAAAACTCGTTTGGTGAGCATTATCCATGCTTTAGTGCTTTTAGCTTCGATGTTTCTCCTCGCTCCTGTGATGTCGCATATTCCTTTAGCCGCTTTAGCAGGCGTTTTGATCGTTACCGCTTGGCGCATGAATGAATGGGAAGAGATTCACTATATCTTTGCCCACCAATTTAAGACTGCCATCGTAACTTTTATCTTGACAATGCTGGCGACGATAACCCTCGATCTGACGCAGGCCATTGTGATTGGAGCCTTTTTGTCGGGCGCAATCTTTCTCAACCAAGCTTCTGACATTGATATTGATATTCAGCAGATCAATCCTGACAAATTGCGCCAACGGGGAATCGAGGTCAACCATCTTTGTGCCAATATGCGAGTTGCCTATCTCACGGGGCCGCTTTTCTTTGCTGCTACCAACAATTTCTACGAGGCTTTTCGCAAATTAGATGATACTAAAGTCTTGATTCTTTCAATGCGTGGGGTTCCTATAATTGATACATCAGGTTTGCAAGCCATTGCTGAACTCCATGCTCGCTTGCAAAAGGTTGACGGAACTTTGATGCTTTCGGGCCTTCATGCCAATGTGCAACGAATGCTGGAGCGTGGCGGTTTATTAGAATCTATCGGTGTAGAAAACATCTTTTGGGGCGCAGATCAAGCGATTATTGCAGCTATGCGAAAACAACCTTTATCTTAATGCTCACTAGACCTTTGCGGTCTGCGAGGCCGTAAAGGTCTGCTCAACTATCTCTTCTGAAAAATCATAATGTACTCATGTTTGAACAGATAAAAACCACCCATCAAAGCCCGATATTGCCAAAGCCCCTTATTATTTCGTTTCCCGCGTGTTTCTTCAAAATTCTTGACCACAATACTCTTTAAGCAATAATTGCGCTGCATTATCTCTTGCATACAATAGAAACCAAGCGGAATCCACTCGCCTTTTGCATATTTATCCCCGATAACTAGCACGAGATGTCGCTCTTTTTGCAGAATCGGTGTGACATTATCTACTATTTGCCCAAACAGCTGCAAAAAAGTCTCAGTGTTTGAAGCATTTGAAAGATCATTAGGATTAGCTGAAAACTTAATAATGTCGTGATAAGGCGGATGCATGAGAATAAGTTGCACTTTCTCAACGCCATGCTGCTTTAATCTGGGCAAAAGCGCAATATTTCTGCTATCACCTTCGCAAACCTCAGTGATAACATTCTGTTCATTTGGTTCTTCCTGAATTAAACGCCAAGCCTCTTTGATAACTTCAGGATTGAGTTCGATTCCAAACCCATTGCGCCCCAAACGCTTGCATTCAATGAGCGTTGTCCCACTTCCCATAAAGGGATCTAGCACCCAATCGCCCTTTTTCGTGTAACGCCTTAGCATTTGAGCAGGAATTTGGGGCATAAAGTTGCCATGATACCAAGCTGAATGCGCTCCAGAAGCGACTCTTTTCTTCTCAGTTGTCCAAAGACTATCCGTAACAATATAATCAGAAGAGCCTTCAACCGTAAGCTCTTTCCAACGCGCCAGATTGAGGTCGTTAATCCCATTGGTCTTGATCTGCGAAGCCCCTTTTTTTAACCTTGCTAAATAATATTTGGCTCTTTCCAGGGTTTGCGCTTGTAAAATTTGCTCTATTTCGCTAAGAACAACGTCTTTACGCAAAAGAATAGCTTGTTTATTGGTTTGAAAATCCATTTCATTAGCTGAAATAAGCGCATTACGCAATAACGTTATTTTGTTTCTTAGCGTTTCAAGCTCATTCACAGCTTCAATTGCTTCCAAAATCTTAATATCCAGTGTAATCATCGTGTTATGATAAGTCATTGACTATCAGAATCCCAGAAATTTGTTCCGCCTCCATTATAGCATTGATTGCCCTTGCCCCTGCTCCCAGCGTGGAGTATAATGCGGCAGGGAAAGTTCGTTTGATAAACCTAGCAAGTTGCTGTAGCAAACAGCGCTAAGGAGTTAGAAAAAGATGTTTAACTGGCTAAAAAGGCTTGTTGGTTCGCCCAGCGAGCGCACAGCCCGCCAATATCAGCCCCTTATAGACCAGATCAATCGCTTGGAACCTGAATTTCAGAGCCTCACGGATGAAGCTTTGCAGGGCAAAACGGCTGAGTTTCGCCAACGCATAGCTGAGGGCACGGAGCTTGAAGATTTGCTTCCTGAAGCCTTCGCCACAGTGCGCGAAGCGGCGCGCCGGGTTTTGGGCCAGCGGCATTACGATGTCCAATTGATTGGGGGGATTGTCTTACATCAAGGCAAAATTGCCGAAATGAAGACAGGCGAAGGTAAAACGTTGGTCGCAACCTTACCGCTCTATTTGAATGCTTTGACAGGTAAAGGCTGCCATCTGATCACCGTTAATGATTATTTGGCTAAGGTCGGCGCAGGCTGGATGGGGCCAATCTATCATTTTTTAGGGGTTAGCGTCGGGTTTATTGCTCACGAATATAGTGCCCTCTTTGATCCAGAAGCTATTGACCCCAATGCAAGTAAAGATGATCCGCGTCTCGTTCATTGGCGCGAGTGTTCGCGCCGCGAAGCCTACGATGCCGATATTACTTATGGCACAAACAATGAATTTGGCTTTGATTATCTGCGCGATAATATGGCTTTGGAATTGGAGAGGCTTGTGCAAAGCGAGCTTTCCTTTGGCATTGTCGACGAAGTAGATAATATTCTCATTGATGAGGCTCGCACACCCTTGATTATCAGTGGGCCCGCGCAGAAAAGTAGTGATCTCTATCGCATTGTTGCTGAAAAAGTCAAAGGTCTCAAGCGCAGCACCGTAACGGAGAAAGAAGTTAAAGATGGAGCCAAGCCTAACGGTGATTTTATGGTCGAAGAGCGGACAAAGAGTATTACTCTGACCGAAGATGGCATTGAACGCTTAGAGCGCCTTCTAAGTATTCCGCAAAATGCAAGTCTCTATGATCAAGAATATTTTGAACTTACTCATTACGTCGAAAATGCGCTAAAAGCTCAATTTATCTATCACCGCGATAAAGATTACATGGTTACGGCGGATGGCGAAGTGATCATTGTTGATGAATTCACAGGCCGCCCGATGCCTGGCCGCCGCTGGAGCGATGGGTTGCATCAAGCGGTGGAAGCCAAAGAACATGTTTTGGTCAAGCGGGAAAACGTTACGCTCGCTACGATTACCTTCCAAAACTACTTTCGGATGTATGAAAAACTGGCAGGTATGACTGGGACAGCCTATACAGACCGCGAAGAATTTGGCAAAATCTACAATTTGGATGTGGTCATTATCCCTACGCATCGTGAAATGATCCGTAAAGACCTCCCCGATCAGATTTACCGTACCGAAAAAGCGAAATTTGAGGCCGTCGTCAACGAAGTTAAGGAATTATATGAGCAGGGTCGGCCTGTTCTGATAGGGACAACTTCGGTTGAGACTTCAGAATATCTCAGCAAAGTTTTGCTCCATGTGGGGATAAAGCACGATGTCTTGAATGCCAAGTTTCACGAAAAGGAAGCTTCGATTGTTGCTCAGGCTGGGCGACGTTTCAGAACAGAAGATGTCAAAAAAGAACTTTTGGAAGTCAATTTAATTCAAGAAGCCGAGCAAAAGATCGCCCATTGTGCTGATTCGGTGCGGGCGGAACTGGAGCAAGCCGAAGCCGCTCGCATCGAAGCCGAACTGGTCAAAGTGGGGCGGGCGAGCGTGGTCACGGTGGCCACCAATATGGCAGGTCGCGGCACTGATATTCTAATTGGGGGCAATCCTGACGGATTTGGCAACCTCGCCGACATCAACAAGTCCGCCGATTTGATCTCAACCGCAGGGCTGGTCGACGAAATTTTGGCTGCCCAGAACATTCCTTTCGCGGAGGCCACCCAGGAGCAGCTTCATGCCGCGCTGGAAGATGCTCGCCGCATCACTAAATGGGAACGTTTGATGATTGTGGCAAAAGGTGGTTTGCATATTATTGGCACGGAGCGCCACGAATCGCGGCGGATTGACAACCAACTTCGTGGGCGAGCAGGGCGGCAAGGCGACCCTGGCTCTTCGCGGTTCTACCTTTCGCTGGAAGATGAGTTGATGCGGCGGTTTGGTGGCGAGCGCATTAAGGGTTTGATGGACAAACTGGTCGGTGATGAGGAAGACATCCCAATTGAAGCCAGTATGCTTGATAAAGCCATTGAAAGCGCTCAAAGTCGCGTTGAAGGCTACAATTTTGATGTTCGCAAGCATACTGTCGAGTTTGATGATGTAATGAATATGCAGCGCAAGATTGTCTATTCAGATCGACAAGCCATTCTTGAAGGGCAGGATATGCGGGAGCGGATTCTGGAGATGATGGCCGATGAAATTGGGGCTTTGGTCGATGAATATGCGCCTGAAGATAGTCCTGAACTCTGGAATCTGGAAGGTCTGCTGCGAGCGGCACGAGGAATCAATCCGCTTTTACCAACTTCGTTCCGTGAAAACGATTTTGAAACTAAGACCGCTGCTGAAATTGAAGATAAGTTGCTTGATCTGATAGAAGATGCTTACGAAGAGCGCGAAAGAGCGCTTGGGCCTGAGTCAATGCGCTTCTTTGAGCAACGAGTAATGTTAGGCGCGATAGACCGCCAGTGGGTTGAATATCTTACCGCAATGGATGATTTGCGTCAAGCGATTGGTTTACAGGCTTATGCTCAACGAGACCCTCTAGTAGAGTTTAAGCGTCAATCGTTTGAGATGTTTGACGAGTTAAAAGCTAACGTTAGCAGGGATATTGCTTATCAAATCATTCCTAAATCGTTTGAATATGAGGCTTATCTGCGCCAGATTCAAGCTGAACAGCAACAACGGCTGGAAGCGGCCAAGCAGGCGGGGGCGGACGAGGCGCAAAGCAAAGCGTCGCGGACGGTGCGCCACAAATTTCAGCTGCCAGGGCGCAATGACATTTGCCCGTGTGGAAGCGGCAAAAAGTTCAAAAACTGTCACATTAATAATCCAGAGGAACTGGAGCATTTGGCCGAACCAATGCCCCAGTTGACTATCGCTCTGCCCGCTAATTCTGGAAAGCGAGGTCGTAATACTCCATCTGTACCTCAACAGGCAACAAAAACATCTTCCAAGAAGAAAAATTAAGGTTGTCTGCTCAGAGAGAAGAGAGTCTAATCTTTAGCCGCTTTGACCGCGTGACCCCCAAATTCATTTCGCAAAGCGGCCAGAACTTTGGCCCCAAAACTCTCTTCTTGCCGTGAACGAAGCCGCATTTGCAGCGCTAAAGTGATGACGGGCGCAGGCACATCCAAATCTATGGCCTCCTGAATTGTCCAGCGCCCTTCACCACTATCCGCAACATAACCCTTAATAGAAGCAAGTTGTGGGTCTTTGGCCAGCGCCGCCGCCGCCAATTCCAAAAGCCAAGACCGCACGACACTCCCCTGATTCCAAAGTTCCGCGATAGCTTGTAAATCAAGATCATAGCGACTTTGGGCCATGATCTCCAGGCCTTCGGCATAAGCTTGCATCATGCCATATTCGATTCCATTGTGAATCATCTTGACAAAATGACCTGCGCCGTGGGGCCCACAGAGTTTATAACCATTGGGTGGCGCAAGGGTCTGGAAAATTGGCTCTAAAAGCTTAAAGATTTCTTGCTCTCCCCCGATCATTAAGCAATAACCATTTTTCAAACCCCAAATTCCCCCACTTACGCCGACATCCAGAAAATGAAACCCTTGCGAAGTCAAACTTTCACCATAAGCAAGGCTTTCTTTATAGTTTGCATTGGCTCCATTGATCAAAATGTCGCCTTTTTGCAACAATGGCAAAAGCGTTTCGATTTGCTGGGCGGTGGCTGCGCCTGCGGGGAGCATCAGCCAAATAATGCGTGGGGAAGCCAACTTTTCTACCAGTTCGCTTACGGTCTGGGCTGCAATCGCATGGTGTTCTTGGGCTAAAGCTTGCGCTTTTTCCGCCGTCCGATTGTAAACAATTACCCGATGCCCATCTTGCAACAGCCTGATGGCCATATTTGCGCCCATCCGCCCTAAACCAATCAAACCTAATTCCATATCTGCCTCCTTTTGCTAGGTTGTGCGAAACTATTTCGCCCTTGATTATACCTTACAACGGAATCGGCCAGCTTCCGTCTGCGGGCAAAGCCGTGCAATTCGGGACTTGCAATTTTTTTGAGAGGTGTGGTATAATAGCCTTGCTGTTGAGAAGTCTATTGCCGGGTTGTGTAATGGTAGCACGACGGACTTTGAATCCGTCTGTCCAGGTTCGAATCCTGGCTCGGCATCCATTCTTTTTTGGGAAATGACTAAACCTGTAAACAGAATTAAAAGCAGGTTTTTGAGCAACGTCAAGACAATTGAAAAAGAGTTTGTAGCAGATTCCAAAAAGATTTTCTGCTAACTCTATAGTTTTGTTTGCAGTGAAGTTCTACTTCACTGTTTTTTTATGAATTACGAAAAGAGCTTAATCGAAGCTTCTGGAGTATTAGGAAAGACTATGGATGGTCGACTGTTAGTTTTTAGTGGTAATTCAAACATTCCTTTGGCCCAAGAGATCGCTTCTTGGCTGAATATGAATCTAGGGCGGGCAGTTGTAGACAATTTCAAAAATGGCGAAACGCATGTTAAGCTAGAGGATAACGTGCGCGGCTGCGATGTTTTCGTCGTCCAACCGACTTGCATGCCGATCAATCACCATTTGATGGAATTGCTTTTGATTATAGACGCTTTGCGGCGGGCTTCGGCGGCCCGCGTGACGGCGGTTATCCCCTACTACGGGTATGCCAAGCAAGAGAAGAAAACCACGGGCCGCGAGCCAATTTCGGCCAAACTGGTCGCCAATTTGATTCGCACCGCCGGCGCAGACCGCATTTTGACAATGGATTTACACGCCCCCGCGATTGAAGGCTTTTTTGATATTCCCGTTGACCATCTGCAAGCTGCGCCGTTGTTGGCCAACTATGTCAAGAGCTTGCATCTGCAAAATGTCGTGGTAGTTTCGCCCGATGCGGGCGGCGTGGCGCGGGCCAACGGCTTTCGGACCAGAATCGGCGCAGGTCTGGCAATTATTGCCAAGCAGCGCCCCGATGTTGATGCAACGGAGGTTTTTGAGATGGTCGGCGAGGTTGAAGGCAAAACGACCATCATCGTTGACGATTTGATCTCGACGGGGCGCACACTGCTGCGGGCCAGCCAGACTCTGTTGGAGCGCGGTGCAGCTGTTGTTTACGCTTGTGCTACGCATGGGGTTTTTACTGATAATGCAATGAATGTGCTTAACGAAACGGCCCTGGTGGAGACGATTGTTACCAATACGATTCCATTGCCCGAAACTTGCCAAAATCAGCGCGTCCGTGTGATTAGTGTTGCACCCCTCTTTGCCGAAGCCATTATGCGAATTCACAAAGATTTGTCGTTAAGTACCCTTTTTGCCTGAAAGGAAATCGAGTCACCTTTGGACCCTGACCCTCCCCTTTTAATGCTTGGGATTGGCGGTTGTCTCTGTCTGCTCACTTTTGGAGCCGTGATTGATCTTGCCTTTACGGCAGCAGGGAAGCATCGCCTCAAGGTTGTCCTTGCGCCCAGCGATTTGGCCCATCTGCTCCAAGATGCTTATCGCCTCAAGGCTACGCTTTTGCTGCTCAATGCAGGTGCAACGCTCACGGCCACCACGCTGACGCTTCAGCTCGCGCAGAAGCTCAAGTTTGAGACCCAAATTGCTGCTTTGGGGGCTTTGTTGCTCACAATTTACTTCTTTGGCACTGCGTTGCCCAAAGTTTGGGCCCATCATCCGCCCGAAAGCATCTTGCTGGCGCTGGCTAAACCCTTGGTTTTTCTAACCAAAAGCCTTTGGCCCTTTGTGGCTCTGCTGAATATTCTCGCTTTTCCGCTGACTAAACTCTTAGGAACCCAAGGAAGTAATAAGCTTTCGCGGGTTACCGAAGCTGATTTGCGCTTACTGGTAAATGTTAGCGAGGAAGAAGGCCTTTTGGAACACGAAGAAAGCGAGATGATTGCAGGGATTTTTTCGTTTAGCGAAACCGCTGTGCGCGAGATAATGATTCCACGCGTAGATATTGTGGCTCTTGAAAGCACTGACTCGCTGGATACAGCTTTAGAAACGATTATGGAACATGGCCATTCGCGCATTCCTGTCTATCAAGGGACGATAGATTCGCTAATTGGGGTTTTGTATGCCAAAGACCTCTTACCTGAACTCCGAAATGGCCAAAGCCCTAAAGCACTCAAGGAACTCGTGCGGCCAGTACATTTTGTACCCGCCACCATGAAAGTTGATGCTTTACTCAAGGATTTACAGAAATCAAAAGTGCATCTCGCCGTGATTGTGGATGAATATGGTGGAACAGCAGGTTTAGCAACGATAGAAGATTTGCTGGAAGAGATTGTAGGCGAGATTCAAGACGAATACGATGAGGAAGAGCCTGCGATTCAAGTGATCAGCAAATCTGAAATCTTGGTAGATGCGCGAGTACCTTTAGCAGAGATCAATGATCTCTTAGGTTTGCATTTGGAAGCGGAAGAAGCGGATCGGGTGGGAGGTTTGGTCTACGAGCGGTTGGGGCGGGTTCCAAAAGTGCAGGATCAGGTTGAGCTTGGCATAGTGGTGATTACCGTGCTGTCGGTGGAAGGGGTGCGCCCACAGAAGCTACGAATTTCTTTGCTTCTCGCCTAAGAATAAAAAAGGCACTTCCAAACACCCAGAGGAACTCGCCTACCGTTGCTGCCTTTCGGCCCTGGCGGGGTTAAGCAAGTATCTGCCGTTTTTCAGTGCCAGGGCTATTATAACCGAACTTGGGGAAATTGCCAAACTCGGCTCACGAAGCGGTCTCCCGCGAGACAATTTGTTGCAGCAGCGTGAGGAGAACGGTTTTCACACTGGCACGGTCATGGCCCGTGCAGGGCAAAACCGCGATCTCAGGCGGCACGCCTAACCTGCGGCGGATATAGAAGGGCGGCAAAGCGGTGGGATCATCCTGCTTATTGGCGGCAACCAAATAGGGCGCAGCCGTGATTTCGGCAAACCGATCCATTAAACGGCGCGTTTCGGCGAAATGCGCGGGCCGACAACTATCGACTAAGACAATATAGCCTAAACAACCGAGCGCTAAGTGTTCCCACATATAATCAAAGCGCTCTTGACCTGGTGTGCCAAAAACATAAAGATTGGTCTCTTTATTGATTGCAATCGTCCCGAAATCGAGCGCAACGGTAGTTTCCTTTTTAAGTACCTTCTCGCTGGCAAGGGTGACGGCATAATCAGTGTTTACGGGATCAATATCGCTAATGGATTTAATAAAAGAAGTTTTACCCGCAGCAAAGCTTCCTGTCACCACAATTTTGAGGACATTTTCCATAGAAAAATGCGGCAAAAAAGCCCCCACTTGAGCAAGTATGGGGAATTGCCACCATCCTCCTTTACACTAAAAGTTGCTTTTTCCCTTGCAGGGGCATAAATCCCGTCCCGCCTTGGCAGCTAGAGTTCATTCACCCGGCGCAGAATAGCATCGAGCAACGAGCGCCCGACTTTTGGGGGGTGGCTTTGAGCTTCCCCTTTTTGGGCGCTCCCCCCTTCCCCTAACAAGGTCGCGGCGATGGTTGAGGAACTGTTCGCTTCCCCTTCCGCCCCCAAGTCTTCCTTGCTTGGGGCGATGGGAGGAGCAGGCTTTGACAGCGGGGCCACTTCGACCAAGCCAATAGCGACAAGCTCGGCTACCACCCGAATGACAAGCTCTGGCTCCAAGCCCGTAGTTGTGCTAATCTCTTGCAAATCGCGGCTATTGGGCACTTGGCTCAAAACCCGCCACTGATTGACCCCTAGACTTACCCCACTTTCGGCGCTGTTGGGGAGCGGGGCTAGTTGTAAACAGGTCTCTAAAGTCAGGTGTTGGTAGGGTAAGGCCTTCGCGGGGTTGGCGCGGCGGCGTAAGCCTTCCAAAACCAGATTCTCGGCATCACGTTGCATCCGCACCACCCGTTTCGCAACTTCGGCGTTGTGATGAAAAACAAAGGTTGCATCTTCCCAATCAAGGAGTTGAAGAACCGCCTCATCGCGGGTGGCCAGGACCGTCCGATCTTCGCCACGCACAATAAACGCATCAATCAGGCGGCCCGCCGCGATGTATAAGACCCCGCGTTCCGCCCCATGCGTCAGGAGCAACATCCCTGATTTGGGCCCCAACCGAAAGACCTGAAGAAGGTCGCTCAAGGACATATCTTGAAGAGTGCCTTCGAGTGCCATAAGATCGCCTCGACTTCGAGGGTTTTCCGCTTTGTGGCCGGAGGCCCTCGAAAATAAAACACGATGGAAAGCTGCGAGCAGGGTTAAGCTAAAAGGGAATCCCCGCGCAGAGAGCGGATCGACAGAGATAAAATCCGCGCCACCTTTTTGCTTATGATAGCATAGTTGAGAGGTTCACGCAAAGCGCGGTTCAAGAGGGGCCAAAAAGGCGGTTGCGTTAGCTCCCGACCTTTGCGGGCTGGCAGCCCGCAAAGGTCGCCAGGATAGGTTGGGGGCCACGGCTTTCGCCGTGACCCCCAAATCTTGGAAGCAACGCCTTTAGCCGTGGCCAGAGGGACAAATGCCCCTCTTGTGGAATAAACTACCCTTAGGCAATCCCGGTAAGCAACATGCGAGCCAAGCGTTCAGCGCCAACCAGTTGCGCGAGATGTTTGAGTTGATTATCTTCGAAAGACTGATTGAAAACCGCAACATCGAGGGCCAAAATCTTGCGGAAGGCGCGGCTGGCTTCGGCTGGTTTGGCACTTTGGGCCGCTACTTTCTCGCCAAACTCCATAATCACATCGAGCATAGCGAGCGGATAGCGGATGGGTAGCCCAAGTAAAACGTGAGTATTGCCGATCTTGAGTCGTTGTTGGGCATATTGCTCGTCATACTGGCCACTGAAAAGTTGCACAAACCAGCCATTAAGTGTGGCCTGCATGCGCTCACTGCTTTTGCCTTCCAAAAACTCTGCCGTCTGCTTATTTTGATTGAGCCGTTGGTAAAAAGCCTCGGTCATCTGGGCCGCGACTTGCTGGGCCTGGGGTGCTAAACTACCTAAAAGCCCTTGCTCTTCGGCGCTTAACCCAATCAGGCTCACTAGCTCTTTCAAAATCGCCTCGTCTTTGATCTCCCAACAGGAACGTTCTTTTGCCATAAGATTACTTTTTTCTACTAAACTCAAGGCAGGGCCCCAAGTTTCAAGGCTGCTTTTCCTCAACTTAGGGCAAGCCCTAGGGCTTAATTAGCAAAGCCTAGATTTAAGAGCCAGACTTGCAAGAAGGCTAGGCCTTGCCCGTTCAAAAGTTACCAAACACAATTGGATCCTAGATCATCTTCCCAATTTCTTGGGCCGCCCGGCGGGCTTCGAGTAAAACCATGCCCAGATTAGCGCCTTGGCGGATACTAATGGCCAACAAATGCTGGTCGCCCGCAGGTAAGACTACAAATTGCCCCCCGTTGGCCCGCAAAACGGTCTCTTCAATCAGGCCAATTTTAAGCTCATTGGCCACGCGGCGAGTCACGCCCATCATGGTCGCCGCGACTGCGCCCACCCGATCCGCATTGACATCCGCTGCCATCCGGGAGACTAGAACAATGCCATCCATCCCTACTGCCGCAACCCCGCTAATGTCGGCACCCATGTCAGTGCGGAGGTTGTCTAAAACGACGGTGATCTGTTCTTGTCGTGAAGCCACTTAGAATTCCTTTCTTTGCTAGGAAATTAGCGCTGCCAGCCGGCGGAGGCCGGGTTTCTAGCCTGGCTGTTTAGCTTGGCTGGCGCAGAATTAGGTCAGCTTGGGTTAAGATAATTGCATTCCGTTGCAGAGCGTACTAAAATAAAAGCAGAAGAGGGGCGTGAACTTGGCAAACAACCTGGATTCAAACTCGCAGAGTTCAGTTTGAGAAGGTAGAATAACTCTTGCTCCGCTAAAAGAATTATACCAGAAAAAAGGAGGGGCGCACGCTCATCGCCGGCTTGAAAGCGGTGATTGCCAAGCGCAGATTTCTATGAACCGCGTAGCTCTACAGCAGCTTTCCACCCTGGAACTCGTGGAGCGAGTTCTCTCTTTACAGGAAAAGAACGCCGAATTACAACAGAGCAAGGAATTTCTCATCGCCGTTCAGCAAGGGGAATTTGCCCCCGAACTGCCTGATCTTGAGCCCAAGGATCAAAAGCAGTTGGTTGCAAACTATCGGGATGTCATGGCTTTGCTCCAAGCGCGCCAGAACGACTTACAAAACCAGCTGCGCCGCACCGCGTTATTGATGCAACTGGCCATTGAATTACGCGAAAACCTCGATTTCAATACCATTATGGAGCGGGTTTTGCGTGTGATCTCCGCTAATTTGGATGTGAAAGCAATTAGTATGTTGTTGGTTGGCCCTGATGGCGCTATCGAGCGGGCCAGCAGCCTCCGCAATGGAAGTGTGCAACAGATGCCCTTGGCTTTGGCGCGGGCCGTGATGGGGCGTGGCTTGGCGGGCTGGGTCTTGCGCCATGGCCGCAGCGTGGTGCTGGCCGATGTTTCACGGGATAAACGGTGGATTCAATATGCTCAATGGCAACAGACGGGGAGTGTCATTGTCCTCCCGATTCGCCAAGCGCATCATAATTTGGGGGTGCTGACAGTTCACCACCCCGACCCGAATCATTTTTCCAATGAAGATTTGCTCTTAATGGAAGGCGTGGTTTCGTTGGCCAGTGTCGCTTTGGGTTCGGCCCAGCGCTATCTGGAGGAGAGCTATCGGCGCGAGCAGGCTTTGGCCTTACTGGACATGAGCCAGTTTCTTACGGTGGAGCGGTCTTATGAAGAATTGGCGACGATGTTGCAGCGCAAAAGTACGACGGTTTTTGGCGTAGATTATGGCATGCTCTATTTGCCAATCGCCGAAGGCGCTGACTTAAAACCAATTGCCGCGCCACCTGAACTGACGCAAGAGCATAAAAAGGCTTTTCGGCGCGCAACCGCAGCGGCCAAACAGGCTTGGGATGATAAAAAGATCATCAACGATGCCATCCACGAGGAAGAAGATGCCTTGACTTGCGTGGCTCTGCCCTTGATCCATAGTAGTCATGCGATTGGAGCGCTTGTCTTAGTTCGTTTAACCAAAGGAGCCGTCTTTTTTTCGGCGAATACCTGGTCGCTTCTCACCGTTTTTACAAATTTAATCGCGGCAAATTGTGCTAATTCACAATTAGTTACCAAACAAAAGGATTATCTGGAGAAGCTGGAAGCTTTGATTGAAGAGCGGACGCGCCAATTGCAAAATAGCCGCGATACGATTCGGGTCGTTTTCGACCATTTGCCCGAAGGGCTCGTCCTCCTTGACCCGCAAGAAGTTCTTTTAGCGGCCAATCATACCTTTTGCTACAGTGTGATTGGGCGGCATCCGCGCACGATTGTAGGGCGCAGTCTGGCGACTTTATGGGAAGAATTGGAACAACGGGCCGAGATGCACATTGAACTTTTGCCGCCCCCACCGACCAGCACGCGCCGCTTGAACAACAACGAAGCGGGCAAACGCAGCTTGCGGATTCTGTGTACCGATGCCACGGGGCAGCAAAAATGGTATGAGGTTGTCCGCACGCCGATTGTCAAAGATGCGGGGGAAATTGAACAATATGTCGAGCGGTGGCGGGATGTCACGCAACAGGAGGAATTGCAACGCCGCCTGTTAATGCACGAACAATTGATTACGCTGGGGCGCATGACGGGCAGTGTCATTCACGAAGTCGGGGGGCCCTTGCAGAGTGCGCTGGGTTGTCTGAAGCGCTGTGGGGAAGACCACGCTTTAGCTGAGAAATCCCGTGAATACTTGACTTTGGCGGGAACCGAGCTTGAGCGCATGGGGCGCACGTTAGAAAGTCTCCGCTACCTTCAGAACCCAACGCAAGCTGATTGGGAATGTGTCAATCTCAATTGGCTTCTCCAGCAGGTTCAGCACTTCACGAGTCGCCAATTTGCTCGCCACCACATTGCCCTTCAATTTGAGCTTGACCGAAACCTGCCCAAAATCTATGGCCAAACTGATGCTTTGCGCCAAGTTTTGCTCAATATCTTGCTCAATGCTCAAGATTCAATGCCCAAAGGAGGAACAATTGAGCTTACGACTAGCTGGCAGGCCGAGAGTCGCCGCTGTCAAATCACAATCCGCGACACGGGAGTTGGGCTGAATTCGCGCCAACTCACCCATATTTTTGACCCCTTTTTCTCCGAAAAGGAAACTGGCACAGGGTTGGGCTTGTACTTGACCAAACAGATCGTTGAGCAACACGCGGGCCGCATTTCGGTGCATAGTCGCTTAGATCAGGGCACGGTGGTGGAGATTATGCTCCCCTGGAACGAAAAGTGTGATGAAAACAGTCAAGATTCTGCGGGTTAAGGCTCAAGGTCTTTTTGGTTGCCTCTTCGCTGCGCGAAGCCTCCTGCGGGCGGAGGGAACAAAAGGATAAAAAGCAGACCTTTAGGGTTTCTAAAACTCTAAAGGTCTTTGTGCCTTCTTAGCCTACAAACCTTTAGGTGAGAGCGCTCCAGCCTTGTGTTATCATCCTCCGCAGAAGCCAGCTCTTTAGGAATAAAAGGAGTCTTTCATGGCCGCCTTCACGCTTTCGCCCGCTGCCCCAGAAATTCAAAATTATTATGCGAAACTGGCTGGTTATCGGAAACTGGGCGTTACCAACGAACTGGCGATCCGCCAAGCCTTCGTCACTTTATTGGAAAATGTATCCAAGAACATCGCTTGGCCGTTGCTTTTAGAGCAAACGCTTGCCAATCGCGCCCGCCCCGATGGGGTTTTGCTCGATAACCTCCGCATTCCGCGTGGTTATTGGGAAGCTAAAGACCCCAAAGAAGTTCGGCAAGCTCACTTACCGCTTGAGATTGAGATAACGCAGAAAATCGCGGTTGGCTATCCCACTTTCAATACGATTTTTGAAAATAGTGCGTATGGGGTTCTTTATCAAGATGGGAAGCACATTGACAAATATGATCTGCGCCACAAAGAGCAATTAGCGGCCTTGCTTTCCCGCTTTTTCACGTACACAGGCGCGGATCTTCAGAAATTTCAAGCGGCGGTGCGCGAGTTTCAAGCGCGGATTCCCCTTTTAGCGCAAGGTTTAATCCACCGGATTGACGCGGAATTCAAGCAAAACGTTGCTTTCAACACAGCGTTCCAGAAGTTTCAGACCCTTTGCCAACAGGCTTTGCACAAAGAGACCAGCCGTGAAGTCGTTGCCGAGATGCTGGTGCAACATCTCCTTACCGAAAGGCTCTTTCGCACCGTGTTTGACAATGCTGATTTCGTGCGCCGCAATGTCATCGCCGCTGAAATTGAAAAAGTCATTGAAACGCTGACGAACCGCACCTTTAAGCGCAGTGACTTCCTCGGCGATCTCAAGCAAATCTATCAGACTCTGGAGGATAATGCCAAACGGATTGAAGACTTTAGCGCCAAACAACCTTTTCTGAATGTGGTTTACGAGCGGTTCTTTCAAGGCTTCTCTGTTAAACAGGCGGATACCCACGGCATCATCTATACGCCGCAACCAATTGTCGACTTTATGTGGAACAGCGTGGAAACGATTTTACAGCACGAGTTTAACCTGACCCTGGCCGCACCCACGGTGCAAATTCTTGACCCCTGCGTCGGGACAGGCAACTTCATTCTCAATTTGCTCAACCGCCTTTCGCGTAAAGATCTCCAGCGCAAATATGAAAACGAAATCTTTTGCAACGAGGTCTTACTCTTATCCTACTATATCGCCACCTTGAATATCGAATATTGCTATTTTGAACGAATGAAACAGTACCTTGCCTATCCTGGGCTTAGATTAGTTGACACCTTAAATTCTTCTGAAGTGCATGATGAGCGGGGGCAAACAGAACCTGCCCCGCTTATGGTAATTATTGGCAACCCGCCGTATAACGTGGGGCAGCAAAATGAAAATGACAACAACAAAAACCGTAAATATGCTGTGATTGATCGCCGTGTCCGCGAAACTTATGCGAAAGATTCGCGGGCAAGCAACAAAAACGCGCTTAGTGATGCCTACGTAAAATTCTTTCGCTGGGCCATAGACCGTTTGGATGGTCGGGATGGCATCATTTGCTTTGTAAGTAATAATTCATTTGTTGATCAAATTGCTTTTGATGGCATGCGGAAGCATCTTTTGCAAGATTTTACCCAAATCTATCATCTTGATCTCCACGGCAATGTGCGCCAAAATCCTAAACTATCGGGCACAAAGCACAACGTATTTGGCATTCAGGTGGGGGTCGGCATTACAATTGCTATTCGCAATCGGAGTAATCCTGCACGGTTTCTTCGCTATTTTCGTCTACCTGAAATCTGGGATAAAGAAGAAAAATATGCGTTTCTTGCAGAAAAAGGCGCTGTGTGTCAGATAGCTTGGCAAGAATTGCACCCAAATGCGAAGGACGTTTGGCTCACTGAAGGCTTACACGCTGAATTTGATACCTTCATCCCGATGGGTACGAAAGAAGCTAAAGCCAGGAAGAGCAGCACAGGAGAAACTATTTTCAAAAGTTACGGGCGCGGGGTAGCAACAAGCCGTGATAATTGGGCTTATAATTTCAATGAAACCTCACTAATCGCTAACATTCAGTGCTTCAGCGCAGCCTACAATGCAGAGGTTGATCGTTGGCAACAACGCAGTCAGAAGGATGCCCAAGTTGATGCTTTTGTCTCTTATGATGATACAAAGTTGAAATGGAGCGAAGGATTAAAAAATTATCTTGCGCGAGGTATTCTGATAGATTTTGATACTGAAAAGGTTAGGTCAGCACTCTATCGGCCCTTTTGTAAGCAATATCTTTACTTTGACCGCTTTATGGCCGAGCGAGTTTATCAGTTTCCAAACATTTTCCCCACGCCCGCCAGCGAAACAGAGAATCTGATCATTTGCGTAAATGGTATTGGGAGTAAGAAAAAACCATCATGTTTGATAACTTCAAAAATGGTGGATCTAGGAATTATTGAAGCAACCCAATGTTTTCCCTTCTACACCTACGCCGAAGATGGCCGTAAGCGCCAGGAAAACATCACGGATTGGGCCGTCAAACAGTTTGAAGCTAAGTATGGCCCAGACCCGCTGGTTGAGCTTGCCGAAACCAGCGCCTGGCCGTGGCCTGAGCTTGCCGAAGGCAACGGTCTCCAGATCGATTCAGCTAAAAAAGCGATTTTCTTCTATGTTTACGCGCTTTTGCAGCATCCCCTTTACCGCGAACGTTATAAGGAAAATCTCAAGCGCGAATTGCCGCGTCTGCCTTTGGTCGGAGATCGCCAAACCTTTTTGACGCTGGTCGATATTGGCCAAAAGCTGGCTGATCTGCATTTGAACTATGAAACGGTGGAAGAATATCCTTTGGAATGGGTTGAAAATAAGCAGGTTCCCTGGACTTGGCGTGTTGAGAAGATGAAGCTGACCAAAGCGAAAGATGCCATCATCGTCAATCGCTGTTTGACCTTGAAAGGGCTTCCCGCCAGTGCTTTTGAATATCAATTGGGCCATCGGTCAGCTTTGGAATGGGTGCTTGATCAATATCAGATCACGCCAGATAAGCGGAATGGGATTACGAATGACCCAAATCGGGCGGAGGAGCCGCAATATATCGTGCATTTGATCGGGAAAGTGCTTACGGTAAGTGTTGAAACCGTGAAGTTGGTGGCCCTTTTGAATAACCTTAGTTTAGATTCTGCTTAGAGTTGACAAACTCAAGCCACAATGCTATGTTACTTACCAACGCGAAGAGGAATTGAAAGGCCTTAAAGGAGGCTGCGATGAGTGTTGTTCTGGCAGAACCCCAAACTACGCTTAAAGTTGAAAAAGCCCCGTTGCAGATCTCTTTTGAAGAGTATCTGGCGGAGGATTATGAGGGTGGTTTGGCGGAATGGATTGAAGGCGAGGTTATAATCTATATGTCAGCAACGGAAACCCATCAAAAAATCATTCTTTTCCTTAGCACTTTGCTTCATTTGTTTGTTCAATGGTTCGATTTAGGTTTTATTCGCACAGCACCCTACGCGATGCGGGCCAAAAAGGGGGGCAATGGCCGCGAACCTGATCTTTTCTTTGTAGCAAAAGAACATAGGAGCCGCTTAACTGCTAAATTCTTAGATGGGCCTGCGGATTTGGTGATTGAAATAGTTTCAGAAGAGAGTGTTTCCCGCGATTACGAGATTAAATTCCATGAATATCAGGCCGCAGGCATAAGGGAATACTGGATTATTGACCCGCGTCCAGAGCGACAAGGTGCAAGTTTTTATCTTTTGGATAGCACAGGGCACTATCAAGCTGTTTCAATCGTAGAAGGAATCTATTCTTCGACAGTTTTACCCAACTTTTGGCTCAAAATCGCTTGGCTTTGGCATGATGAGCCACAGCCGTTAGCCGCTTTAGCCCAAATTGTGGGGCAAACCCAGTTTTTAGCCGTTTTACAAGAAGCACAAAAATGACAAACAAAGCAAATCCTAACCCAGGAACGGTGGCCGTAAATCGCAAAGCGCGGCACGATTATACGGTTGAAGAGACCATTGAAGCGGGGCTGGTGCTTGTGGGCAGCGAAGTGAAGTCAGTGCGGGCGGGGCGCATAAACCTACGGGGCAGCTATGCTAAGATCATCAATCAAGAGGTTTTCCTCTATGATTGCCATATTTCGCTCTATGAACAAGCGGGAACTCACTTTAATCATGAGGCAACCCGCTTGCGAAAGCTCCTTTTGCATCGGCGGGAAATTGGGCGTTTGACAGGTCTCGTGCGCCAAAAGGGTTTGACGCTTGTGCCTTTGCGAGTTTATTTTACAGGAAATCGCGCCAAGCTCGAACTCGGCGTTTGTCGGGGGAAGAAAACCTACGATAAACGCGAGGATTTGTCCAAACGGGAAGCGCAGCGCGATATTGATCGAGCCATTAAGTCGCGGGCCCAAATTTAGCTTTTGGGCGCTTCCCAGCCCTGGTCGCGGATCACCTGGCGCAACCCCTGCGCGAGGCTTTCCAACTGGCGCACCATCAGGCGCAGCTTCAGCGCGGCTTCGGCATCCTGTTGCACCCACGCCGCCACATCGCCTTCGGACTGAGCGCGTTCCAGACGGCTCACTTCCTCGACCATCTGTTGAAGCGAGCGCAGCCGAAAAGTCCGGGCTTTGTTGCGCGGCTGATTTTCAAGCGTTTCTCCAGGCTGGAAAGGGCAATCTTCTGGCGCTAGTTTATCCTCAGGCCAAAAATCTGCGTCACTTTCCCCTGGCTCCTTGGCTACCGCTGCCCGACTGGTCTTGCCCAACCGTTCGTAAGTGATTTGACCTTCGGGCGACGGAGGCCGTTGGGGCGTGGGCATTGTTTGTTCTAAAGTCAAAGCCTCTTCAACCGTCAAATTGGGGCTGGCAGCGAGGTAGCTCGCCAACCGACTAACATCCGCAGCCGACATTCCGCGTTGGGCAGCGAGCCGAGCTAACTCAAGTTGTTTGGCCAACGGCGTAACGCGGCGCAGATGTTGGGCCTGCGTAACATTTAACTGCTCCTGGCGAATTAGCTGCTGAATTTCAGATGGCAGTTCCAACAAGCCAAGATACCGTCTTACCGTTCTCCCCGAATGAGCGACAGTCTTCCCAACCATTTCATCTAATTCGCTTTCAGAAAGACTGCCTTTAGTTTCAAGCAACTGGGTTCGCAGTTGAGCATAAGCTTGGGCCTGCTCAATCCCATTTAGTTCTTTGCGCTGGACGTTTTCGGTTAGCTGTTGAATCAGGAGATTGGGCGCTTCCGTATCCTGTAAGATGCAGGGCACTTTGTCCCAGCCCAATTGAATGACCGCTGCCAGCCGCCGATTGCCATAAAGCACCCGATAGTTGCCTGAGCCAGTTCGCACGACTCCCAATGGTTGGAGCAAACCTTGCTCGGCGATGGTCGCAGCTAAACCTGCAATATCCCCTAGATCCTCGCGGATACCACTGGGATCAATTTCGATATTTTTAGGGTCAAGATCGACGAGTGGTTTCATCTAAAAGTCCTTTAATTCTCAATTTGTTAATTGGCGTTTAGAGCTTAATTCCCAGAATCTTAGCGACAGTGAAAATATCTTTATCGCCTCTTCCAGAGAGATTGACCAGAATAATCTGATCAGAGCGCATGGTCGGGGCCAATTTGATGGTTTCGGCAATCGCGTGAGCCGTCTCCAGGGCAGGCAAAATCCCTTCCAGGCGCGCCAACTGTTGAAAGGCGGCTAAGGCTTCAGTATCATTAACATGGGTATATTTGGCGCGGCCTATGTCATGCAAATAGGCATGTTGGGGGCCGATGCTGGCGTAATCCAAACCTGCTGAAACACTATGCGTCAAAGCAATCTGGCCATTGGCATCCTGAAGCACGTAGGAATAAGACCCATGCA
>Ga0316612_1000017_pt1 | contig 75201 bp, 77 predicted proteins | sample MIS2016226_MG_FD_207676 | JGI IMG/M metagenome (GOLD analysis project Ga0316612, IMG submission 207676) | Microbial mat bacterial communities from Middle Island sinkhole, Lake Huron, Michigan, United States - MIS.2016.226 | ecosystem: Environmental > Aquatic > Freshwater > Lake > Sediment... | reverse complement strand
TAATAACCGCATTAAATTAATTAAACGACAGGCTTATGGTTTTTTGAATTTTATAAATTTTCGTTCTAGACTATTAGCTTGTCTTTCTCATTAGATTTACTTATCCCCTTAAACCCAGAAGAGCCCATTTCTGTAGTAATCGGATTACAAGAATATCTCTAACATCTCCAAGTTGTCCTTGGTAATCAGTTAGAATTTCAAGCTGTAGGATATCATCTTTTCCAACGTCATTTGAAAGACGGGGTTCGATATCCATCAGAAAATTAACGGCAAAACTAGCTGTTAAGAGATATAGACCTTGTTCTTCTTTTGAAAATGTATTAAAACATTGTTGTGCTGTAGTTAATGCATTATTTTTAATGATCTCAACATTTGTCAAACCATCCAGTTTTTCTTTAAACTCTTTTAGTATTGAATATTCAAAAGCTTTACCGCTTTCCATTTGTGACATTTATTTTATCCCCTGTTTTTTATTGCCATTTTTTCCACATAACCATAATATTGTCTTGCAGATTGAAGGATAAACACTCATACAAGATCAATATCACACAACTTGCCATATAAAACAACCAATAACTGTAATAACAAGATTTTTGCAGCGTAATGTACCAGAACAAAGTTTTATTTAGCAAAATGTAGCATAATATTCGTGAATCTGTGCTGGAAAATAATCCGCCTATCCCCTCTATAACCGATAAAGTTTGGCGATTCGCTAGCAAATTACACGATCTTGGTGTTAGACACGATCTTGCCATACTTGAGGGTCACGCTTACTGTGAAATACTGCCATCACTACAACCTGACTCGGTTCAATTATATACAAAACTAAGTATGGAAACTTATGGACAACTGCACGGCGAATATCCTCGAAAATAATCTCATACGCCTTTGGGAATGACTCAATATTCTCTAATATCTCAGCAACACTTATGAGAAATTCAACTCCAAGCCCTGCTCGCTGTTGCTCATACCAATCAAATGCCTCGTCAAATTCAGCTTGGGCCTCAACTCGAAATACAATCGGCAAACTCATTCATGTATCCCTGCCCTAGAAAGTGCCTGAGACTTAACATAATCCCAAGAGACTACTGCTTGAGGATCTACTTTGTGAGCAGCAAGACGGCCTAATAGCTCTTGCCTCTGGGCCTCTGTTAGGTCAAACTGTCTTGGCTCCGCACTGATGCTGTCCCAGATAGCTTGAACTAGCCAAATACGGTCATCAATGGTTAATGCTTTTACTTGTAGTAAGGTTGTCGATAGATCCATACTCATACCTTTTAAATGAGAATCTACTTATCAATGCATTTGCTAATCACCCTAATGTAACATACCTAAATAGAGTTTCATTGCATGAGTTCAGATGTGGGCGGTTGCCCTGCGAGCATTTCAAAGATGCCCCCAATTTGTTTTCTGATTAGCTCAGGATCTTCTAATCGTCGATCTGGCTCTGGCAACATTCTGGGTTTTAAGTTTGCTAAATTTCGCTCCATAAGATGATGCTAAATTTGAGATGTAGTGATAAGGTCAAATCACTATCTCCACAACGTTTTGCGCTCTGTAGATATTTAGTAAATATTTGAGCAATTCAGGAAATTTAAGGATGGATACTTGGGAAAGCTTACGCATGGCGGGCAAAACCCTCTCTGCGAATCGGTTACGCAGTACATTAACGATGTTGGGTATCATCATTGGTAATGCCTCCGTAATTTTGATGGTTGGTATCGGTCAAGGCGCTCAAAAATATGCTTCACAGCAGTTTCAGTCCCTTGGCACGGATTTGATTTTTGTGATTACGGGAACCGATAATGCTCGCCGCAACGTGATCGCGCCGCCTAATCGCCTAGTACTTGCCGATGCTGAAGCGATCGCCACCCAAGTTCCCACCGTCCGTGGTGTTGCGCCGCAAATCAATGGCTCAGAATTAGCGATCGCAGGCAACAATACCAAACGCGCTACTCTCATTGGTACAACCGATAATTACACACAGGTTCGTACTGCGGAAGTTAGCTCTGGACGCTTCTTTAACTCAGAAGATCTCAAGCGTAATGCAAGGGTTGTTACCCTAGGTTCATCAATTACTAAGGATCTATTCCCACAGGGCAATGCCCTCGGACAAACAGTACGCATTCGTGGAACTAGCTACGAGGTCATTGGCGTGATGTCCGAGAAGGGGGCATTTCTAGGCACTAACCAAGATGACACGATCTTTCTGCCGATTACGACCATGACCAACCGCCTCACGGGTAAAACTTCACCCTATGGGACTGCCATTGCGGTGATTAATGTATCTGCAATTGGCAATGATAATGTGGAGGCGGCTCAATTCCAAATTGCTAACCTGCTGAGACTGCGCCATCGGACTTCCGATATTAATGCTGATGATACTTTCACCATTCGCACCCAGCAGGATGCCCTAGAAATCGTGGGCAATATCACAGGAGCCTTAACAATTATGCTGGCGGCGATCGCAGGGATTTCTCTCTTAGTCGGCGGTATCGGCATTATGAATATCATGCTGGTTTCCGTTACTGAACGGACTAGCGAAATCGGACTGCGTAAAGCGATCGGGGCATCCCCCAGCGATATTCTCACCCAGTTCACCATTGAAGCCGTAATTTTGTCATTACTAGGCGGCGCGATCGGTACTGGCATTGGTGTCAGTGGCATTTTCTTCATTGCCGCAGTGTCCCCTCTTCAAGCAGGCGTATCCATTGGCGCAATTTGCTTAGCCGTGGGTGTATCTGGTGGCATCGGTCTATTTTTTGGGATTTTCCCCGCCAGACAAGCCTCAAGACTTGATCCCATCGTGGCTTTGAGAAGCATTTAAGAGACTTGATTTTTTGTGATGTGGCTTCGCCGCATCACAAAAAATTAGTTCTTTATCAAAACAACCCTATCAGTAATCATCTATGTTAATTAACGATCTCCTTACACCTAACCTTGAAAGCGCTGACTCAAGACGCGAAATTGTTCACCTTGATAATGTCTGCAAATATTACGGTCAAGACGATACTTTAGTAAAAGCCTTAGAGAATGTGAGCTTTGTGATTAAAGAAGGAGAATATTGCGCGATTATGGGGGCATCGGGTTCAGGTAAATCTACCTGTATGAATATTATTGGCTGTCTCGACAGCACCACCTCTGGTCAATATTTCTTAGATGAAGAGGATGTCTCAGGTATGGAAGAAAAGGATCTTGCTAAGGTTCGGAATCTCAAAATTGGTTTTGTGTTTCAGCAATATCATCTTTTACCGCAACTCTCGGCTTTAGAGAATGTGATGTTACCAATGGCCTATGCGAATGTAAGCCCAAAGGAACAAAAGGAAAGAGCAGTGGCAGCCCTAACAAGAGTAGCTATGGGACATCGATTAAACAATCGTCCTAATCAAATGTCAGGTGGTCAACAGCAACGGGTAGCGATCGCCAGAGCGATCGTGAATAATCCTGTAATGTTACTCGCCGATGAACCGACGGGGGCGCTTGATTCCCACACCACTGCTGAGGTAATGGAACTATTTGGTGAACTGAATGCTAGTGGAATTACGGTGGTGATGGTTACGCACGAGGCGGATGTAGCTAGAAATACGCAGCGTATTATCTGGTTCCGCGATGGACAAATCATGAATGATCATCTATCTCCATCAGATCTCCATCACGTCGTTTAAAATTTAAACACAAAGTAAGGATAGGCGGCGCAAAGCACCACCTATCCTTACTTTGTGTTTTAGAGAATGGCGACTTTTCGTCGCCATTCTCTGATTACTCATCATGGGCAAAACGGTTATATAGAAAGTCTAGCGCTGTATTTCTGAGATCATAATATAACGGATCTTCCATGATTTGAGCGCGATCGCGGGGACGCGGAAAAGGAATCCGCATGATTTCACCAATATTAGCGGCGGGTCCATTGGTCATCATTACGAGGCGATCGGCTAGGAATAAAGCTTCATCGATATCATGGGTAATCATTAATACCGTGCAGCGATGTTCTGTCCAAATTTGTAATAGTTCCTCTTGCAGTTCCTCTTTGGTAATCGCATCCAATGCGCCAAATGGTTCATCAAGGATCAATACTTCGGGACGGATCGCTAAGGCACGGGCGATCGATACACGCTGTTTCATCCCCCCTGAAATTTGAGTGGGCTTTTTCTCCGCAGCCTCACTTAGTCCCACCATCGCCAAATGATGACGGACAATATCATTTTTTTCACCTTTCGACATATTCGGGTTAACGGAGTCCACCGCAAGCATCACGTTTTCATAAACCGTCAGCCAAGGCAAGAGCGCATAGCCTTGAAACACCACCATGCGATCGGGCCCTGGTTTAGTGATTAGTTTGCCATTAACTGTCACTTCACCAATGGAAGGTTTGGAGAATCCACCCACCATGTTTAAGAGTGTGGATTTACCACAGCCTGAGTGACCGATAAGGCAAATAAATTCGCCTTCTTGAATATGCAGATTGACATCTTTGAGAACGACATATTCGCCTTTGGGCGTGGGATAGATTTTAGAGACATTTTCAATGCGAAGGAAGGATTCTTGAGGTGGAATAGTGGCGATCGGCTTGTTGTTGAGGGTTGTTTGAGTCATGGGTTCCTGTAATAAATTTCTATAATTTGCAAAGAATTTGAAGACCCTCACCCCTAGCCCCTCTCCCAAAAGGGGAGAGGGGAACAAGATCAGATTTTTCTTACTCCCTCTCTCCCAAAAGGGGAGAGGGGAACAAGATCAGATTTTTCTTACTCCCCCTCTCCCTCAATGGGAGAGGGGGCTGGGGGGAGAGGGGGCTGGGGGTGAGGGAAATTAAGCAACCATTCGCATCGATTCCATGCCAATCTCAGCCATCGTGATATTGCGTTTGATATCTAGCTGGTTGAGATAGGCGATCGGATCTTCGGCATTAAAGGGAATGTCATCAAAGAGTTGAATCGCATTACGAGTATAGGTAATATCAGTCAACCCAAGCTCACGGGCTGCGGTGCTGAAGACTCCAACCCGACAGCTTTTCTCTAATACTTCTACCCAGTTGCGAGGGAAAGGAACATCACCCCAACGCGCCATCTGGGTGATGTGCCAGAGATGCTCCGAACGGCTGGGACGGTTGACACCAGCACCATAGAACTGATGGTGGGCAGGTTCGCGCATGGGAGAATCGATCGCACAGGTGACATCATCGGGATTGCCTAAATGGATGTAGTTCACATTGGTGCTGACATAGGCGCGGCGGGAGAGAATCTGGCGGATCTCTTCGGCATTATTCGGGTCGGCGCAATACATACAGGCTTCTAGTAAAGCCTTGACGAGAGCAATATGCGTATTCGGATAGGCATTTGCCCAATCTTCGCGCACACCGAGAACCTTGCCAGGGTGTCCTTGCCAAATTTCTAAATCCGTGGCAACGGTGAAGCCGATATTTTCCATGGCGGCGCGGAAGTTCCAAGGTTCGCCGACACAGAAGCCATCGATACTGCCTGCTTTGAGGTCAACTACCATTTGGGCGGGAGGGATGGTTTTGAGTTCCACATCGCGATCGGGGTCGATGCCGCCAGCCGCTAACCAGTAACGCAGGAGCAGATTATGCATTGATGAGGGATGGACTACGCCCATGCGGTGAGTGCGATCGCGTGTATTTTGCAGCATCTCTTTAAAGTCAGCGAGGCTATGAATGCCGCGATCGTAGAAATGCTTATCGAGGGTAATCGCGTTCCCGTTGCGGGTCATAGTTAGGGCTGTAACAATAGGTTTACAAGCACCATTGCCGCCCAATGTCATCCACATCGGTAAGCCTGAAGGCATTTGCGCCGCATCCAGATAGCCGCCTGAAATACCATCGACAATGCCGCGCCAACTGGTTTCCCGCACAAGGGAAACTTCATCGAGACCATGCTTCTCAAAAAAGCCTTTCTCTTTTGCCACAGCGATCGGCGCACAGGCAGTTAAGGGAACGAAGCCGATCTCTAAATTGACCTTTTCTAAACCATGTCTTGCAACCGTTGTCACCTTGCGAGCATTCAATTTTTTGACCCGCTTTTGTTGGTTCAAGAAGTAAATAATTTCACTGCGAAGGCTGTAGTAACTAGGATGATTGACCGCTTCCATGCGTTGACGAGGACGGGGAATATCCACTTCCAGAATATTACCGATTTTCGAGGCGGGTCCATTGGTCAACATCACAATGCGATCGCTTAGTAACACTGCCTCATCAACATCGTGAGTAACCATGACGGCGGTAATCTGATCTTCATTACAGATCTGCATTAACTTCTCTTGCAGATTGCCGCGAGTCAGCGCATCCAATGCGCCGAAGGGTTCATCAAGAAGTAGCAGTTTAGGACGTACTGCTAAAGCACGGGCGATCGCTACCCTCTGACGCATTCCGCCTGATAGCTGCGTGGGTGGCTTATCGATCGCATGGGCAAGTCCGACCATATTCACATAGCGCTCCACTAAATCATGGCGATCAACCTTGGGCAAATGGGAAAGCACTTCATCAACCGCCAGAGCCACATTTTCACGTACCGATAGCCAAGGCAAGAGCGAATAGTTTTGAAATACGACCATGCGATCGGGGCCTGGGCGAGTTACGCGCTCCTCTTCGAGCATCACCACGCCGCCACTGGGTAAATCCAAACCTGCGATCATGTTGAGCAAGGTGGATTTGCCACAACCTGAGTGACCGATGAGGGAAATAAATTCACCTTTCTTTATTTGGAGGTCAATTCCTTTAAGGGCAATATATTCTTTACCACCTCCCAAGGGAAATGTTCTCTCTACCTGATCGACTAAAACAAAATCCTGCATTTTAAAATTCTCCTTTTATTACAATCAAATCTCTAAGACCCTCACCCCTAGCCCCTCTCCCAGAGGGAGAGGGGGACAAGATAAGATAAAACCTTCTTTCTTGCTCCCCCTCTCCCTTAATGGGAGAGGGGGCTGGGGGGTGAGGGAAGTTTATTTCTGTTCTTCAGGCAAGATCACATTCTGAAGCCATGCCACGGCGCGATCAAGAATTAAGCCCACAGCACCTATGTAAACCAGAGACAAGATCACTTCGCCCACTTTGTCATTGGTATAGGAATTCCAGATGAAGAAACCGATACCGACAATCCCTGGCATGATGATCTCGGCGGCAATGATCGCCAGCCATGCGAGACCGATGGAAATGCGTAAACCCGTGAAAATGTAAGGCAGAGCCGAAGGAATCAAAATCTTGAAGAAATACTTTTGGCGAGAGAGTTGTAGCACCCGTGAAACGTTGCGATAGTCTTGAGGGATTTGCTTCACGCCAACCGCAGTATTTAACAAGATCGGCCATACTGCGGTGATAAAGATAACAAACAATGCTGCGGGTTCATTTTGACGAAGCGCCGCGAGAGCGATCGGAACCCATGCAAGGGGTGGCACTGTCCGCAGAAATTGGAAGAGAGGATCGAGAGCCTTGTCAATGACGGGCGTAGTCCCAATCAAAATCCCTGTACCGATACCAACGATCGCCGCCAAAGAATAACCCTTAGCCACCCGCTCGAAACTAGCGAGAGTCTGCCAGAATAGTCCTTTGTCTGTACCGCCGCGATCGAAGAATGGATAGAGCAGTAAATTACGAGTGTTTTTTTCAGAAATAATGTTGATTGGGCTAGGCAATTTCAGTAAGCCCGTACCAGAGAGAATCTGCCAGACTAGCAAAAATCCTAAAATCCCGATGATTGGGAGCGCCCAATTTTGAGCATTTTTTTGCCAAAATTTACTGAGCGATCGCCCTAAGCTACCATTACGATTACCAATACTTGCTGCCATAATTTTTACTCCTAAAATATTTGTTTGTGATTAATTTTCAAGAGATCCCCCTCAATCCCCCTTAAAAAGGGGTAAGAAGATAATTTTTCTTTCCCCCCTTTACAAGGGGGGTTAGGGGGGATCTAAACCCTAAAACGTAGCCAAAATCTAAGCCTTCTTAATCTTCAATCCATCCAGATAAGCCTGTGGATTTTCTGGGTCGAACTTTGTACCGTCAAAGAATTCTTCAATACCGCGAGAAGTGCTAGTGGGAATGTCAGTAAAACCTGCCTCCTTTGCCGCCTCCCGCCAAATATCCTCACGGTTGACTCTCTTGATCCAATCCTTCGCAGTTACTAGAGATTCCTTTGGTAAGAAGCCCCAACGCACGCTTTCAGTAATGAACCAGAGATCGTGGCTCTGGTAGGGATAGGAGACATTTCCCTTCGAGTCTTTCCAATAAAGAGGAGCCATACTTTTGTCATCAATCATGCGCCCATCACCCATGTCATACTTGCCCATCATCGGATTGGTAAGGATTTCAGGATCGACACCAAAGTAGTTTTGAGTGGCTAAGATCTGCACAAGTTCCTTACGATTGTCGAAGTTGTCGCACCATTGCTGCGCTTCCATAATTGCCTTCAGCAAGGACTTGGTTGCTTTAGGATATTTATCCGCCCAATCCGCACGCATTGCGAAATATTCTTCAGGATGTGCTTTCCAAATTTCCGCAGTCAGGGCAGGGATGAAGCCGATCTTATCTTTGACGATGCGATAGGGCCAGGGGTCGCCCGTACTAAAAGCATCCATTGTGCCAGTTTTCATATTGGCGACAGTTTGCGCCGCAGGTACGGTCAACAATTCGATATCCGTATCAGGATCGACTCCATTGGCGGCTAACCAGTAACGAATCCAGAAGTCTTGATTCACTTTCGGGAAGGTGTAAGCCGCTTTAAACTTTGCACCCTCAGATTTAGTTTTCTCAAAGAAAGCCTTAGCTTTGTCGATTTTGAGGCTTATCCCTTTGTTTTTGTGCTTATCGGCGATCGCGATCGCATTGCCCTGTGTATTTAACTGCAACAGCACATACATCGGGATTTTGAGATTGTCGGTGATAATTCCTTCGGAAATCAAATAGGGCATGGGCATTTGCCATTGACCACCATCAATACCACCTGCGGCAGTGCCAATTTTGACACTATCTCTTGCCGATCCCCAGTTGGCTTGCTTGGATATTTCCACATCATCCATGCCATATTTGGCAAAGAAGCCTTTCTCTTTGGCAATAATTAGCGGTGCGGCTTCGACAATTGGCAGATAACCTAGCCTGACTTTACTAGTTTCAGGAATTTGTTCAGGGGAAAGTTTTATTTTAGTAGCATTAGCAGAACTTATGATTGGATTGTCTTCGGGTGGATTACCAAGACAGCCTTTCAGCAGCAGCGAACTAAGTGCTGTGGCTCCTGCTGTGGCAAGAAATCGCCGCCGTGAAATGTTGGTTTTGAGACTAGACATAGCTTCTAAAGGTTTTGTGGGAATAATTAATTTCTTGATATTGGTATCTTAGGGTGAATAGTGAATAGAGTAAAGTCTATTATTTTTATAATAAAGATAAGTTTAAATCTATGCATTTTTTTGATAAAGTTACTATAGACAAATTTATATGGCAGTCATGATCATTTAGTCTTAATTACGCAATTAGCCTTGTCAGGATTGCTTTTGAGCAATAATGTCCATGAATTACTTAAATAAATAAAACTAATCAATAGCAAAAAAACATGATATCGAACATCTCTGAACAACAAATCCGCAAAGTGCGCTGGGTCTTAACCTGCGCTTGGTTACTGCTGATTGCGTCACTCTTTTACGATCCGATTTCCCCTTTAATTACGACTGCAAATCAAACTTGGAGTCCTTTTCGGATTAAGCCCGAAGATTGCATCCCTGTTCAAAACGTCTGTTTAGACTTGCAACCCTATCCCCTCGGCGCACCGATATTTTGGGGCATGATTGTCCCTAGTTCAATCTTTATTCTGTTAGTATTTGGGCATGAGCTATGGCGGCGCATTTGCCCGTTATCCTTTCTATCGCAAATTCCTCGCGCCTTGGGATGGCAGAGGCAAATCAAACGAACTGATAGTAAAACGGGGAAAGTTCGCTATGAAATTCCCAAAGTTAAGAAAGACTCTTGGCTAGGCAAAAATTATTTATATCTTCAATTTGGTTTGTTATTTGTAGGTCTATGTAGTCGGATTTTATTTATTAATGGCAATGCGATCGCCCTTGGTTTATGGCTAGTGATGACGATCGCCGCCGCAATTACGGTGGGCTATCTCTATGGTGGCAAAACTTGGTGCAATTACTTTTGTCCGATGGCTCCTGTGCAGAAAATCTATGCCGAACCATCGGCACTATTGGCGACTAAGGCGCACATGAGCGAAGTGCCGATTACGCAATCCATGTGTCGCACGATCGCCAACGGTAAAGAGCAGAGCGCCTGTGTTGCTTGCCAAAATCCTTGTATTGATATCGACTCCGAGCGATCGTATTGGGATGGCATTGAGAAACCTGAATCGCAATTTCTCTACTACTGCTATTTGGGATTAGTGGTTGGATATTTTTTCTATTACTATCTCTATGCAGGTAATTGGGACTATTACTTTTCAGGGGCTTGGGCGATGGAAGGAAATTCTATCCAAAAACTGATGTCCTCTGGATTCTATTTGTACAATCAAGCGATTCCCATTCCTAAAATTTTGGCAGTGCCGCTTACCTTGGGCTTATTTACTGGCTTAGGCTATATTTTTGGTACGCTCGGCGAACGTCTTTATCGTTCCTATTTACATTTTGCCAAACAAAAAACCTCTAACTTATTGATTCGTCATCATCTATTTAGTGTCACTACTTTTATTGCTTTCAACCTATTCTTTATTTTCGGTGGTCGTCCCTTTATTCGCTTACTTCCCAACTTTTTCCAAGAAACCATTGATGTACTTGTGGTGCTGCTGAGTACCCTGTGGTTAGCCCGTACCCTCAAGCGCGATCCCGAACTCTATGCTAGGGAAGGCTTAGCGGGTAGGTTCCGTAAGCAGTTATTAAAGATGAACTTCCCTTTGCAAGAATATTTCAAAGATCGCGATGTGGACGATCTCAATCCCCATGAAGTTTATGTTTTGGCGAAGGTTTTACCAGGATTCACCAAGCAAAAGCGCTATGAGGCTTATAAAGGCGTACTGCGCGAATCCTTGGAAGAAGGTTATACCAATTCTGCCAGTAGTTTGGAACTATTAAGGCAATTACGCACAGAATTAGATATTTCTGACACGGAACACCGTAACCTGCTCGAAGAGTTAGGCGTGGAAGATCCGCAACTGCTCGATCCTAGCCGCCAGCGCAACCTTGAAAATTTGGTACGCATCTCTGGCTATCGCAAAGCCCTTGAGCGTTTGGTTTATCTGCAAAATCTCGATACTGACACTGCCTCGCAGCAATTGGTGCAAGCCTATAATATTTCCCCTGCGGAGGAGCGAGAAATTACCCAAGGCTTCGATCGCGATGCAACTCTTAAACAAAAATCATATTTTTATCTCGATCGCCTTGACCAACTATTGCAGTCTTACCATAACCTCAATCAGCGCTGCCTATTAGAACATCGCCCCGCCGTATCCCTATTATTAGAGGCAATCCGCCGTAAAAAGAAGATTTTGGTATTAGCGTTATTAGAGGCGATCGCCAATCTGCCCGACCACGAAGGCAATGAGATCGCCAGTAATCTAGGTAAACTTGCGCCTACGGTTTTGCAGGATATTCTTGAAGAACCCAACTCCCCTTGGCTCACCAAAATTCCGCCTAGCCAAATAGAATTACTAAATCAACCATCGGCAAATCTGGCTTGTTCCGTGGCGATCGCCGTTTCCGAAATAATTGATACACTCACAGCGCTATTGCCAGAATCAAACCCCTTAATTCAATCAGTAAGTTTGTATTTATTACAAATCCTCGACTTTGCCGCTAGTCGAGTTTATGCGGTGGATATCGAGAGTCAGCATCCCCTAGTCCAAGACACGATCGCCCTAATTCTCAAAAATACCCAGTCTCAACCCTTGGCAAACTTTGAGAAATTAGAACGGGTGATCTATCTATTTAATAGTGACTTTTTCCAATCCCTCGATAATGAAATTTTAATAGAACTAAGCGATCGCGCCTATGTGAAATCTTACTTAGAAAATGAACATATTACTGAGGCTGGGGACACCTGCCGCGAATTGCTACTGCTAATCGAGGGCAACGTGGAAATTAGGATCATCCATGCCGATCAATCGGAAACAGTTTCTTCTCTGGTATCAGGCAAAGTCCTAGATGAGCTAGAGGTATTAACCCACACCAATTTGACAGGCACAATCACCGCCAAATCTTCACCAACTAGAGTTTTAGCGATTCCTGTGGATACTTTTGATGACCTGATGGAGCGCGATCGCAGTTTAGCCTTGAAGGTTTTAGAGCTAGAAAGCCTACGCCTTAAAGGATTACTCGATAGTAAATGAATGCAAAATGAATAAAAAATGAATAAAAACTAAAATAATGGGTTTAGCGATCGCTAATCAACCCTACGTTCAATCCCAACAACTTACTTACTAGGCTATATTTTTAAGTAGTTCGCTGACCAATCACCTTCTAGATATATTCATGAAACCAATCGTCAGTCTTTTACATACCTCTAGCTATGAAATCGGATTGCTTATGCAATCTCTAGAGGCAGTACTTGCACCCCTAGGAGGTATGTCCAGCATCGTCAAAAAAGGCGATCGCGTTCTCCTCAAGCCCAATTTGCTCACAGGCGCACGTCCTACCAAAGAATGCACCACTCGCCCTGAGTTGGTATATTGCGTCGCCAAGATGGTTATGGATGCTGGTGGCAAACCATTTTTAGGAGATAGTCCCGCCTTCGGTAGTGCCAAGGGGATTGCTAAGGCTAATGGTTTATTACCTCTTGCGGTAGAACTCGGCTTACCAATTATTGAGTTTCATGGCAGACGCTACCCAACTGAAGGCGAGGGCGAGCTAAACCATCTCCGCCTCAGCAAAGAAGCAATGGAAGCGGATGTGGTGATCAATTTGCCCAAGGTAAAATCCCATATGCAGCTAACCCTCACCCTCGGCGTGAAAAATCTTTTTGGCTGTGTACCAGGCAAAATGAAAGCTTGGTGGCATATGGAAGCAGGTAAAGATGTAAATCGTTTCGCGCAAATGTTGATTGAGACAGCCCGCACAATTAATCCTGAACTGACGATCCTTGATGGCATTATCGGACATGAGGGCAATGGCCCCAGTGCTGGTGAGCCAAAAGAATTGGGGGTTTTAGCGGCTTCCTGTGATGTTTTTGCCCTCGATCGCGTTATGGTAGAGATTCTTGGTGTAGATCCCCTTGATGTACCAACGGTTGCCGCCTCGATCCGTACAGGTTTATGTAGTGATCTTGAAGCAATTGAAATCGTTGGCGATGCGATCGCGCAGTTACGAAGTCCTGACTGGAAACTGCCTACAACAATGATGGCAATTGATTTTGAGCTACCCAGAGTAGTTCGATCAACCTTTAAACATCTCTATATCAAGTTCATCAAAGAACCTCTTAGTACCTATGCCCGCACTTAACAGCCCGCCGCTAATTTTAGTGGTCGAAGATGCCCCTGACAACCAAGTTTTGGTGGAGCAGGTGTTTCAAGATTCAGGCTACAACGTCATCTGCATCCAAGATGGTCAAGCGGCCTTAGATTGGGTAGAAAAAAATTACCCCGATCTAATTTTGCTTGATCTATCTTTGCCAGAGATCGATGGTTGGGAAGTGGCGAGGCAACTTAAGGCTAGCGATCGCACTGCTAAAATCCCCATTGTGGCGGTGACGGCCCATGCAATGAAGGGAGATCGAGAAGCAGCGATCGCTTCAGGTTGTGATGATTATCTGACAAAGCCTTTAGATATTGATTTGTTAGAAGCCTGTGTCAAGCAATGGTTAGCCAAAACATAAGAGCATCGCGATCGAAGGATCACCCTGCTCTTTCAACGGAAACCAGAAACAAAAGCTTATAGTTAGATGAGACTTGGACTAATATTTAGAAAGAGTTAGCAATAGTTTTGCAAATAAACTTTTAAGCTTTGAGACTGCCGCATTAACCCGCATTAACTTTTTAATAAATTCCATATTTTTTCAAAAACTTTTTTAGGAAACTATTTATGTCTGGTCGTGTTGGAGTATTACTTTTAAACTTGGGAGGTCCTGAAAAGCTAGAAGATGTCTATCTTTTCTTGTATAACCTATTCGCCGATCCAGAGATTATTCGCCTGCCGATTCCCTTTTTACAAAAGCCGATCGCCTCATTAATTGCGGCAAGTCGCGCCCCGATCAGCCAAGAAAATTACCGCATGATTGGCGGTGGTTCTCCTTTGCGCCAGATCACTGAAGAGCAAGGAGAAAACATCGAAAACGTTTTACAGCGTAATGGCATTGAGGCAAAAGTGTATGTGGGTATGCGCTACTGGCATCCCTACACGACTGAGGCGATCGCCAAAATCAAACAGGATGGCATTACTCGCCTTGTGGTGTTGCCTTTGTATCCTCAATACTCGATTAGCACCAGTGGCTCTAGCATTAAGGAACTTGACGCAATTTGGGCAAATGATCCTGAACTCCAAGCGATCGAGCGCATCACCATTCAATCTTGGTACGATCGCACTGGCTACATTCGCGCTATGAATGAATTGATCGATACTAAGTTACAAAGCTTTGCCGATCCTGAGAATGTGCATATTTTCTTCAGCGCTCACGGCGTACCCGTAAAATATGTCACTCAATATAATGATCCCTATCAATCGGAAATGGAAAATTGTGTCGATGGCATCATGAAAGCCCTACGGCGTGACCACCATCGTTACAATGCCCATACCCTCGCTTACCAAAGCCGTGTGGGGCCTGTGGAATGGCTGCAACCCTATACCGAAGAAGCAATTCACAATCTGGCAAAACGCGGTATCAAAGATCTGTTAGTAGTTCCCATCAGTTTTGTGTCGGAACATATCGAGACTTTGCAAGAGATTGATATTGAATACCGTGAAGTTGCTGAAGAAGCAGGTATTCACAATTTCGATCGCGTGCCTGCTTTAAATAGCCATCCGATTTTTATTAACGATCTGGCTGAATTGGTTATGGAATCTCTCGGTACAGTTAAAGAAGTAGTAACTGCTTAAGCCCCTTGCCCAAACAGATAAGGCGGCGCTTCGCGCCGCCTTATCTGTTTGGATATTTGCGAATGATTAATATATGTGTTATTAATTACGCAAATCATGCAGGCGCAAATCATGCAGGCAGTAAAGAGACATGACGACAAACCTTGTCAAACCAATTACAGAGAACTTTTGGAGCGAATATAACATTCGTTTAGAGCCTTGGAGCATTGGCTATGATGCACCCGTAAGCATCAATCCTGAAGAGGTTCCCACTAGTGACAAGGTAAATACGGAAGTTGAATTTACAAATGGTGCTTGGCAGCCAATTCGCGCCGCGATCGCCCCCGAACTTCCCGATCAAATTTTATTCATCGATGGCAGATTGCGAATTGATGCTAACTTTTTGGGTCGGCGGGATGATGAGATTTTGTATGGAGCTTTTGCCACAATCTCCGTGGGAGCAGTCCTAGTCGATCGCACCATTAGTAGGGCTAAATGTGTTGCCACAGAAGTCACCAGAATTATTGCCCTCGGCGGAAATTTAACCCCTCCCGTGACTTCCATTCCTTGCCCGATGAGTGGTCGAGGAAATTTAAAGTACGATCGCTGTCTGACTAGCAGTAATAATCAACCCGACACGCCTTCGCAATTGGTGCAGGGAGAAATGCTGGATGAGGAACTACGAATTGCTAATGCTCTTTCTTTGAATAAGGAACTAATTAAAGAGAACACATTAATTGTCCGTGATGGTCCTTTACTATATCGGGTTTATCAAACCCCTTACGACACGATTGGCTATGTCAAAACGATGGGTAAGGCATATCTGAAGGGGGAAACCGCGCAAGTCATGCGATCGCTGAAGGTCGGAGAGCGCACACCGATTTTTAGGATTTCTAATGCTAATGGCTCTAATTTAAGTTGGTACTTGCGATCGGGTAGCAAAGACTTGAATTATAAAAAATTGGGCTATCACGATTTACATGGCATCATTCGCATCGATCTGGATGGTGGGCTTGATGTCAACCGTGCTAAGGCGATCGCCGATCAAAGCACCTATTTAATTCCGCAATATGCCTCCCACCCGACCCGCGATCCGCGTGCGCCACAAAATCTAACACCTGTGGGCGCATTAGAAAAAGAATTAGGAAGAAGAATGGGGAGCCGTGAATTAATTTCTCGACGTTTACGGAGTTTTTTAGCAACATCCGCCAATATACAGATTTAGGATTGGCAAACAGAAATTTTGCTGTCCGCATAGCGGGCAGCAAAACTTCTGTTTTTAGACTGTGCTTTGTAGCGATTCTATACTAGGCTTAATTAAAAGGGTTAATTATCGGTTTACTATATCTATAATGCTAAAAAAACGAAAAAAAGTTGATGCCAAAAATCTAATTGCCATTAATCTCTTCAGTCTATTAATTGGGGGCGCAGGGTTAACTTTTGGATTTCATACCATCCAAAATGTTCTTGCTCAGGGGGGATTCAGGTACGCACAAATCAATGGCTAAGAGTTGACCAGTTATCGGGAAAAGTCACCTATCGCAATTTGTATAACTATGCTAATCGTCCTGCAAAGGTGGGCGATCGCCTACAGGTAGTAAGTGACGAAATCTCCACAGGAGCCAACAGTTCGGCAGTTTTGACCGTTGATACGGCGGTAGGCTCGATCTATGTCTCCGAAAATACGACAGTTAAAATTAATTCTTTTCGGCTTGCCTCAGATAACGGTCGAATTACTAATTTATTTGTGCCGCGTGGCAAAGCCAGACTACAGATTCGGAAATTTACTAATCGAGGATCGCAATTGAATATTCAAACTCCTGCGGGTATTAGTGGGGTCAGGGGAACTAGTTATATCGTAACTGCCAAATCGAATGGGAGTATGGTGGTGACGACACTAAATGGTAGTGTTGCAACCACTGCTCAAAATCAGACAAAGCTGGTGAATGGTGGGTTTGAAAACTTGACATTTGTGGGTGAGCCGCCATCCACTCCTGTACCAATTAATAATAATCCAAGTTTGCGTTATGTAATTATAAAGGAATCCCAATCCTCTGGGCGTTTTGTTGTTTTTAGAGGTTACGCTAACCCTTCCAATACCGTTGAAGTAGACGGAAAAGAACAATCTTTAGATCGCAATGGTAATTTTTCGATACAATTTCCAGCGACTTCAAGCCTTAAGGTGAACGTAAAAGTAGAAACTCCTCAGGGAAGCGTACAGAGCTATGAGATTCCCATTCTCTAAATTGATTACCAGACGATTCTCTAAGTTGTTTGCGAAGCATCGCGTCCGATTCTGGCGATCGCGTTTAGTAGCTCTAATCTGGCGATCGCTACCTACCATATTTGCCCTAATTATTGTGTTTCCCATAGCTTACTTCGGAGCGTTGAAACCCATTGATTTTTTGGCTTACAACAGTTTTACAACTTGGCGGGGCGATCAACCTTGGGATGATCGGATAGTTATTGTTGCCATTGACGATACAAGTATTGATAAAATTGGCAGGTTTCCTTGGACACGCGATCGCTATGTCCAGCTTTTACAAAAACTAAATGCTGCTGAAGCGGGCGTAATTGGCTTTGATATTCTATGGTCTGAATCAAGCCCCGCCGATCCGCAATTAGCCGAAGCGATCGTGCAGTATCAACGGGTGGTATTACCTATGGCTTGGGATAAATCAGGATATGCACTCTTGCCCACAGGATCGCTGAATAATGCTGGTGTCGCGATCGGGCATATTCTCAAGCGCGAAGATACGGATGGCATAGTGCGCTCCATTGATTTAGCGATTCAAGATATTCCAGTCTTAGGCGTAGCAATTTTGCAAACCTATGCCTTGATTGATTCCAATATATCGCCATTACCTAACTTGAGTCAGTCCCTCACAATTAATTGGACAAGAGCCAGCAAAAACATACCACAGCTATCATTTAGTGATGTCCTTGATGGCAAAATTCCTGACGCGACCTTTCGCAATAAAATTGTTTTAGTCGGTGTAACTGCATCAGGACTAGATAGCTTAATAACCCCCTTTGATCGTAATCCTCCAGCCAGTGGAGTGCATCTTCAGGCTATGATCTTGCAAAATATTTTACAAACAAATGCGCTGATAATTGTTAAAGATCAAGATGTTTGGAGCATAGCTTTATTAATAAGCTTATTTATGAGTTTGTTTTTATCAAGACGCAATCTGTGGCTAGGAAATATTAGTGCCTTTGTTTTATCTGGATTATGGTTTGCGATCGCCTGTATAGCCTTTAGCTTTAACTATTGGATCGTAATCGTCGTGCCATTATTACTATTTTTTCTAACGGGTATGGCGATCACCTTACAAGAGCGTTGGCAAATACATCGCTCGTTGCGATCGGCAAACGAAAATATCATTTATGCCTCTAATCATGATCGTTTAACGGGACTATTTAATCGTCCTTTCATCGAGGAAAGGTTGCAAAATTTAATTACACAAATTCCTCCTAAGTCATCTAGCAATCTTCCATGGCTTGAGAAAATTTACCTGAAATTTCTTAAGCCAAATCAACTAGGAGCGCCACCTCCTCCCCAATTGATCGCTATCCTATGGATTAATATAGACCGATTTAAAAATATTAATGATATTTTTGGTCATCCAATTGGTAACTTATTACTGGTTAAGGTCGCACAATCTTTACGAAATTGCGTTTCAGATACAGCTTCAATTGCTCGCTTTGGTGGTGCTGAGTTTGTAATCCTATTGGAAAATTTAGTGGATCAGCAATCTGCTATTAATGTTGCTGATCTAATTCAAAATAGGCTACGAGAAGCATTGCTCATCCAAGGAAATGAAATTGCGATCGCCGCCAATATTGGGATTAAGTTCCATCAAATCGAGAATATTAACGAGCAATCTCTTACTGAGCTAGTTTCTCCTGAAACTCTATTAAGGGATGCTGATACAGCCATGTTTTATGCTCAAAAGCTAGGTAATTCTTACAGTAAAGTATTTGAACCCTCCATGCGAGAGCGTGTTCTCGAACGGCTGCAATTAGAAAAAGATTTACGCCAAGCCGTTGCCATTACTCAAGACCCTCATAATCAAAATAATCAAGAATTTCTAGTTTACTATCAGCCCATTGTCTCTCTTAGTAATATGCAAATCGTGGGATTAGAGGCTCTAATTCGCTGGCGACATCCCCAACGCGGTTTAATTTCCCCCACCCATTTCATTCCCCTAGCCGAAGAAACAGGATTAATCATTCCCATCGGTGATTGGATTATGCGCCATGCCTGTCAACAGCTTAAGACTTGGCATCAAAGCTTTGACAGCGCGAAAGATATTACGATCAGTGTCAATCTTTCACCCAAGCAACTGGCTCAAGATGACGTAATTGATAAATGTCTCAATATTTTGCGGCAAAATGACCTTGACCCAAAGTATCTCAAGATCGAGCTAACGGAAAGTTCAATTATGGAAAATCCTAATTTTGCGGTGCTTGTACTGCGGAAAATGCAAGAAGCAGGACTCAAAATCTATATTGATGATTTTGGTACTGGTTACTCTTCCCTTGCTTATTTGCACAAGTTTCCCTTTGACGGATTAAAGATAGATCGCTCCTTTGTCAATAATATTAATTCCGATCGCAGTGGCACAGAAATCCTTCAGGCAATAATTGCACTGGCGCAAAGTGTGAATGCTCATATTGTCGCTGAGGGAATCGAGAGCCTCGCTCAATTAAATTATTTAAAAGATTTATTGAGCAAAGAAGGGGATGGACAGGGATTCTTCTTGTTTCGTCCTTTAGATGTCAATGCGATCGAATCTCTTCTAAAAGCATCTGAGTCCCTTTGATTTTCAGTTAGAGCTTGTGTTGTCCGCGTAGCGGACAACACAAGCTCTGGTTTAATTATTCGTTATCCCATTTATCTTGGGTATAACCAAGGTCAGTAGCGGCAGCTTGTTCCTCGCTATTGAGATCTTCCCAATTTTTTTCCGCCGATTCAGGAATGTCATCTTCTCCTTCCCAACTAGACTGGCTCCAGCCTAGTACTGCCCAGAGCTTTTGATCTTCGCTAGACAAGTCATCCCATTCAGGAAAATCTAGATCTTCTTCCCAATTTTCTTCATTCCAGCCCAGTTGTGTCCATAGTTCTTGCTCGGCACTAGATAGATCAGACCAACTTAGCTCACTCCAGAATTCGTTAGGATCGCCAATTACTTCACGGATAGTAGTCATAGAAATTTTCTCTTAAATTAGAGTTCACTTAGATTGCATCATAGTTTTAGTCGTTCTTGGCAAGCAACAGTTAAAATTTAACCTAAAAAATGTCAGTTCGGGTTAAGTTTTTCGCCCAACAGCTAAGCTAACTTGATGCTTTGAGTAGTACAAAAATATTTTTGGGTTTTAAGTAAGCGCAAAGCGCTGGAGGCGAATTTCACTAAGTTGAAATCCTCAAGCTATGGTGATTAATTCCTGCTTTGATCGCCGTAAGTATCCCGATCGCTTCCCAATAATTTTCAACTTGAATTCCCTGTAAACCAAGCATTTCGGGGGTAACATTTAGCGCCGTTTGATTCTCTTTAACAAAAATAGTTTGGACATGGGGCAAAGGATTTAATGCTAATAAACCCGCACCACCACAGGCGCTATAGGGCGTAATGATCGCATTGATATCATCAGCCGTAATATCATCGGGTTTCAGTAAATTGCGATCGGTAATAATTTTGGGGGCGCGGCTTAACCCGACCAACACACAGGGTAAAAAGGTATAGCCCAATTCTTCGGCAGCAGCGCGGGGCGAAACAGTGGGATCAAGGGGCAAAGGCTGCAAAGCAGGGGCATGGGCGCAGGGTATGGCAAATTCGCGCACGATCGCATGACTGATGACGGCTTCGGCTCCTGCGAGGGCATCAACGCCTTTACCTTGGCGATAGTTTTGTAAAGCTTCGCTATCTGAGTCATCAGGAAATCTGGCGACTACGGCGATCGCCTCGACCTTAGCAACTTTAATTAATTTTTCGGCGGCTCTGAGCAAACTATCGAGATTAGCGATCGTTCCCCATGTTGCCCCCGAATCGCCTGCTCGTAATTCCACACCAAGATCGCTGTCAGTAACTAAAACATCGGTAATATTTAAACCCAATGTCGTCTGTGCCGCCGATATTGCCTGACGGTGGCGCAATTCTAGATCTGGTTCCATACCGCGATCGAGAATTACACCAATGCGATTAGCTCTCACAGGACGCAATCCCCAATCGCCCCTTGCCATGCGATCGATCGCATAACCCTCGGTATATAAAACATTGGGCATCGACCAATATAAACTCGCGCCGTTTAAGACATTGGGATGCGTAATTACGTTATCCGCAACTGCGGCGATCGCCCTCGCCAATGGCAAAGCATCCCCCGCGTAACCACCAATGGCCGCATTAATCCCTGTCGGCACTAGTAATAAGACATTAAAAGTATTCAAAGTCATGATCCTAAATATGCCTCTAAAACCTTGGGATCGCTTTGAACTTCAGCAGGTGAGCCATCGGCGAGGTTGTGACCTTCGGCTAAAACCCAGACGCGATCGCATAGGGACATAATCACATCCATATTGTGTTCAATAATCAAAAAACTTAAGCCCTCTCGATTTAACTTGTGGATCAGGCTACAAATTTCTTCAATCAAAGCAGGATTTACTCCCGCCGCAGGTTCATCGAGCAAAATCAGTTTGGGGTCAGTCATTAAGGCGCGAGCAATTTCTAATAATTTGCGCTGCCCACCCGATAGAGAACCTGCATAATCAGTTTCCATTCTGATTAAACCCACCGACTCTAGAATATGTCTCGCCCTCTCGCGATTTTCTCTTTCTTGAACCGCAATTTTATGCCCCTGAAACCAAGTATTCCAAAATTTTTCGCCGACTTGATCCTGAGCCGCTAACAACATATTTTCTAGCACTGACAAGCGCGACAAGACGCGAGGGACTTGGAAAGTGCGAATCATACCTAGTTTGGCGATCGCGTGGGGTGGCTTTCCTTGAATTGGCATTCCGTCAAATTGCACCGTACCGCGATCGGGCTTCAGGAAATTGGAGAGCAATCCAAAAAATGTCGTTTTCCCTGCGCCATTAGGACCAATTAACCCTGTGATACTTCCCGCAGATACTTCAATCTGGGCGTTACTGACGGCATGAATACCGCCAAAGGATTTCGAGATATTTTCAGCTTTAAGGATTGGGGCGATCGACATAGATTTCGGTAGTTAGCAGTTGACATTGACACTCCCCGCACTGAAGTGACGGGGATTCCTGATTCAACGAGACAACTTATCAAGCAGACTTACATCAACTTGGCAGAGGTCGAACTCGACCCAGGCGTTAATTTGGGTATGCCCTACCCTATTTAGACCCTTAGCTAAGATATTCAAAGCCGCATTGTGGTCACGGTCTAATACAGTGCCACAATGCAAACAGTGATGAGTACATTGGCTCAATGTTTTAACAACACTTGATTGTCTTGCTTGGGAGTTTAATTTAGTTACGACAAAACAGAGCAGTACGGATAGCCTAGTCAATGAGGTTGTACTGCTCTGTTTTACCTTTTAGTTTTGCTTCGAGAACTAACATGGATTTATCTAATCTTATATACTATATTCTGATATAAGATTAGCGTATCGATACAATTAATATAAAGCCGTGCTAGAAGCACGGGGTTTTAAACCCATTTTTCCGACAAAAAAAGCTCACTATGTGAGCTTTTTTATGGCACAACCCAATCAAGCATTAATAGTTTTACTACTATCTACCTGATTTAATTGCTTAAATTTGCGACGAACAAAACGTAAAAACAGTAACCATTTTTCAGCAGGATACTCATAGAATGAGAAGATATCTCCGAAAGCGGCAAAGGCATTTTGATGATGTAACCAATGTCTTTCTGGAGTAGTGATAAAAAAGAAGTCGCAAAGATTCTTGACTAGTTCAGGCGTTTTCCATTCCAAAATGGAAACATGTCGCCAAACCACATGAAACTCGCCAAATAAAAGTCCAACAACTGTACCCACTGCCGATAATTGCCAGAGCCAAGGGGTGAATATGAAATAGGGGACTGCACCTAAAATACCATCTAGAAGTACAAGGGGATTTCTAGTTAGAACTGCATAATGAAGAAAGCTGCGGTTTTTACCATGATGCACGATGGAATGAAACTTCCCAAATACATGTTCGGGAACGTGATAAAAAAACGTCGAAAAGAAGTCGCCCATCAGAAGCAATAGCGCTGTTGCTGTAATTGCTTTAATCAATTCTAAAGTCACTTCTAAAATAACTTCCAAAGTAAACCCTCACAACTTAACTTAAGCCTAAGAGATCAAGTTAAAGTTGGGTTTATATTAAGGTTAAGAATCGGTTTTTGATAAGTAAATTTACTTGGATTGTACTTAACTCGTTAAATTAGATTGAAATTAGTTTGCCTTATGCTTAGCAAAACTTAATGTTTGAGTGTGAATAGATGAACAACCCAAATAAGGTTTCATCATTTTGTAAGCTAACCCCGATCTGAAGTGACGGGGCTTTCGCCTACCGCGCACAACAACACAGAATCTTGTAGTAGCCCTGAGACATTCTCGCTCAAAGAGCAAGACAACCCCGAACTTCTAGGCTTGCTTGCAAAAGCCCCAATAATTGCAATATTCAGCGCACCATTAAGATCGGCATCACCCATCCATCCACAATTCTTCTTGTACCTTTCGATGCTTTTTTCTGGAGCGAGGCCCTTACTCTGGAAAACTTGTCTCTAACTTGATGAATATCTTGACCACTCCATGAATAACCATCACTGGTAACAGCAATGTCTCTTCTGCCTAGGTCAACACCAATTACACTTTCAGAGTCACTAGGCTCTGGCACATCATCCTTGACTTGGATATGGATATAGTAATTACCATCTTTGTGCTTGCAAAGCGTGGCTGAAGTTGGTTTCTTGTCTTTGAGTTTACCTCTCTGATAATTACCAGCACCCATCTTGATCATTGCCGCCTTTACCTACAGCAATTGTCGATCAAACGAGCCACAAGAAAAATTTTGAAAGGGTTGCTTCGCAACCCTTTCAAAATTTTTCTTGGTTTGGATTTGAGCGCAAAGCGCTGTAAGTTATAAATATTAGCGATAGATATTAGATTTTATTTTTTAGATCCTGAAAAAAGCAATGTTAAATCCAAGCGCACTATTTCAGATATATAGAGATCCCATATTGGTAATCTCACCAATTGCGATATTCTGGATAGTGAAATGCGATTGTGAGCGATCGGGAGGTTGGCAATGACGTTTGGGCTAAAAACCTCAACGATCGAATTACTGAAACGCTTTAACACTAGTTTTCCTCAGTTTTACGAACAATTTGTTAGTAGTGATATTCAACTACAAAATCTGCGTTTGGCTTATCAGCTTTATCAAACTAAAGAAGCAGTAATTGAGTTAAAGCCTGAAAGTAGCCGTACTGTTTTATATTTTGCCTATCGTAATCAGTCTTTTTTGTTAAATGATATTTTTGGCGTACTGGCCGCCTATGGTTTAACGATCCATAGCCTCAGCCTGTATGGGCAAATCCATGCACCGATGTTGGTATTTATCAAGTTAGTGGTTTCTCGTGGTGGTAAATCTTTGCCCCAAAAGACTGCCGAAAATGTCCGTAAGGCGATCAAGGAGACTCTATTAGGTCGCTTTGAGGTAGAAGAGATGCTGGCGCTGGAGTTTAACCTCGATAGTGGGCTTAAAAAAGTAGAAACAAATTTCTATGTCGATCGCGTGTTTCATTTACCCGCTTTACTCGTCGAGGCCGACAGTCAACCAGGTTTGTTTTATAAGGTGATGAATGCGATTTGGCAAGAGGATTTGTTGGTGGTCAATGCCAATCTGTTGGTTTGGCGTGGACGCACAAGGCTAATTTTGTATTTATTAGGTCCTAACGAAAATTTGATTCCTGAATATTTAGGCGTAAAAATAGCGGAAAGTTTGAAACATCGTTTGTCAGATTGAAAATAGAAATGGCGCAAAGCGCCATTTCTAGCTAATCCTTGAGTTGCGCGATCGCATCATAAAAAGGTTGCCAATTATCGTCAATGGTAATCTGTTGCCAGATTTCCTCAATTTTTGAGCGCAAAAAAATTATTTTGGGGTTAGCTTGCTGAAGTTGCTGAGCAATATTTGCTAATTCCGCGATCGGTTGGCGGATCAGTAATTGATGATAAACTTCGCGCCATTTCTCTAGTAGGGGTAATTGCTCCTCAGTGATTTCCCAATCATGGTTAGCAAAAATATTACTGGTAGATTCGCGCCAATTTGGTTGAAAAGACTGACGGAGATCGGCAAAGAATTGGTTATAGCCGATCGCCTGTACTCCTGCCAATAATTCCAAAGTTGCGCCAATTAAGTCCTCAGTTTCAGGTTCGGAAAGTACCGCAAATCCCAATCGCTTCAGCATCATTTCACAATAGGCAACACGATAGAAGTCTTTAAATTTTTGCAATGAGAATTGCATATTGTCTTTATCCATGATCATACTCAGAGGATCTTGGAGCTTTTCTAAGTTCCAATAACAAGCGGCTGGTTGATTGGCATAGCTATAGCGTCCTGCATAGTCGAAATAGGCGGCTGTGAATCGCGGATCGTAGGTGGGAATAAAGGCAAAGGGACCATAATCAAAACTTTCGCCTGTAATCGACATATTATCGGTATTGAGAACGGCGTGACAAAATCCCACTGCCATCCATTGAGCGCAAAGTTTGGCGACTCGTTCCACTAGCTCTAAATAGAAAATTCCATCTTGATTCTCTTTTCCCCAAATATGAGGATAGTAAATTTGCAGCACATGATCGAGTAATTTACGAGCAAGGTCATCGCGCCCAATCCAGCGCAGTCGCTCGAATGTGCCGAACCGAATATGCGATCGCGAAAAGCGCACCATGACCGAGGATCTAGTCGGCGATGGTTCATCACCACGATAGAGTGGTTCGCCTGTCTCGACCAGACTCAGGCATCGCGAAGTTTTCACGCCCATACGGTGTAATGCTTCAGAGGCAATGATTTCGCGCACGCCACCTTTGAGGGTAAGCCGACCGTCCGCAGTGCGGGAATAGGGAGTTCGACCTGAGCCTTTAGTTCCAAAGTCATAGAGTTCGCCATCAACGCCGCGCACTTGTCCATAGATAAAGCCGCGTCCATCACCGAGTTGAGGGTTATATTCACCAAATTGATAACCGTGATAGCGTAAAGCTAAAAATGGGCGCACAGCTTGAAAATGTCCAAAGGCTTCAATAAAGTCATCATCGCTGACCTGTGCAGGGTTAAGCCCTAAAGTCATCAAAATATCATCATTACGCCAGCGCAATTTATGAAGCGGATATTCGGCGGCGGTTACGACATCGTGATAGTCTGCTAAGGATTCGATCGCGGGTTCGTAGTGAAGATTTAGTAAGGGGTTGCTAGGGTGACTCATGCTAAAGAAATCAAGAAAATATTAGATACTTCTGTCATGATACTTGCTTCAGATGGCAATCAAAGAGTGAGTTATTGGTATGAGGGAATCTGTCCCTATAGTGGGCAATTGTTGCGGTTGCCGCGCACTTTGGATGCGGAGGCGATCGCGCAAAATCTCATGCAAGAAATTTCTCTAACGCAGCCTGATGGATTAGAAGGAAAAATGTATGGGGTACTACTAGCAGAATCAGCTACGGGAGAAAGAGTTATTCTCAAAGCCTTTTCAGGTTTACTGAAGGGTAAAAGCCAGATTGAAGGATGGGTTCCACCGATCGCAGGTCGAGAAAAAGTCGCGATTGAGGAATCAATTACTTTAAATAAATTAGCGCTAATTAAGCAGGAATTAATCGAATTAAGCGAGATTTCTGAACGTCTGGAATATGAACAAAAATCGTTAGAATATGCATCACAGTTAAATATTTTGCGCGATCGCCATCAAGTTTTTAAACAATTACGACAAGCTAAGCGATCGCAGTTATTAGCATCCTTAACCGAATTAGAAACAGAATTAGAATTAGAATTAGAAATTGCTCTCAAAAATTTAGACATAGAAAGTCAACGAGAAAAAATGGTAAGGCGTGATTTTAAACGCGATCGCGATCAAGTTCTCTTACCTTTGCAAGCAGCGATCGCGGCGGCGGATGCCAAAATGCAAGTTCTCAAAAAACAACGCCGAGAGTTATCACGGACTTTGCAAACCCAGATGCACAATGCCTATGTGTTGACTAATTTTGCAGGAGAAACGCGATCGCTGCGGGAATTAATTACCGAAGGAGCAATGCCCACAGGCATGGGAGATTGTTGCGCCCCAAAACTATTGCATTATGCCGCGACTCAAGACCTCATCCCCTTAGCAATGGCTGAGTTTTGGTGGGGAAATCCTTCGCCCGATGGTTACAAAATTCAAGGTGAGTTTTATGGTGCTTGTGTAGAAAGATGTCAGCCATTAATGGGCTTTTTATTGTCGGGTAGGCGATCGACCTCAAGCCCCCCTCCTATTGAAAATTTTGCGAAGCAAAATTTTCAACTTATTTATGAAGATGAATATCTAATTGCGATCGCTAAACCGCCAGAACTTTTATCTGTCCCTGGACGATATTTAGATACTCAAGACAGTGTGCTAAGTCGATTACGCCAATATTTTGGTAATCAAAGAGAACTTTATCCAGTCCATCGCCTCGATCGCCAAACTTCAGGAATTTTGTTGTTTGCCCGTGATCAAGATTCTCTTCGCAATGTGAGCGATCAATTTCAAAAAAGAGAAATCCACAAAATCTATGAGGCGTTGCTATCAGGCAAGCTTGAATGCCAAGAGGGTCTAATTGATCTACCACTATGGGGAAATCCTGAAAATCGTCCCCGTCAACAGGTGGATTTACAAAGAGGTAAGCCAAGTGTGACTAAGTTTCGATTATTAGGACAGGAGGATAATTATTCACGCATCGAGTTTATTCCCTTAACAGGACGCACCCATCAATTGCGAGTTCACTCTGCTGATCCGCGAGGTTTAGGAATACCGATTTTAGGCGATCGACTCTATGGTTGCCAAGCATCGACAAGTCGCTTACATCTCCATGCGCGTGAGTTAACTTTCAGACATCCGCGATCGCTAAAACTAATCCACTTACAAATCCCAGTTCCTTTTTAGAGACTTGAAGCGATTTTTTGTGGTGCGGCTTCGCCGCACCACAAAAAATCGCTTCTTTATTTCAATTAACAAATCAGGACAAAGCACTGTAAGATAACAACTACACATTGGGGCATCTCAAACTATGCCTGATTTCTTGCCACGACAATCGCCATGACACGCAATGACGAATTAATTATTTTAGATAGTGAAGCATCAACGCTTAGTCCCTTGGATTTGCCCGTTGAAGAGGAAATGCCTCTTCCTGATCCTGATGAGATGTTAGCACTACTTCACTCAGATGTAATTCTCGAAAGAATGCAGGCTGCTAGAGCTTTTTGTGAATTAGAGGATGAGCGAGCCATCCCTCGCCTAATCGAATTACTACAAGATGAATGTCCGCTTGTGCGCGTGAGCGTCGCCTATGCCCTTGGACGAAACAAAAGCGAACACGCGATCATCCCCTTAATTAGTCAACTTAGCCAAGACTGGAATGGCTATGTCCGCAAAGGTATTGTCTGGGCTTTGGGAACCTGTCACGCACCCTTGGGGTTAAGACCATTAATTTCGGCGCTCAAATACGATATTACTGCCGTGCGGCTGTGGGCGGCGAGTGCGCTAGGACAATTAGGCGATCTCGAAGCGATCGAGACTTTGACCGAAGCCTTGACCCAAGATCCAGTATCGGCAGTGCGTGGCAACTGTGCATGGGCTATTGGCAAGCTGATTGTCCAGAGGCGGCGCGATTTTGATACTCAAGATGAAATTTACCATGAGGCAGTGGATGCGCTGATCTATGCCCTTGAAGACGATGACCTAAGTGTCCAGACCGATGCGCGGAATGCCTTGCGAAAGCTCGGCGATCCACGCGGTTTAAAGGTACTAGATCGCATCGAAATGGATCAAGGCTATTGTGAATTCTAAAACCCAAATAATGCGATGGCGCGGCAGAGCCACGCCATCGCATTATTTGGGTTTGTTGAGCGTACTTAAAAGCTATTGAGGTTTTGTGTATTCCAAATAAATTTTAAAAAAAGCTGGCTTCGCCAGCTTTTTTTAAAATTTATTTGGGTTTTAAGAAAGCGCAAAGCACTGTAAGCAAAGCTTAGTTAACAAATTTGCCAAAAAATATTTTGACAATATCGCGATCGCTGCTATAGTTAGTAACTGCAAACAGATATTTGCTCATGCAAATTTAGCCTACGCGAATGTAGTTTAGTGGTAAAACCTCTGCCTTCCAAGCAGATGTTGCGGGTTCGATTCCCGCCATTCGCTTAACACTCTCATCAAATAAAAAAGAGGCTTGCGAAGCAAGTCTCTTTTTTATTTGATGAGATCGCGAATTACGATACTTGCCATATTGATCCCAAACAGCGCGGGAATATAGGAAATTGTGCCGTAATACGATCGCTTGAAATTACTACCATCAGTTAACTGCAACGAGTCACGATTAACCAACTCCTCAGAATAGACCGCCATAATATTCGCCTGATCAAAACCTTTACGCCGCAAACCTTTACGCACCTTATAGGCAAAGCGACAGCAATCAGTCTCAAAAATTGGCGCAATGCGGATCTTCTGCGGATCGACCCGACCACCCGCACCCATACTACTTGCCACCTTCACGCCATTAGTCGCCGCCGCACCAAGGAAATATAGCTTTGGTTGCAAACTATCAATGCAATCTAGCACCCAGTCAAACCTAGTCGTGACTAGCTCCATCATCAGATCAGGGGTGAGAAATTCTTTGATCGCCGTTAGTTGCAACTCACGATTAATATCCTGCATTCGCGTTGCCATCACATCAGCTTTATGAATATCAACGGTGCTATCGAGCGCCACAATCTGACGATTTTTATTAGAAGGATCAACGCGATCGCCATCCACAATCGTCATCTTGCCAATACCCGCACGGCATAAAAATTCCGCCGCAAAGCTCCCAACCCCCCCCATACCAACAACCAAAACATTGGCACTCTTGAGCTTATTTAGTCCATCGGAACCAATCAATAATTCTGTGCGTTGCAACCAATCCGACATGATAAAAATGACTATATACAACTTAGAGATAAATATTTAAGTAGTCAGGCATAATTAAAAACCAAGATCTAAAACCTGTGGCGATCGCGCAGCGTGCGACACAGGTTTTAGGGTTTTATATTTAATTGCGCCCAGCTACTTAATGTTGGCAAAATATAAATTATGACATTACATTCCCATGCCGCACTAACTAAAGCAGAACTGCTTGATCGCTATGCCAAAGGCGATCGCAACTTTGAGCAAACTCAACTCCATGACATCGATATGCAAGGAGTGTCTCTCCACGGCATTGACCTCAGCGAATCAATCTTGACCCACGTTAACCTCAGTGGAGCCGATCTGCGTGGAGCCGACCTTGGATGGGCCGATCTTAGTCGCGCTAATCTAGAAAAAGCTGATTTACGCGGCGCAATTTTGACAAGAGCAGATCTCAGTCGCGCCAACTTGCAAGGCGCAAATCTTTTAAAAGCAGATCTTAGTTTGACTAAATTTGAGCATACAAAGTTTGGCGGCACAATTATGCCCGACGGTTCTATTCATGACTAAACAAATAAATTCCCAAAAAGCTTGCTTCGCAAGCTTTTTGGGAATTTATTTGGGTTTTAAGATACAAATCGGTTAATTACTTTAATTTTTTCTTGATAAAGTCCACTAATTGCTGGAACTGCTTCTGCTGTGTGCCTACCTGCTGTTCCAAGAGTTTTTGTTTTGCTTCTAGATCCTGAATCCGTTTTACCAAGTTATCATCTATTTTTTCATGAGTAGCAACGTCCAATGGCGCATTACCAGAGATGACAGAAGTGGGCGGACGCTTTTGCGCCAAAACCATCGCCCTCTTGATCGCGGTGATCAATTCTTTCTGCTCAAAGGGCTTTTCGATAAATACTAGATATTTGTCTTCAAAGGGTTCAGAAATCTTACTGGTTACTTCTTCCTTGCGACCAGACATCAAAACTAGAGGAATGCGACTGAGTTCGGGACTTTGCTGTAAAGCCTCATACACCTCAAATCCACTCATGCGAGGCAGTAAAAAATCTAGCATGATCATCCAAGGATTGTGCTGATGGACCATCTCCAACCCTTTGATACCGTCAGCCGCTTCTACTACCTCAAAATTTGCTGGCGGGAGCATATCACGCACCATGTTACGGATTACGCGACTATCATCAATCACTAGTATTTTATGAGCTGCCACTGCTAATAACCCCTCAGTTGGTTTGGTGAATAGACATATAGATTATTTAGCTAGTTCCTGTAGTTATCAACATCACTGTGTCTGAAAGGATAGCTCAATTCTATAAAGATAGTAAGTATAGCGATCGCGAGCCTTTGTTTTTAAGGTAAAAGCACCAGATCAATAAAAGCTTACTAGGTTTTTGATAAATTTCGCTAATGATATCCTATGGGCAGAAGAATCTAACTATAGAATTGCCAAAGGATTAACAAAAATCGCAAATTGTTAATGGGTTTTTAAAGCCCGCAATAATTTAGCATAAAGCGCTTTGGACTAAAAGTATTATTATGCAAAGAATAGAGGTAGCACTTCGTACCACCTCTATTCTTTGCATAATGCTAATGTTGATTCCTTGACTAGATCTGATAAAAGCGATCGCCCATGCTAAAACTGCCAACTAAGATAAATCCCCCATCAACTGACGTTAATCCAAATCTTCATCCCGACCAAGCTAACCCTAACCAAAAGTCGGTGATCGTTAAATTAGAAAATGTTCGTAAAACCTACGCAAATGGTGCTGTGGGCTTGCGCGATGTCAATATCGAACTATATCAGGGTGATTTTAAATTTATTACAGGTCATTCGGGGTCGGGTAAATCTACTTTATTAAAATTGTTGTATGGCGCGGAGCAAGCTACGGACGGTGAAGTATTTGTCAATGGCTTTAACCTGAAGGGCTTAAAAGGTAATAAGCTGGCGATGTTGCGCCGCAAGATCGGCATTGTTTTTCAAGATTATAAACTCGTCCCTAAGCGCACTGTCTCCGAAAATATTGCCTTTGTGCTGATGGCTCAGGGCTATACCTATAAGGAAATCCAACGCCGCGTCCAACCTGCTCTCAAGATGGTGGGATTAATGCATAAATCCCATTGTTTCCCCGAAGAACTGTCAGGTGGTGAGCAGCAAAGGACAAGTATTGCTAGGGCGATCGTGAATACGCCGCCCCTTGTGCTTGCCGATGAGCCAACGGGAAACCTTGATCCCGACAATGCGTGGCAAGTAATTAAAATCTTAAAAAAGCTCAATTCCTTTGGGGTAACAGTGTTATTAACGACCCATGATGAGCAGTTGGTCAGAGCCGCCAATCATCCTGTCTTGCATTTGCAAAATGGTTACATCGTCTAGTAGTCTGTCAATCACAATTTGATTTTTGTTTTACTGTGTGGGCTTCGCCCACACAGTAAAAGTTTTAAAAGTTATGGTACAAAACATCGTTCGCTTCTTTACTAAAATTGATTATCTGCTGCGCGAGACTTTTTTAGGATTGCGGCGCGGCGGCTGGATGAATTGGGCTGCCGTTAGCACTGTGGCAGTGCTGTTGTTTTTATTTGGGGCAAGCTTGCAAGTTTCTTGGCAGTTAGAAAATGTCTTGGGACAGTTAGGCAGTCAGTTGGAAATTTCGGTTTATCTCGATGAAAATACAGTCGGTGAGTCGATGCAGTCCCGATTGCTATTGGTGGATGGTGTGGCTTCAGCGCGACTGATCCCCAAGGAAGATGCGTGGCAAAATTTGATGAAGGATCTGGGCAAAACTGATCTCGGTCAAGCAACCCAGCAACTGGGTGGTAATCCCCTTGTTGATGAGTTTAAGGTGCGGGCGGTATCGAGCGATCGCGTGCCTGATATTGCGAAGCGCATTTCAGGTTTAAAGGGGATCAATGAGGTGTGGTACACCAATGAGGTCGTAGAGAGAATTGGGCAGTTGCGCCGCGCCTTAAGCAATAGTAGTGTGGCGATCGTGGCAATTTTTACGGTAATTGCGATCGCAGTGATTACGACGACAATTCGGCTGATCGTCTTAGCAAGAAGACGGGAAATTGAGGTGATGCAACTTGTGGGCGCGACGGCAACATGGATTTATTTTCCCTTTGTGTTGCAGGGTGTGGTGTTTGGGGTCGCAGGGGCGGCGACAGCCTATGTAATGCTGATGCTCAGTATTAATCTGTTAGGTGAGGCGATCGTCAATCAACCAGAGCTAATTAAATCCTTAACCCTTGGTTTAACTACTGATTTACGAGTACAGCTTCTTCTACCTGCGGTGTTATTAGTTTTCGGCTCAGTGATTGGGGTGTTAGGTAGTTTGTTAGCTGTTAGAAGATTTTCTTTTAATTCTTAGTGTTTATAGCAATCCTAAATAGGTTATGAGAGTGCGTCCCTTCGGGACGCACTCTCATAACCTATTTAATTTCACAAATGATTTAGGATTGCTATATGACTTATAAAAACCAAGACAAAAACTGTGGCACAAGCTGCGCTTGTGCCACAGTTTTTGGATTTTTATATTTAATTGCGCCCAGTTACTTATGATATTATGTGAATGGTGTATGGGTATGTAGCTCAGTTGGATAGAGCATCAGGTTCCGGTCCTGAGGGTCGGGGGTTCGAGTCCCTCCATGCTCGTGATTAAGAAAAAGTTTACCTCGCTAAGCGGGGTAAACTTTTTTAACACATAACTGAATTTTTGATCTATGGAACGTGGATTATTGTGGTTGCCTTTACTGGTAGTTTTCTTTTGGCTGGCTTGGTCGGGCTGGAATGAATACCAAAAAATTGAGTCCTATAAACGCTGGGCTTCACAATTTGAACGACATAAATATGATATTTACTCCGTGTTAGGTCAGACAGGCGATCACCTAACATGGGGCAAACCTACGCGCAAAGATCCCAAGGATTTGCAAACGGTAACAATGAGTGATATTTCTCGGATTCGGTTTCGGATCGATAGTAAGTTTTTCGATGATCAAGATGCCGAATTTCCTGTAAATGCTAAACAAATTTCGCTGGAATTGGTGCTAAAAAGTGGTGAAATGCCTAGCATCCGATTTACAGATGTCGATATTGCCTCGGCTTGGTATCGGTTTTTAAGCGATCAACTAGCATCAGATGCGACCAAATAGGGCTGTCACAAAATTCTAACAATAAGTAGCTGGGCGCAATTAAATATAAAACCCTAAAACCTGTGGCGCACGCGCAGCATGCGCCACAGGTTTTAGATCTTAGTTTTTAATTATGCCCGACTACTTATAAAGACGGGACTAATTCAGAGTAGTCCTAAGCTATTATGGCTACCGAATATTTTAGACCCAAGAAAGAGTTTGGTTTCAACAAAAGCAGATACAATACAGGGGTGACTAGAATATCTGTAAAGAATTTGTAATAGACAAGGGCGATCGCTGACACAAATGGGGTTCTGGAAAAGCTTATTTGGTTCTGATACGCTCGAACCTACAAAAAAGACAAAACTTCGCCAAGTACCGAACCAAAGCGAAAAAATTTTCTTTAGCACTGAAAAAGATATTGACCTCTACGAACTCGAAGAGTTATGTGACTCTGTGGGCTGGGCAAGGCGGCCAATTCGTAAAGTTCGTATTGCCCTACAGCATAGTTTTGTTGTCCTCTCGATGTGGGAGCAACGGGGCGGGTTTCGGCGTTTAATCGGCTTTGCCAGAGCTACCTCTGACTATGCTTTTAATGCGACACTATGGGATGTGGTCATTCATCCTGATTTTCAAGGTAGAGGTTTGGGCAAAGCCATGATGGAGGAAATGATTCGTGAGTTACGCAAATCCGACATTAGCAATATTAGCCTTTTCGCCGATGCCCATGTGGTCGAGTTTTATAGCCAACTAGGTTTTAATGCTGATCCCGAAGGCATCAAAGGTATGTTTTGGTATCCATAGTTTGTCAAACAAGGGGCGGCGCGATGCGCCGCCCCACCAATTTTTTTCAAAAAGATTGCAAAGCAAGCTTTTTGAAAAAAATTAAATAGGCTTCATTTATTTGGATTTAGTAATTTACCTAAATATTGTTTTGCCTCAACCCAATCGGGAATAAGGTCGATCGCCGATTGAAAACAGGCGATCGCTTCTTCGGGTTTGCCAATATTATTTAAAATAATCCCCAGATTAAAGTAGGGCTGAGCAAAATTGGGGTCAATATCGATCGCTTCTTTGTAGGCTAAAATCGCATCCTTGAGTTGATTTTTGCGAATGAAGGTACTGCCAAGATTGCAATGGGCATCGGCATAGGCAGGATCAATTTGAATGGCGCGTTCAAAACAGGCGATCGCTTTATTTTCTAAATTCTCTTTTAGATCTTGAGCATCTGAGTCGATGGAAGTAATCTTTTGTAGCCAAGCTACGCCTAGGGCATTGTAATCCTTGGCTTGCAGTAGTTCTGAATTATGGTTCTCCGCACGTTCATAAATATCATTGACGGCTTCAGGATGATTTTGCTGGAAATATACCTGCGCGATCGCTCGATAGCCATCGATATAATCAGGATTAGTCGCGATCGCTCTTTCATAGCTATCAAGGGCTTCCGCAATTCGGCTACGTTCCTTGAGACTATCCCCCAATCGGCAATGATATTCCGCAAAGAAGCGATCGGGATGTGATTTGAGGGCTTGCTGAAAATGGGTAATTGCTAATTCATTCCATCCCATCTGTTGATAAGCGTTACCTAGCCCTAATTGTGATGCTAAGGATTGCGGATCGAGTTGGACTGCTTTACTAAAACTAGCGATCGCCTCCATCACATTTTCCTGCTGTTGATAGATCGCACCAAGACGCTCATGGACAGCCGCAAGATCAGGATTAATCGCTAAGGCGCGTTGATAATTTTTGAGGGCGAGGGGGATATTGCCAGAGTTGCGATAGCGATCGCCATATTGTAGGTAGGTTTCAGGTGACTCAACGGATGAGCTTTTAGAATGGGTAACATCACTCATAGCGATTACAGTCAAATAGGTTATGAAATTTCACAGTATGTTTCCCTAAAACGTTGCCGCAATTTCAGGATAGCTCTAAAGAAACCATTTAAGAATTACTTTCTGCGGTCAAAATCTCTAAGAGATCCCCCTCAATCCCCCTTAAAAAGGGGGAAGAAGAAAATTCTCCCCCCTTTTTAAGGGGGGCTGGGGGGATCTAGACAATTCTTAATTGGTTGCATCACTGCAAAAACATCATCGTAATTTTTCTATGTCCATAAACAGAATCTATTGTCTTTTGACTTTCGCTTTATTTACTTGGGCGGGGATCGTAACTCAACCAGCTTTTGGACAAGTGGGCGAATATTGTCAATTTGAAAATGAGGCGATCGCCAATAAAGATAAATTGCGGCTGGTAGCTTTTCAGGATAGTTCTAACAAGGGTGCGAATAGTGCCAAAATCGCGGCAACAAAAGAATATCAAGCGATCGTCAAAGAACATCGCCAAACCCTAAATAGCTGTCGCCAAAAATCTTGGCTCAAAACTCAAGGGATCTGGCTACGGCTATATCCTTGCGATCTTCAGTCAGGCAAGCTAGAGGAGGTGATGGATCGGATTGTGAATCGGGGCTATAACCAAGTATTTGTGGAAGTGATTTCCAATGGCACGATTCTGTTACCGATGACCGCAAATGCTACCGCGTGGAATTCTTTGGTGCAGTCGGAGCAGTACAAAAATGCTGATTTATTAAAATTGGCGATCGATAAGGGTCGAGAACGGGGTCTTAAAGTTCATGCTTGGCTATTTACAATGAATGTTGGTGTTGGCTATGGGCAGGGCTTCGATCGCAATGGAGCGTCACGACAAACCGCATCTCGGCAACAGGCGATCGCGCGTAATGGCAATGGCGACAACACCATATCTATTGTGGAGAACCTAGGCAAAAATCCTAACGGGGAATCTCCCACTAAGAATCAACTATTTATTGATCCCTATAATTATCAAGCTCAGAGCGATTTGTACTTAGCTGCCTATGAGGTGGCAAAGCGTCAGCCTGACGGTGTAGCCTTTGACTATGTGCGTTACAAGCGCGGCGCAGGTGCGGCTTCGGTGGTGAGTAATGTGCGCTATCTCTGGATTTATGGACAGGCTTCATTGCAAGCCCTACGCGATCGCGCTGAAAATTTCCAAGGTAGAGAATTAATTAATCGGTTTGTCAAACAGGGCTATGTCACACCGACGGATCTCCAAGCTATCAAAAAGCTTTATCCTCAAGAATCAGAGCCACTATGGCAAGGTCGCCGTCCGATGAGAATCTCTGATAAAAATCCCGCGATCGCCTATTGGCAAAATGAACTATGGCGGCTGGCGGTTGGTCATGCCTTTATCGGTGTTACCCATTACCTCGGCATTGTCTCGAAACCTGTGCTGCGTCAAGGTATTTCCGCGAGTGTTGCCTTTTTCTCCGATGGCAATCAACCCGTAGGCGATGGCTTTGATTCACGAATGCAGCCTTGGCAAAAATTTTCGACCGTTTATGAATGGCAACCAATGGCTTATGCGATCTGTGGTAAGCCCGAATGTATCGTCAATCAGGTGCTTCGGGTGTTTCAATATGCCCCTGAAGGCGCAAAGATCTCACCAATTCTGCTGGGGCAATGGAATGAATCCTTTCCCGATCGCCCCTCCTTAGAATTGCAAATGCAAGCCATCCGTTCAGCATTGCCTTCGATTAATTCCATTAGTCATTTCTCGTTCGGTTGGCAAACTAGAGAGTTAGCTTTTACGCGATCGCGCCAAGTTTGCAAGCTTTAAAACCCAGATAAATTTTCAAAAAGATTGCTTCGCAATCTTTTTGAAAATTTATCTGGGTTTTAATAAAGCGCGAAGCGCTGTAGCAACGATCGCTATGGTTTAAAATGCAGACAGCCTTAAATTCCTTAGAACAGTTTTGTTTCGCATGATCGAGCAGCCCCAGTCAATATTTGAACAAACCCAAAATTCTTTTAACAATTTCCGTAGGGCGATCGCTGGTAAGGAATTTTTGATCACGGCGGAAGTATCACCACCCAAGGGCAGTGACCCTAGCCACATGCTCGCCCAAACGCGATCGATTAAGGGACGAGTTCATGCGGTGAATATTACCGATTCCAGTCGCGCCGTGATGAGCATGAGTCCCGTTGTCGCCTCAGTCTTAATCCAGCAGCAAATTGGCATGGAAACCGTTTGTCAAATCGCTTGCCGCGATCGCAATCGCATTGGCTTACAAGGGGATTTATTAGGAGCCGCCGCGTTAGGAATTACGAATATTCTGGCTCTGACTGGCGATCCTGTGAAAGCGGGAGACTTTCCCGATGCGCGATCGGTATTTGACTATGAGTCCGTACGGCTATTGCAATTAATTCAAAAACTGAATCAAGGACTAGATGCCAATAGTAAAGCTCTACCCCATCAGGGTACAAATTTGTTAGCAGGGGCGGCGATCGATCCTCAGTCCCCCAGTTGGTCAGGCTTGCAAAGACGCTTTGAGCGCAAGATCAATGCAGGGGCGGAGTTTTTTCAAAGCCAATTAATTACAGATTTCGATCGCCTCGATAAATTTGTCCATCAAATCGCGAACCAATCAGACAAGCCAATTTTGGCAGGTATATTTTTGATTAAATCGGCGAAAAATGCCCTGTTTCTCAATAAATATGTACCAGGGGTTAAGATCCCAGAGCATATGATCGATCGCCTTGCCAAGGCTAAATCACCGTTACAGGAAGGTATTGCGATCGCCGCCGAACAAATCCAAACAGCGCGGCAAATCTGCCAAGGCGTTCATATCATGGCAATCAAAGCCGAACACCTGATTCCTGAGATTCTCGATCACGCAGGGATATCAATAAACCCAAAAGTTAAGTAGCGGCGCGAAGCGCCGCTACTTAACTTTTGGGTTTTGAAGTAACAAAAGCTATCACCTTTGAGAGGTTTGCTCAGCAAACCTCTCAAAAGTTCAGCACTTTCGGTTAACCTAGGTAATAACCCTAACTCACATCTATGGCAAGACGTAGATATTCTTCAACCCTGAATACCCCTCCTACAGAACCAAGGTCGAATGATACGACCACTAAACTGGCGATCGCAGGCGCAATTTTTGCGGTCGGTATTGGTGTGGGCATTGCCCTCTCTACGCTTAACCCGACTCCGCGCACCGTTGACGCGATCCGTTTAGATAACCTTGCCCCTAGTCGCGACTTTTGCAATAACTATGGCGCATCGGCAATGGTGATGAGTAGTCGAGTATATGTAACCCTCAACCCCTTTAACGTATTTATTAGTCAAGCCGAGCCAGTTCCAGGCTGTGTGGTATTGCCTAACAACTGGAATTTACTTTTACAAAAAAATGTGATCAAAGAAGCTGATATTCGTCAATGTAAGGACAGAATGAATACCTTTGGCTTTACAGGGGATCTTGAAAAAAATCCTAGTGTTGATTGCATCTACGAAAGTAAAAACGCTGCCGAAAAGTTTACCAATGGGGTTCCTGTAGCACCTAGCGCGAAACCTCAGCCATAAACAAAAACATAAACACAAACATAAACACAAAAGAGAGTTGCGATGCAACTCTCTTTTTTGTTTATAGCCTATTGAGGCTTTGAGTAGTACAGAAATATTTTTGAAAGCGCAAAACGATGAATGTTAATAAAAAAGCCTCACTTAGTGAGGCTTTTTTATTAACATTCATCGAATGCTTCTAGGTCGAGTAAATGACGATAGGGTTCCGCTAAATCTGATCCTTTAAAAGCCAGCGATCGCAAAATATGCCAATCTCTAAGACTTTCAAAAGCGTTGTTATAGTCATCACGCTCTAGACGATCTGCAATTTCCGCCACATCTGTCGGAGTAAATTTACTAGGATCAACTTCGGGCGCTTCACCTGTTAGATCTTGAGGGGGGGTATCAACCATATCCTATGACAGGCTTGTGAACGGAGAGAGAGGGATTCGAACCCTCGGTACGGAGTTACCTGCCGTACAACAGATTAGCAATCTGCCGCTTTCGTCCACTCAGCCATCTCTCCAAATTTATTAGGAATTATATCTTATCAGATACTGTACACAATGCAAGCTAATTTTCAAATAAAATAAAAAACCAAATTTTTAGTAGCGCGGCTTTGCCGCGCTACTAAAAATTTGGTTTTTATTTTATTAATCCGATGATTACTAAAATTGCGCCGATCGCGAAGCAGGCAATCATGCCATAGAAAAATCCTTGGGCTGCATTTGCCGTGGATTTGGCAAGTTCTTCTTCAGTCTTCAGGGAAATAATAAACTTTTTGTCAGATTGCATCGGCTTACGAAGCGTGACTTTTCCGCCTTCATCCGCCGCCGTGCCAATCACTAACACCTCGCGATCGCAGGGCAAAATTGATTCTGTGTAACGATAACCAAGAGTGCGTCTACCATTGCCAAAGCCTGAAGTAACCGTCAAATTCAAGCCTCCAAAAGATATCGACGAGGAACTATTATTGTCTTGCCGAAACTCGTTTAGGATTTGAATTGTATCAATATCGCCGCCATCAGCATTGACTAATAGCTCGCCCGATGGATCTTGTAAGGTAAAGGGAATTGATTGGCTATTGCTGGATATGTTTTCCGAACCACGACGAGTTTCGGTAGTTTTACGCCCATCGTCATCCGTAGTTGTGTACTGCTCCTCATATTCTCTGACCACACGCATCGAATAATGTACGCATGGCTCTTGCTTCAATTCTGAAATCAAAGGTGCATCGCTGCGGATGATGCCACGCACCTTTACATATTCGCGTAAATTGCCACTCCCAATTTCCCCAGCAATCTCACTGGCAATCCTTTGCAAGTCGGCAACTGTTGAGGAAGTCGCTGAGCGAATACTTTGTAATTTTGTGCTGTAGTTTTTCTGCACAAAAAATAGAATAATGCCGATTACGATCAGAAGGCCGCCAAAAATAGCCATAGTTCATGCAGTAGTTATACGCTTTTGCTATGGCTTAAAAGTAACATGAGTTAACCTTTAGTTAGAACTCAACTTTACCGAACTTACGAAATTATGGTTGCAATAACTGGCAGTAGTATCGATGTCCAAAGTTCGATCGCTAAACAACGCGATTTTTTTGCTACTGGTAAAACTAAAAATTATGATTTCCGCTTGGCGCAACTGAAAAAGCTCTTAGATTTAATTCAAGGGAATGACCAGTTAATTCTGGATGCAGTTCATGCTGATCTGCGTAAACCCGCGATCGAAGCCTATGGCAGTGAAGTTTTGGTTACTCTTTCGGAAATTAAATATGCGATTAAACATTTGCAAAAATGGATGAAACCGCAAAAGGTGGGAACTCCGATCAATTTGTTTCCGAGTTCTAGTTATATCTATACGGAACCCTTAGGCGTGGTGCTAATCGTTGCTCCTTGGAATTATCCCTTTGCCCTGACAATTCAACCGCTCGTCGGGGCGATCGCGGCGGGAAATTGCGCGATTCTCAAACCATCGGAGCATACTCCTCATACTTCTGCGGCGATCGCTAAGCTCATCAATGAGAATTTCGATCCTAGTTTCATCATCGCCATTGAGGGCGGGATTGAAACTAATCAGGCTTTACTTGCCGAGAAATTTGATCATATTTTCTTCACAGGCGGAACGGCGATCGGCAGAATTGTCATGGAAGCTGCTGCTAAACATTTGACCCCTGTAACTCTAGAACTTGGCGGTAAAAGCCCCTGTATTGTCGATGGCGAATGTGATTTGGATGTTGCTGCTAAGCGGATTATCTGGGGTAAATTTTATAATGCTGGACAGACCTGCGTTGCTCCTGATTATCTTTTAGTTCAACAGAAGATCAAACCCGTATTAATTGAGAAGTTAGTCGGCTGTGTGAAAACCTTCTTTGGTGACAATCCTCAACAAAGTCCAGATTTGGGAAGGATTGTTACCGATCGCCAGTTTGATCGTCTGGTGGGTTTACTTGATGAAGGCAAAATTTTGATTGGTGGAAATACCGATAAAAGCGATCGCTTCATTTCTCCCACGCTGATTGATGGAGTTTCTCCTAGTGCCAAAATCATGGAGGAAGAAATTTTTGGACCAATTTTACCGATTTTGGAATATGACCAAATTTCTGATGCGATCGCCTTTGTTAATGCTCAGTCAAAACCCCTCGCACTGTATTTGTTTTCTAATAACAAACAAAATCAACAGAAAATTCTTCAAGAAGTCTCCTTTGGTGGCGGCTGTTTTAACGATACGATCATGCACCTAGGAAACCCCGAACTTCCCTTTGGTGGAGTCGGTGACAGTGGTATGGGTGGCTATCACGGCAAGGCAACCTTTGACACATTCTCGCACCGCAAGAGTGTGCTGAAGAATTCTTTCCGTTTCGATTTGAAATGGCGCTATCCTCCCTACACCATGAATTTAGATACCTTGAAGAAATTTATCAACTAAGTTGTGCTGGTGATGCCTGAAAAAGTAATAAATTACCCCACTCCGCGAGGCAATTTATTACTTTCTTAATCTTTATAAAAAAGGAAGATCGAATGAACCAACAAATTTCTCTTGATCAATTATGGAACTCAGTGCGATCGCTAGATCAGACCTTCCAACCTAGCCAAATTGCTAATCTTCCCGCAACTGCCAAACTGTATCTTGAACAGGCGATCGCGCCTAATACCCCTTTAGCCTCAGCCGTTAGATTGAAGATGCATGGCGAAATCAAACTCAAAAAGTGGTATCCCTTCACTGCCGAGCAAGTTATTGATCGCGATCGCGGCATGATCTGGCAAGCCACAGTTAAGATGAATGGCATTCCCATTAAAGGTTTCGATCGCCTGATTGATGGCAAGGGCGAGATGCAATGGAAAATCTTTGGGCTAATTCCGATGATAACGGCTTCGGGGGCAGACATTACTCGATCAGCGATCGGGCGAGTGCAAGCAGAATCCATGTGGCTACCGTCAGTACTTTGCGATCGCGATGTGACATGGATATCTAACAATTCATCTCATCTGCAAGCCAACTTCACTAGCTATAACAATCCCATTGAAATGACATTTGGAATTAACCAAATTGGTCAATTGCAAAGCGTCAAACTCCAACGATGGGGAAGCTTAGATGACGGCGAATTTCGCAATAACGATTTTGGTGGCATTGCGGAACAGGTTGGTACATTTGGTGGCTACACCATTCCCACCCATTTACGGGTTGGTTGGTACTACGGCAGCGAAAAATTTGAATCAGATGGCGAATTTTTTCGAGTCACCATTGATGATGCAGTATTCAAGTGACGATAGAAATAGGCAGCGCAAAGCGCCGCCTATTTCTATAAATCTTGCTATCGAATTTGCGAAAAGATGCGATATTCTTTAGCATTAAATTTTGCAATATGTAAATCTTGCGAACCTGATTGAGTACTTTCTTCCTTTAAAGGTGATATGTCATAGGGATTCATTCGGACAAGGTTATAGCGAGTCTTACCAGTATAAATAGCTAATGAAATATTGAGCATATCGATAAATGCTATTATCGACTTGCATTTTGACGCACTATATTTACTGTAATACTTAATCACAAAAGCAATTTTTAGCTCTAAATAACAATGAATAGATTCATGAATTAATAGTAGCTTCAGCAGGATGACTACAAAATTTAAAGGGTTAGTATGATGTAATAAAACATGAAATAATTCTGTTAAATTCTCCTGATCACTACTCGTAAGTTGACCGATTAAATATTTAGCCGTCTTTAAAATTAAGTGAGGATTAACTACATATTCATGATGTTCTGACTTTAACTGAAATAAACCATCATGGAGTTGTGTTTGCACAGTTTCTGATATTTCTGGATCGGCGATCGCAAAATCTAGGTACTCCAACAACCTAACTTTAAAATCGTAATAGGATAAATTTTTAATACTAGCAAGAAACTTGTCGGACTGACCTTGACAATTAAGCACGCTATTTTTGGTCAGCATCAGTGTGACAAGATTGAGAACATTACTGCTTAAGCTTGTGGGATTATTATGAGCAGCCTGACTCGCATGATGACTTGATGGATGATGGTTTAGGCGTGCAGTATACATCGCCAAATCAAACTTAAATTTCTCCTTCATTTCTTGAGAGAGTAAATTTGCTGCTTGTCTCTGCTCTAAAGAACTTGCGGGATTGGTATATTGAGCAGTTAGTAAATATGATGCAAAGCGATTGCTCCAATTTTGCTCTGGATTAGATAGGGGACTAGCATGGAGAGTAAATAGTTTTAAAGCTTTAAAGTCCTCGCTTTCAATAAAAGATTGCAACCAAATCCTGAGAGTTCGCAGTTTAATTGATGCAGTTTGTTTGTAAATTGAAGGGTGATTAAAAACATCGATTAAATCTTGAATATAAACTCGGTTGCTACTGACAGTCCAATTGTTAATCAGAATATAGCAACAACGCTTTAAGGTATAAAAAAATTCTTTTTCATTATACGAAATCAAAATCTGATTGAGCGCTTCTTTGATTTCAGAATTTTTGTGAGCGCTAAAATCTATAAATAAATGCTTAAAATCATCTAGTGCATCGTCTGCTTGCTTGTGGCGGACAACCTCTAGAAAGAATTCATAGATTCTTTGCTGAGTCTGTTCTATGCCTTGTGAGTAAATGCGATCTGCTGTCCAGAACATGATAGTTTCATTCTATAAAATATCAAAAAATATCAAAAAATATCAAAAAAATATCAAAAAAATATCAAGGTATCAAATAGCAGTACTCAAGGCTTGTACTTTTGGAGCAGATAGCCTTGAGAAAATGACTATAGAAGTATTATTCATTCTTTTAATTGTTTGAACACATTTCCGCAAACAATTTAGTTATCTAAAAGATATATATAAGTTATACAGATGTTAGCTGTTGATTTTCTGTAAATTTTTCTCGCACGACAATTTGTTGTCGCGTCGTACAAACATTTGTGCAATGATAAAAGAAAGCCCACTGTCTCCAGTGGGACTAGCATTTTTGTGTTGAGTGCGGATATCTTAAATCATTTTGCGGTCAAAAATATTAAGTTTTTTGCCTGTTTGAGTGAATTTTTTGTGTTTATCTGGTTTTCTTTAGAAAAACCTAAAATCTGTAGCGATCGCCTGTGCGATCGCTACAGATTTTAGGTTTTATCGTCGATGTTTCTAAGCCCTAAACTATGTCTGAAGAAGCTAACCTCCCATCTCCATCGAACGAAGCGCCATCGCCCTTTAAAAACCTAACGGGGGCAACGATCGCGGCTACCCTTGCAACAGGACTCTACTCGTTTACAAATATGGTGGCGCATAAATTAGCGACAGCCCCTTTACAAACCACCAATACCCTCGCCAATCGTCTAGCTACTCTTGTGCGGACGTTACTATTGGCGATCGGGACAGGGGCAACGATGATTTTTGCAGTGATTGCCCTAGGCTTAGTATTGCTGACGATTAAGCAAGTATTGAGCGCAGTTTTTAGTAAATCGCAAGCATAGCGTCACCGATTATATAAAAAAATAAAGGCGGCGCGATGCACCGCCTTTATTTTTTTTGGATTTACCAATCGATTAATAAACCCTGCGATCGCAAATGATTTTGTAAATCACGAATTTGACCGCGATCGAGAATGGCTTGGGGGGTTAAGGATTGATCATCTTGTAGGCTAATCCATGCGGCTGTCGCACCTGCCGCAGAGCCTGCCGCCCATTCGCCCACATGAATGCGGGTTGCGCCATTAACAATATGACTAACAGCGATCGCCTTACCACCCATCAGCAAATTATCAATGCGCTGAGGAATTAAACTTTCAAAGGGCATAATAATCGGGCGGACTTTATCTTCATTGGCAGGAGCCGCGCTAGGAGATTTCGATGGTTCCCAGTTGCGGTAACGGCAACCATGCATATCGATCGCATAGTGAGTGAGTCCAATCGAAGTTGGATTAAAATCACGTCCACCCTCCATATCGCTACGAATATCTTGCTCCTTGATGAAAAAGTCTTTCTGACCATAGGCTTGACGACCCAAGATTCTGCGCCCTTCCCGAATATAGGGATACATGCTTAAGCCTGATTGGGTGGGCATGGGGCTGTCAGGTCCCGACATCATTCTGAGGGGGAACTCAACTGACATATACTTGTCCATGATCCATTCTGCAAATAGCAGCGCATGGTTTTCGCCATCCTTCAAGGCTGTGGTATTTAAACCGCCTAACCAATTTTGTTGTTGTCCCGCATCGCGCACTTGTTTATCGGTCAAGATTAAAGGCGGATTCATGATGCCCCAGTCATTGCCGCGATTCCAGTTCACTACGGTCATGTCTCCCTTCGTAGGAATTGCCTTGAAGGGATCATCCCGCTTCAAGCTGATAATACGGCGGTAGTTGAACACGCTATTACCTTCAAACATCGGGAATCTACCCAAGTCATAGTCTTTGCGATGTTCTTCCCGCGAATATCCTGGTTGGATTTTGCGGAGTTCCTTGAGCGATCGCCCCTCGTCATCGGCAATTTTCAGCACAAAGGGAAAGGTAAAGGCTTGGGTGCATTCAGGATTATCCGCAACCGCATGGACTTCGCCCGTGGTGCTGAAACCTTCTGACCCTAATCGATGGGGTAAATTTGCCCATGAAATTAATTCCCCCGTATCGGTGGAATCAATCACCATTAATTGCTTGCCTGCGGGAGCCTGTATCCGAATTGCCTTTTTATCAAAGGTTTCGTCAGAGTTCCAGTTAAACCAGCTTTTTAGCTCCCGCGATAAACGCCCTTGGGGTAAGTAATTCGGGTCGCGAGGAATTCTTCTGACCCCATAAACTGCGGTAATGCGATCGCCTTTTTCATTAAAGCTTGCGCCCTTAAACGCAACCTGCGTCTCCCATCGGCTCTTGGGTGCAGAACGCTGTGACTCCCGCAAAAATTCTTCGGAGGCGAGTTCACCTGAATAGGGGGTAAAGCAAAGATTGCCGACCCAGCAACTATTGGTGTCGGCAACTACTCCCCCTGGTTTGAGATAGGAATATTTTTCGGGTAAGGCGGGCTGACTGGCAATAATATTTTTGAAATGCGTCCAACTGAGTGGAAATTGCTGACGATAGCGCATTAGCATTGACTCATCGATCGCGCTGACCCCCTGCGAACTGACCTGACCACCCAACATTGGGGTTAGTTCGATCAAGCAAGTGGTTGCCCCAGTTTTCATGGAGTGATAGGCGGCGGCTACGCCACCGAGGGAGCCACCCACGATCGCCACGTCACATTCCCAGACCTCAGCATCGGCAGGTACGGGAGGATTTAAATTCGGAAATCCATTGCGATCGTAGAGTGGGATTGAGGAGTTAGGATTTTGGGCGATCGGTTCGGTCGATGGCTTCTGTTGACCGATAATTTGCCATGTTCTTGCTGCTGCCCCACTTAACACTACGCCCAAAAATACCATTCCCAAGACGTGGCTTAATTTTGGTTTAAAAGTTGGTTTTTCTTGAGTGTTGTCGATCGGATCGACGCGATCGCTAGTATCTTCTGGTTTTTGGGGTTGATCGCTCATAAATTGCAATTATTGATTTAGAGATTTGCTCGTCATTGTAGATAACAAACAAGTAAGTTCACATCACACAGTATTAAGATTATCTTACAATGTCCATAAATCACATGTTTTAATGTAGGTAAATTTGCTGCTAAATAAAATTAAATCTTTTCGCGATCGCATCAGATTTTCTCTATAGAAATCATAGAGAAAGTAATAGTTTTAAAATGTTTTATAGGCTGATAATTAATGTCGATCTTGTCAAGTCAAGTCTTATACAAACAACAAACTTGATAACTCAAAAAATATGGTAACTAAGGTTGCTACAGCTTATTAAGGCTAATTAGCTTACAAGAATTTTTTGCAAAGATTGCAAAGTAATATCTTTCAAAAAAAATCTCTTGTATTTTACATTTAGTGTAAGTTTCTATCCATAGGCAATATAAGCTTTGTATATAGATAGATTTATCAATAGAATATGCCAAACTCGTTTATTAATTCAGTCGATACTTTAAGGTGCGAAAATCAACTGATTATTTCTATAGCTTACCGATTACTCTTTTAACATTCTTGTAGTCAAGAATAAATTTTGTGGTTTCCACCTTCGTTGAGGATAGAAAAACGTACCTCACGCGCTTAAAAAGCGCTATATATGATTGCAAGTACTTTAGCCATTTTCCCCAATATGACACAAAAGATTTCTTTTAAGCTCTCTGAACTCGCCGCCGAGTTTGCGGCTGCATTGCCCGATTGTAAATTTGAATCCGATGGTATTGATCCAATCATTACAGGCGTAGCGGCGATCGATAAGGCGCAAGCAGGAGAGATCACCTTTGTGTCCTCATCAAAATTTGTGGCTCGTCTCAAGGATACCCAAGCCAGCGCCGTCATTCTCGACCTGAAAACTGCATCAACCTTGCCCTGTATTCGGACTGCTAATCCTCGTATCCTCTTTGCTAAGGTTCTCGAAAAGTTTTATCAACCACCCACTCCGCCCGTTGGTATTCACCCCACCGCGATTTTAGGTGAGGGTGTGCAGTTAGGGCAGAATGTGGCGATCGGTGCTTATACGGTCATTGGCGATCGCACCAAAATTGCTAATAACGTCACAATTTTCCCCCATGTCACCATTTATAACGATGTCGAGATTGGTACAAATACAACCATTCATGCTAACTGTGTGATTAGAGATCGTACTCAAATCGGCGCAAATTGTATTTTTCATCCCAATGCAGTACTGGGTGGTGATGGCTTTGGTTTTGAGATCATGCCCAATGGCACTTGGTATAAAATCCCGCAAACTGGTCATGTCATCATTGAAGATAATGTTGAGCTTGGTTGCTCCTGTGCCGTTGACCGCCCTTCTGTCGGTGTAACGATTATTCATAAGGGAGCCAAGCTCGATAATTTTGTCCAAATTGCTCATGGTGTCAAGGTTGGGGCGCACTCAGTTCTGGCGGCTCAAGTCGGTTTAGCGGGTGGTGTCACCCTTGGGCATCATGTGGTGATGGCAGGACAAGTGGGCGCAAATGATCATATTCACGTTGGTGATGGGGCGATCATTGGCGGTAAGGCTGGGATTACTAGCGATGTTCCCGCAGGCGCGGCGATGATTGGTTTTCCCACTATTCCTGAAAAGCAATGGAAGCGGATCGTTATTGCTGAACGTCAACTTCCCGATTTGCTCCATACCGTTCGTAAATTAGAAAAGCGCATTGCCGAATTAGAAGCCAAGCTTGCTGAATAAAACCGCTCAGTCCTGAATATTTATCTAGATCCATGTCCCAACTGATTAGTTTTAAACTCTCCGAACTGGCTGCCGAATTTGCTGCCCTATTGCCCGATTGTCAATTTGAATCCGATGGTACTGATCCGAGCATTACAGGTGTGGCGGCGATCGCCTCGGCGCAAGCAGGAGAGATCACCTTTATCTCCTCAGCCAAATTTATGCCCCTGCTTGAGGATACTCAAGCTAGTGCGGTGATTCTTGATCTGACAACTCCATCATCCTTACCCTGTATTCGCACGGCTTATCCCCAGATTCTCCTCGCCAAAATTCTCGAAAAGTTTAATCAACCAGACGCTCCAATCGTGGGTATTCATCCCACGGCGATTTTTGGTGAAGATGTGCAGATCGGGAAAAATGTGGCGATCGCGCCCTATGTCGTCCTTGGCGATCGCGTCAAAATTGGTGATCATGCCATCATTGATTCCCGCGTCACCATTTACAATGATGTGGAAATTGGCGCAAATACCATCATCCATACTAGTTGTGTGATCGGCGACCATACTCAAATTGGTGCAAATTGCATTATCTATCCCAATACCGTTCTCGGTGGCGATGGGTTTGGCTTTGACCTTGCCCCTGATGGAAATTGGTATAAACTCCCTCAAATCGGTCATGTGATTATCGAAGACAATGTCGAAATCGGTTGCTCCTGTGGTGTTGATCGGGCTGCTGTCGGTGTAACTACCATTCACGAAGGCGCAAAGCTTGATAACTTAGTCCAAATTGGGCATGGTGTCGAAGTGGGAGCGCATTCACGCCTCGGCGCACAGGTAGGCTTGGCAGGTGGTGCGGCTCTTGGTGATCATGTGGTTATGGCGGAACAGGTCGGGTCAGCCTATCACATTTATATTGGTGACGGTGCGAATATTGGTGTCAATTCAGGTATTCCCAGCAATGTTCCCGCAGGTGCAAGGATGGTGGGTTATCCCGTCGTTCCTGAAGAGGATTGGCATAGGATTGCGATCGCGAAAAGTCAACTTCCTGATCTCCTACGCACTGTCCGTAAACTGGAACAGCAAATTACAGAACTAGAAGCCAAGATTTCCGATCGCAGACAAGGGGCTTAAGCCCCTTGTTCCATCCAGCATAAGAGATTTTGAAAAGTCTTGCGAAGCAAGACTTTTCAAAATCTCTCTTTATCCCATGAAGTAATGTTTATTGATTTTCATACCCATCACGATCGCCAAAGTCCTGATTTAATTAATTTGCAAACTCTGGATGTTACTTCTCAACTAAAAACAGAGAACCTACCCGATCTATGTAGTTTGGGATTACATCCTTGGTTTATTCAAGATTCATCATGGCAAGCAGCATGGTCAAATTTAGAAGCTTTGGCAGAATTGCCACAGGTTGTGGCGATCGGTGAATGTGGATTGGATCGTCATATCGATGTACCTTTAGCATTGCAAATTGAAGTTTTTATCAAACAGATAGAACTAGCCGAGAAACTCCGCAAACCCCTTGTTATTCATTGTGTGAAAGCCTTTGCAGAATTAATTGCCATTCGCGAAAAAACAAAATCTAGAATTCCTTGGATTATTCACGGATTTAATAAAAAGGAAGCAGTATGGCAACAACTTCTCAACCATAATTTCTATTTCTCCTTTGGTGCGGCGATTTTAAGCGATCGCGCTCCTGTGGTGCAGGCGATCGCCACCATTGCCGATGGTAGATTTCTTTTAGAAACCGATGATCGCATAGATATTACGATTGAACAAATTTATGATCGGGCGGCGCAATTACGGAAAGTTCCCGTATCAACTTTGCAAAATCAATTACTCGAAACTTACTCAAAACTTACTCGAAACTGATCACCAACTGACTAGTTTGCTTGGAATCGGTCGCAGGATCAAGTTCATCCATCCCTAACCCGATCTCACTGAGTAATTCTTGGGCAGCCGTGAGCATTTCAGGTTCTAGATTTTTTAAGTCTTCGCGAGTACTGAGATAGGTTTTTAAGGCAGTCATCGGATCGAGGGCTTCGGCAGTGCTGAGATCGGGTAAGCGGGTGCGCGGATTTTGGCTAACGACTTCAGGAATCAGAGCATAGTTATGGGCGCTTTCCATCGCTGCATGGAGCAGGCGATCGTCGATTTGGGCTAGTTGCTCCGCCTTGATTTTATAGATTAACCTTGCGATCGCCTGATCGATCTTCCCTTTCTGAATTGCCTTGAGTAACTTCCCTTGAGGATCCTCCGATTGAGTTACATCAATTTCAATAGTCCGAAAAGCGCGGCTGGGAATTGGACAAAATTCAAACTCAATCTTCCCCTTCTCAACCCCTAGCCAGCAATAGCCCTTCGCTTCATTCTCTTCACCAAAATCCACCCGTTCAATGCTTCCAGGGTAAACCACAAGCGGTTGGGTTGCCAAAATCTGATGACGATGCACATGACCTAGCGCCACATAATCAAACGCCTCGCGGGTGAGCATCGATAGAGGAATGGTGAAGCCCTTACCTGCCGCCAGAAACCTCTCTGCGCCATAGGTTGCGGTATCAACCATCACATGGGCTAGTAAAATCGTGGGTAATTGCGGATCGAGTTGACGGATTTCACCTTCGATCACGACCTGTAGGCGATCGATCAGAAATTGACTCACTTCAGTCATCGAGAATCCTTCAGTTTCCGACTTGGTGAGCAAAGTCGATCGCGTAATCCAAGGTAACGTAATAATCTGGATCTCCCCTGCATTGGTGGTAATGCGATGGGTGGCGATCGTATCGCCTACGGTAAAATTCGGCACGGCAAGACTGCGATAAATCGCTAGACTCGCGCCGCCCACTCCTTGGGAATGTTGATCATGATTCCCCACTAAGAGAACGGTGGGAATCCCTGCATCAGCAAGACGGCGAAATTGTTTGGCAAAGGCTTGCTGCACAAGGGGCGGGGGTGTGGCATCAGGAAATGCATCGCCACCAAAGAGAACTAAATCGGCTGGTTCATTAATTGCGCGATCGATACATATGGTTAAGGCTGCCACAAAGTCTTCTAGACGTGTGTTGAGTCCTGTTTGGGGATTGATTTTGCCATGAGTGGTACTACCAAGGTGAATATCGGAAAGATGTAGAATTTTAATAGCCATGCCGTTGTTCTAATAAGATTTCATTCAAGGCTTGAAAGCGGCGATCGCGGTGAATATTATCAAAATCTGAGTCAGTCTTTGCCATATCACGATCGCTGTCGGTTAATCGCAAAATAATTTTTTGAAATCTCTGACAGATAGAATGGTCGTATTCTCTAACATTTGAACATCCTCGAAGTCCCGATCACCTGTTATCAAAAAGTCAGTATTGGCAGCGATCGACTATAAATTGAATGACTATCTCAGGTATGCCATCACGAATTGCCGCAGATACCAAGATGTTTGTGTCGATAATTACTTTCATTGTCCTTGGCGATAGGCGTTAATTTCTGCTTCGATATCTGCATCTGTAATCTCGTTGACTTCGGGTAGAGATTGAGTCTTTTTACAGCAAAACTCGATCAAACCCACCACAAGAAGGGTCGCAGGGCGAAGCCCCGCAACGGGTTTTATATTTTAATTTGTGGCGGGTTTGAAAACAAATTGCTGTAAATAAGGCTTTGAGTTTTTGGCTAATTTTAACTCGGTCATATTCAGGTAAGACAATAATTTGTACGCGCTGTCCTACTTGAAACGGTAAGTTTGAAAGGACAACTCGATCTGGATTTTCTATGGTGATATAGGTCTTGTAGGTTTCCATAGTTTCTAACTGAGTTAAATAAATTTATTAATCCTATTGTATCAAGGCTTGAAAGGGGGCGATCGCCGTGGATGTTATCAAAATCCGATGCTTTTTCTATTTGCTGGTCAAGGTGCAATTATTTTGGCAATGCGGCGCAAAATTTGTAATACAGTCGGAAGATGATTGTCTGGGGGGGAAATAGAAAATAGGGAAGATGGAGCGTATTGTGGTGGTTCGGTAAGTGAATTGGGATGATTTAGTTTTAAAAAGCGATATTCGCCGCCATTAGTGATTAACCCGAAAGTAGTTTTGGTTGAGTTAGGGCTGGCTAGCATATAGGCTAGGGCTTGGGGCATTGCTTTGTGTAAGGAAAAGCTGCTACTTTTGGACTCGATGACTAGTACCCACAGACTTTGTTGGATTACGAGAATATCAATGCGTCCTCGATAGATGGTTTCACCGTCATTGGTGGTTATTGCGATGGATTCTTCATCAGCGATCGCAAATTGGGAGCTATAAAATCCTGCAAGATCGAGTAATGGGGACAATATCGCCATTTTGATAATATTTTCTGAAACTACCGATCGCCGATTGATACGGTCATAAAGTTCGGTAATTCGTTGCAAGTTTTCGCGATCGCTTTCTGTCAGATTTGGTAGATCCTGTTGCCATTCTAAAAAGAAGTTGCGATCGTCGTTACGTTGTAAGAGAAAGTCTTGTTCTAGTCTTTCAAGGCTTGTTTCTTCAGAAATTCGGAGAAGTTGAACCATAACTTTAATTTTCTAATGATATGAATTGATGGATTTCTGGATCGTTGGTGTAGTCGTCAACGGCAAGTAAGGCGGCGATTTTTAGCTGTTGGTTGATTTGAGTGCGGGTAGGTTTTGTTTGAGTTAGCAGTCTTTGTAAAAGTATTTCTGCTATTTGAAAGCAGTCTTCTTGAGAAAGTTTGGGAATGGTTTGGAGGATTTCTGTAGTTGTAATCATGGGTTTCTCCTATTGTATCAAGGCTTTAAAATGTGGATAATTGCTAAATCAAAAGGTTCTCAAAGGGTTTATTATTCCAACGATAGACAGTGAAGTCGCGGCGATCGACTGTCAATATGCGTCCACTGTTTAACTGTTCTGCTAAAACGACTAAGGAGGCATCTGCCATATCCATTGGGAGATCTGCGTATTTTTCCATGAGAACGATCATGCGATCGATGTGTGTTGGTTCAAGGTCGAATATTTGAAAGGCTCCTAAGACAAAGCTTTTTAGAAAGTTGGCTTGGGCGGTGTGGCTGACTGTTGCGGCTAGGAAGTAACAGGTTTCGGTGATGACAGGGAATGTCGTAATCATTGGTTCTTGGATGGTTTCAAAGGCTCTTTGGGCTGCTAAATGGGCAGAATCGCGGCGATTGAAAAGTGCGACAAAGGCTCCTGTATCAATGATGATCATGTTTTTTGAGAATGTAGGATTTGACTACGGATTTGTAGTTAGCTGACAGATCGGGTTCTCCTTCAATACATCCAACTAAGCCGAGTTCTGTAAATATTTGGAGTGGATTTTTTTGTGTGGGTGCTTTATTGACTTGTTGCTGTTGTTGTTGTGAAATTTCTTGCAGGATTAACTGTGCTAGTTTGTCTTGTCTCTCTTGGGGGAGTTTTGTAGCGGCGGTAAAGGCTTGTTCGAGTAGGGTAGTCATGGTGTTTTTTTCCTATTGTATCAAGGCTTGAAAGCGTGGATCGTGAAGGATGTTGTCAAAATCTGAGTCGATCATTGCCATTTTTATCTCCATACGGGAATCCCCATAATGTCAAAGTGATAATCATATGACCAAACTGGCAAATTCATTTTTTCGGATAAAACGGCGATAATCGCGTCTACGAGCGTAATCTTTTGATCGGGATATCGAGATACTTTTTTAACAGCAGCTAAATATTCTTCTTCTGTTGGATTAATTAGATGTACGGAATCAATGCAACTTTGAGTAAAGTTATAGGCATAACTAAACCCTAGACGGTATAGCAATAAGCTGTAGGTTTCCACATAAACTGGAAAAGGGATAAAAACTGTTAAGTTTTCTATCTCAATTCTTTCTAGTTCAAGTTGCGCTCTAGAGTGATATTGATCGTTAGGGTCGATCGCTCCAAAGAGGGGCGTTGTATCAGCAATCAATCCTCTCATGGTTGCTTAGGTTGGATTTTGTTTGCATAGATGAACTCGGCTAATACTGCATCATGATTGATGGATGTATCGGTGTATCCACTACCCTGTGTTGCTGGTGTTAATCGAAATGGCTTTTTAGGTTTTGCTAAGTAGCCTTCTTGGATGAGAAATTGTTGAATTGCTTTTTGGACTGTGGCTGATGATGAGGTTTGATGTTCTTGGGCGTAGTTATCTAGAACATCGGTTATGGATTTAGGTAGTTCAATAGTTATTTGTTCCATAGGTTTGAAATTAACTCGCTGAGGTTAGTTTTATTGTATCAAGGCTTGAAAGCGTGGATCGCGGCGGATGTTGTCAAAATATGAGTTGGTCATTGCCTTTTTACGATCGCTTGATTGTTAATCGCAAAATAATTTTCTGAAATCTCTGACAGATAGAATGGTTGTATCCCCTAACATTTGAACATCCTCGAAGTCCCGATCGCCTGTTATCAAAAAGTCAGTATTAGCCGCGATCGCACAGGCAAGAAATTTAGCATCTTTGCGATCTCTAGGAAAATCAACTTCGATATTGACTTCGATTATCCTTGTAACGGTTTGGAGTAGATCGATCCATTCTTGCTGAACTTCTTCGGTTAACTTGAGCTTTCGCCTTTGCAAGACTTCTGTATATTCAGTCATGATCTCTTGAGAGACAATCCATTCAAATTCGGGGCGATCGACTATAAATTGAATGACTGTCTCAGGTATGCCATCACGAATTGCCGCAGATACTAAGATGTTCGTGTCGATAACTACTTTCATTTTCCTTGGCGATAGGCATTAATTTCTGCTTCGATATCTGCGTCTGTAATTTCGCTGACTTCGGGTAGGGCTTGAGTCTTTTTAAATAAGGCTTTGAGCTTTTGGCTAATTGCGGCTCGGTTATATTCGGGTAAGATGATGATTTCTACGCGCTGCCCTACTTGAAATGGTAGGTTTGAGAGAACAACTCGATCTGGATTTTCTATGGTGATATAGGTCTTGTAGGTTTCCATTATTTCCAACTGAGTTAAATAAGTTTATTGATTCTATTGTATCAAGGCTTGAAAGCGTGGATCGCATCGAATGTTGTCAAAATCTGTGTCGGTCTTTGCGGATCACTAATCTTGTGTCAAGTTCATTAGAAATATTCATGTTGATTACAAGAGGATTGCTTCTTTTTCTATGGATTTAGAGAATGGTGTTTGTTGAAATCTTGGTGTGTTCCATTCTTGACAATTACGGACGATCGCACAAATTACCTCTCCTGTTTCCCATTCAATTTCATAGATTTGATGGCGTAGCCGATCGCGTCGGGATGGATTAACGACACCATCAACTAATATCAAGATATCCCAGTCTGAGTCTGGTCTTGCGTCATTACGGGCGCGGGAACCATAGAGAAATATTTGTGCGGTTGGCTCGATCGCACATACAAGTTCTTTGATACGTTGAAGTAATATTTTGCTTTCCATAAATCGTAACTCTCCTATTGTATCAAGGCTTGAAAGCGTGGATCGTGGCGGATGTTGTCAAAATCTGAGTCGGTCTTTGCTTGCTTGTTATTCTGGTGTGTATTCGATTACAAGGGCGATCGCGATCGTAATTTCCATCATTATCTCTTCAGAAATCCTGCCTAGTTGTCGGATAAACCTTGTGGTATCTAGACCTCTTAGTTGAAGCGTATCAATTGCTGAGACTTTACTTAATCCATTAATGATATCTGGCTCAATCTTGATATGCCAGATGTTTTCCTCAAAATATGGTTTCCAGTCAGTAATGGGAGCAATCAGTTTTATGGGTAATTTGCCGATCGCATCTGAGCTAATCACAACTACTGGTCTAGTTTTACGGATTTCTGCACCAACAGTTGGTTCCAGATTGACTAGCCAGATTTCGCCTCTATTTGGTTTCATTGTGGTACTCAATGATATCTCCTACTCCTAGTTCTTTCCATTCTGGATTTTGTTGATAATGCTCTACCATTTTTTCTGCTTGCTGAGCGAGGATTTGGCGGCGTTGTTCTAATGACATTTTTAGTAAGGATCGGCGAGACTTTTTTCTGGCTTCCAGTCTTCGGAAAATATCATGGGCAATTTCATCTTGTTCTGCCTGTGGTAGTGCAGAGGCGGCGGTAATGGCTTGTTCGAGTAGGGTAGTCATTATGGTGTTTTCTCAAGATTGTATCAAGGCTTGAAAACGTGGATCGTGGCGAATGTTGTCAAAATCTTAACTATCCTAATCCAATGGCAAATACAACACTTTCGTATCCCATTCTGATTGTTCGCTAACTTCAATGATTAGTAACAATTCATCAATTGCTTGCCTAACTGACATTCGATCGCTGACTACGAACATCCCAGCCATTTTTTGATTTTTGAAGAGTCTCTCATAGGCAAAGTCTGGCATTGTGGCGCGATCATGGGTTAGGAGAATTCTATTGTTGTTTGCTGCCCATTCTAGGATTTCTGGATCATCAACGTGCAGCAAATTGACATCTTGCACTCTTCGCAAATCTAGACTTGGTTGTCGCAAAAATAATCCACGCACAATATTTTCGTTAAAGTTTTCGTCACTTAATAATCGCATTACAATTAAGCCTCTTGGTTATTGCGTCTAGCTAATAGGCGCGATCGCACTAGGCTCATATCGGGTTGCAGTTCTTGAAAGCGTTGCTGAACTTTTGCGGCTATTTGTTCTCTTTGTTGGAGATAGGCTTCTATGGCTTCTTGATGGCGAAGGTAGTAGGCGATCGCGCTGTAAGTGTCGGATAGAGATATGGTGGAGTATTGCTGCACAATAGTTTCGGGTGATGCTCCGTCTAGGAATGCTCTGATTACTATTTCTAGAAGCACTCTAGTTTTGCCGATGCGGATTGCTCCTGTTTCGTCTTGTTGAAAGGGTGGGGCTTCGCGTTCTAAAACTATGCTCATGAGTTTATCTCCGTTGATAATTGAGAAAAGATTGTTTACTATTATATCAATGCTTGAAAGCGGGGATTGTGGCGGATGTTTTCAAAATCTGAGTCGGTCTTTGCAGTTTCACGATATCTCTCAGGATTAAGTTGAATTACTTTTTGTAAGTTTTCTAAGGCAAGTTCGATCGCATTTAGCAGAGAATAAGCACAGGCTTTTTTGTAATAAGAACTTGGATCGTCAGGTTTGATTTGCAAGACTTGGTTAAAGGATGCGATCGCTTCTTCGTATCTTCCTAAAATACCTAGCGCAATACCTCGGTTGTACCATGCATCGTCTTTGTCAGGTTTGATTTGCAAGACTTGGTTAAAGGATGCGATCGCTTCTTTGTATCTGCCTAAATTAACTAGCGCAATGCCTTGGTTGCACCACACTTCGTGAAAGTCAGGTTTGAGTTCTAAAACCTTGTCATAGGAAATGATCTCTTCTTGATACCTAGCTAAACTACCCAGAGCAACACCTCGTCCACACCATATCAGATAATCATCGGCTTTAAGTCGTAACGCTCTATCAAAGGAAGTAAGTGCATCTTCATATCTGTTTAAATTGATTAGAGCCATGCCGCGACTGAACCATACTTGATAATATTCGGGATTAGATTTTAAAACCTTGTTATAGGATTCTATCGCTTCTCCGTATCTTCCTAGGTTAGCTAGTGTAAGGCTTCGGTTGTACCATACTTGGTAGTCTTTAGGATTGATTTGCAAAGTCCTATCGTAAGAAGAAAGAGCTTCTTCATATCTACCTAAGCATTCCAATGAAAGGCTCCGATTTTGCCATGCTTCATAGTAATTAGGTTGGAGTTCAACTACTTTGTCATAAGATAATAATGCTTCTTCATATTTGCCTAAATGAAATAGCGTGATGCCTCGATTTTGCCATGCTTCATGGTAATTAGGCTGGATTGCTACTACCTTGTCATAGGATAATAATGCTTCTTCGTATCTACCTAAATGAAATAGTGTAATTCCTCGATTATGCCATGCGTTAAAAAATGAAGGATTAAGTGTAATGGCTTGCTCATACAGTTCAAGAGCTTTTTCTAAATCTCCCCCTAAATTGTTATTTGCTTTTTCAAAGAGAAGTGTCGCTTGATAGACTTTGCTGGCAAAATCAGCGCTATCCACTTCTGATGACATTTTTATATCTTCTATTCTTTCTAAGTTAATTTCCACCTGCCAATCTGGAAACTCTTGACCAATCTGCTTACCGTACAGCTTCAGTCTTTTTATGGACTCAATCCCTAATTGCAGTAATCCCAATCGAATTTTTTCTAACAATTGTTGCTGATCTGGTACTTCTACAGATTCCAGCATTACCAATAAGCAGTCATCTTTTTTACTGGATTTAACCGAAATTTCGCTATTATTCAGCCATTGCTTGATAAATACTATGACTACTTTTGCCTCGTCCTGTATGGTGATCTCCTCATGCCAATCTGGGATCTCTTCATTTACACATTTACCGTAAATTTTGATAGTCCCATAAGTATCAACCTCTAGTTTAGTAAAGGCTTGACGAATAAATTCAACCAATTGATTTTGTGGTGGAGTCTTTGCTGCTTCTAGCATAATCCAGAAATAGTTATTCTTCACCGAAGCCTTTGCCGTAATGCCTTTGGGCTGAAGGTTACGATTCAACAAGGCAGCGATCGCTTGAGGCTCTCCCCGTTTTGCATTTTCTAAGATACTTGCCTGAGATTCAGCCATAATAAACGGTATATTTTTGTGATATCGAATTTAACACGAAAAAAGATCGGCTAATTCAAAAACTTCTCAACACAAATGGGCAGAAATCTCTTCGGGAGTCTCAATTACAGTTTCAGCTATGAGCGAACTAACTCTGTGACACTCCCTATATCAGCGTGCTGTATCTAAACTTGCTAATAGGGTGGCATTTCCAAGGCGATCGCCCCTAATTTGCCTTTACGGAAATCATACAAAATCAGCCTTGCCACCTTATCCAGATCACCTTGAAACTTATTTAAAGCCGCGACTTCGTGAATATACTCAATCCCTGAAGTTACCGTCGCGGGGTCAATCACATAGCGACTAATCAATTTGGCATTGAGATTAATTAACAAATCTACAGCCGCCGCCGCCACTAATACATTGTCGTAGGCAGCCTGTCCGATGTCATCACAAATCGCCAATTTCAAAGCAGCTTCCTGATCGTGGAGCAGAGGCGGAATTACCCCTGGAGTATCTAGCAACTCAATTTCATTGGAGATCCTAATCCAGCGTAACTGGCGCGTTACCCCTGGTTTATTGGCGCTTGCCACGACTTTTTTCTTGAGCAAACGATTGATCAAGGCGGACTTGCCGACATTAGGAAAACCCACCACTACGGCTCTAACAGGACGCGGTAACATACCTCGACCTTTGCGCCTTTCATTGACCTTTTCCCCTGCCACCTGAGCCGCTTTTAATAAATCCACCATACCTTTGCCCTCCTGAGCATCGGTGAAGTATGCCATGCGATCTTGCTCAGTAAACCAGCGTGTCCATTGCGATTTTGCCGTTGAGGAGATGGCATCAATGCGATTGCATACGAGAATATGCGATTTTCCTTCTACCCATTTTTCGATTTTGGGGTGCTTGCTAGACATCAAAATGCGCGAATCACGCACTTCAATGACCACATCCACCAATTTTAGTTGTTCTAACAACTGCTTTTCAGCTTTGGCGATATGACCTGGATACCACTGAATTGGGCTTGCCATAGGAAAATAATACGGATAATACGGAGAAGGAGTATTTTTAACTATATACTCTTGTTAAGATATTAAGAAATATTAAGATCACTCTTTGATTCACAGTTGCTTGAATAAGTAGCTGAGCGCAATTAAATATAAAACCCTAAAACCTGTAGCGCACGCGCAGCGTGCGCCACAGGTTTTGGATCTTGGTTTTTAATTATGCCCGACTACTTACATGACATTTTGTGTCATGTATTCAAGCCTTAAAAAACAATTTACTCCAAACTTATTTTTTAATAAAAACCATGATTAAGCCCAACCTACAGATATCTATTATGCAGAAATTTACAAGGCTGATAGGGCGATTCGGCGCGATCGCGATCGCTTTATTGCTGCCCCTAGCGATCGCTTTTACCCATATTCCTGCGGCTCACGCCTTTGACGCACCAGAGCTATTGCCAGAGAAATATACAAATGTAATCGATCTTGGCAAATTTTTGACTGATTCTGAAGAGTTGGCGCTCGATCAAAAATTAACTCAGTTTGAAGAAAGCACAGGTTGGAAATTGCGGGTGCTGACACAGGTAGACCGCACCCCTGGCCGAGCAGTCAAAGACTTTTGGGGATTAGACGATCACAGTGTGATGTTAGTGGCGGACTCACGCGGACGTAATTTATTGAACTTTAGCGTGGGTGATGAAGTTTACCCCTTACTCTCACGCAGTTTCTGGATTGAATTACAATCGCGCTACGGTAATCAGTTCTATGTCCGCGAACAGGGCTATGACCAATCAATTTTGTCCTCAATTGATGCGATCGCTAATTGCTTAGAACAAGATGGTTGCGCCGTCGTCCCCGGTATTCCCCAAGAACAATGGATTCTGACCTTAATTACTTCCATTGTCGGCGGCATAGTCTTTGGCTTTGCAGGGCATCCCCGCAAGGATGGTGAAATCTTTGCTTGGAAATGGGCGCTCATTTTCACACCACTTTGGGGGATGTTGTTTATTTCCTTTGGTTTAGGGCCAGTTCTCACCCGCACTAATGAGTGGGTTCCCATTGTGCGAAACGTGGCTGGCTTTGTGGGTGGCGCAGTGATTGCGTATCTGATTCCTTCGCCAAAACGAAATACGCCATCGCCTGAAGTGCGCTAAGCCTCTAACTACAGCGCTTTGCGCTCAAAACCAGATCAAGATATTTTTTGAAAGTATTGCTTTGCAACACTTTCAAAAAATATCTTGTGGTTCCTTTGATCGGCAATTGCTGTAAGAAAAGGGCAGCGCGAAGCGCTGCCCTTCTGTTTTTAGATGCTTTTGCCAAGGATAATTAAACTTTGTTCGATGCCATCTAGTTCAGCAATGTGAGGTAAAAAGCCCCATTCCTTAAAGCCAAAACTACCAAACAAACGGCGGCTATAGGCATTGTGGGCAAAGACAAAGCCCACCAGTTTAGAAATATTTAATTTGGGACATTGCGCGATCGCATAGCCCAGTAATTTTTTGCCACCGCCTTGACCATGATAATTGGGATCGATGTAAATACTGACTTCGGCGGTTTTGTGATAGGCGGGGCGACCGTAAAACATTTGTAAACTAAGCCAGCCCACAATCTGTTCATTGCGATCGCTTTGAATGTCACGACTACCAATGGTGATCACCCAAACGGGATAGCGATCATTATGCGATCGAAACCAAGTGCGGCGGCTCTCGACGGTGATCGGTTCGAGGTCAGCAGTGGCAAGACGACTGGGGATTGACGCATTATAAATCTCTACAATTGCGGGTAAATCTGTTTCGACTGCCAACCGAATTTGCATAGCGATATACTCCTGATTTCATGCTTTTAAATTTTATAGTTAGGACTTACACAAAAGCACTCATCGTAAGGGCAATTCATGAATTGCCCTTACGATACAATGCGGGTTTCAAGTTGTTTCTGCGTAAGTCCTAATGGTTAAAGAGAGTTGCAGCACTTCGTGCCGCAACTCTCTTTAATCCAACGACAGCTATAGTTTATGATTGGGGAAGTACTGATCGGCGCTGGTTATGGAATTATTTGCTGGTTTGCTCACGACGGTTTTAGGGATAGCGGGTGCGCCCGGAATTGCGATCGATAAAATCGCGACGGATTTTTTGCGTGGGCAAATTGTACGAGCCGATGTTTTAGAAGTGCGCGTAGACAATGCCCCTAACTATCAGATTTTATTGGGTAACGTCGATCGCATTCGGGTTGCGGGTCGCGGTGTCTATGTTTTAGACTTTCTGCGAATTGATCAGGTCGATCTTGAAACCGATCCGATTAGCATTGACCCCAATGTGTTGCAATCTGGGAAAATTGTGTTGCGTCGTCCATTGCAAGCTGCCGTAAGAGTAGTTTTACGTTCTGAAGATATCAATACCGCTTTGCGATCGCCAACGATCCAATCTTCCTTTAAAAGCCTCAGCATTGACATCACGGGAACCAATCGCAATCCTGAAATTATTGACTTGATCAATCCAGAGGTCACTTTCTTAGAAGGCGATCGCATTCGCTTAGCTGCCACCTTGCAGTCACAGCCAAAACCCACTCAACCAAAACCTTCTCCGCTAAATGTGTCAGTTAATGCGGAACTAAAAACCATCGGCGGCACAAAATTACAAATTGTGAATCCTCGCATTGAATTGGAAGGAACCCCTGTTCCCGAAAAAATTGCCCAAGCTTTTGCCCAAGGATTAAACAAAGTGTTAGATTTGCGTCAATTGGAAAGCAAGGGAATTACAGCGCGAGTTCTCAAATTAGAATTTACGGAAGGGAAAATGCAGGTGATTGGTTTTGCCAAAATGGATACTATTCCCAATCAATAGAATCAATAAGTATGACTCAATAATATGACTCAATGCCTTAACCCTAGCTGCAATTTTCAGAATCTAGATCGATCGCTTAACTTTTGTCAGGAATGTGGCTCTAAGTTGAAAATCGGCGATCGCTATCGGGCGCTGAAAATTTTGGGGCAAGGTGGTTTTGGTCGTACTTTTATTGGTGTTGATGAAGCACTCCCTTCCTGTCCGCCCTGTGTGATTAAACAGTTTTTTCCTGCGGATCTGAGCAGTGCCGTCAAAGCGGCGGAACTATTTCACCAAGAAGCAATTCGCCTCGATGATCTGGGTAAGCATCCGCAAATACCGACTTTGTTTGCCCATCTTGAACATGAGGGTAGGCAATATTTAATTCAAGAATTTGTGGATGGACAGGATCTTTTAAAGGAATTGCAACAGCAGGGAGCCTTTAGTGAGGCCAAAATCCGCCTGTTATTATCTGACCTATTGCCGATTTTGCAATTCATCCATGAGCGTAATGTCATCCATCGCGATATCAAGCCTGAAAACATTATTCGGCGGCGATCGCCTAGCACCTCTGGCTCCGTCAAGGTGGGTAGTCATGTATTGGTTGATTTCGGTGCGGCGAAGTATGTCTCAGTGGCAGGACAAACAGGTACGGGCATCGGTAGCGCGGTCTATGTTGCGCCTGAGCAAGTACGCGGTAAAGCCATTTTTGCGAGTGATATCTATAGTTTAGGAGTTACCTGTATTCATCTACTCACCAACGTTTCACCCTTTGATTTGATGGATATGGATGGAAATTGGATCTGGCGCAATTTTTTGGGAAATAATTCCATTAATCGAAGCTTGGGGAATATTCTCGATCGGATGATTTTAGTCGCCCCTAGTCAGCGCTATCAAACGGCTCTGGCGGTTTTAACCGATCTCAAAAATGTCACTACCCCTAGCCCTTCAGCCTATGTGCCGCGTCTAGCACGACCCGATTATCAAGTTAAGCAAAGTGTCATCGCCAAAACTCGGATTACGCCCATCTCCATTCCCAAATCGCAACCCACACCAGCGATCGCGCCCGCATTATCTCAATTTTCCTTTGAGATGGCGACAGTTAGTCTCAATCGGATTGGTCTTGGTAAATTTAGCAAAACTCAATTGCAAATTCACACTAAACAAAAAATCGGACGCTCCTATTTTGAAACCCTCGGTAATGTTCAAGGCAAAGCGATCGGCTTAGAGATGGTTTATATCAATGCAGGAAAGTTCTCGATTGGTTCTCCCTCAAATGAGGAGAATCGCAGCGACGACGAAAACCCGCGCCAAGTAATCAATTTGCCTGCTTTTTTTATGTCACGATTTCCAATTACCCAACGACAATGGAAAGTTGTCATGGATAATAATCCTGCGATTTTTATTGGGAACGCCGATCGCCCTGTGGAATCGATTTCATGGGATGATGCTCAGGATTTTTGTCGAAAATTAGCAGAACATACGGGTAGACCCTATCGATTGCCCAGTGAAGCAGAATGGGAATATGCTTGTCGGGCTGGAACTACGACTCCTTTTTGTTTTGGGGAAGCGATCGCCGCAAATCTGGCTAACTATAATGGCGGTCATAATGGCGCTCATGCTGCCACCACGGAGGTGGGTAGCTATCCCGCCAATGCTTTTGGGCTACACGATATGCACGGAAATGTCTGGGAATGGTGCGCGGACAACTGGCATGAAGATTATGACCTGTTGCCAAAGAATGGCATGGCATGGACGCAAGGCGGCGATCGCAGTTGTCGGGTGGTGCGGGGTGGCTCATGGCGCGATCCTGACCATTATTGCCGTTCTGCTAAGCGTTATCACAATGCCGCTAATCAAGGCGATCGCGCCACAGGTTTTCGTCTAGCGATTACTTTAAATAATAAAAATAATAAGCAATAATGGGCGGCTTCGCCGCCCATTATTGCTTATGTTCTGGAGAAATTTTTGGTAATTTGATTAATAACTGATTTCTTTGACTCAATTCTCTCTAGCAAACGAAACTGCACTAGCGATCGCACCAAATTATGTTCAGGATATTTGATATGAAAATAAATATTTCCTGCTAAATAGTCGGTCAGAAATCGCAAGCCTAACTCAAAGGTAATTACCCGAATCGCATCGTAAATATAGTCATAGTCATATTCCGTAAAAAATGATCTCGCCGTTGAGAGATATCCCTGCAAAATCGCTTCGCAAAGTTCCGTATCAAATTCTACACTTTCCCATTCTTGAATCTCTTCCCCCGCAAGATTGCAGCCCGATCGCAAACAATCGCCAAGGTCATAATGGATTAATCCTGATTTCACCGTATCCAAATCGATCATACTCACCGCTAAATTAGTGCGCTGATCGAACAAAATATTATTTACTTTGGGATCGCCATGCATGGTTCGCAATCGTAATTTCCCCGCAGCTTTAGCATCTTCTAAAATATGGGCTAAATACTGGCGATCGCTGACAAACTTCAAGCAATAGTTAACTTCAGGCGATCGCTGAAGATTCCCTTGCTCCATACTTTTAATCAGAACTTCCTCATACTGTTGCAAATAGCGCGGCGTAATGTGGAAGCCCTCTAAGGTATCAGCCAATCGCTCTGGTGCTAAATCACTGGTCAGAGTATGGAAAGTTCCCAAGGCATAACCAACTTCCCTTGCTTGAGCTTTACTCGCGATCGCATCAAAGGATTGCGAATGAGCAATCAAACTTAGCGATCGCCAAAATTCGCCTTCTTCAGTTTGCCAATAGTCTTGACCCTGTTGAGTGGTCAAGATTTGGGGAACTAACCATTGCCGATCTAGGGGATTATTGGCGAGGCGATCGCGCACATGATCGCTATAAATTCGCATATTCCGCATTACCAATTTAGGTTCACGAAACACTTTTGTATTAAGGCGTTGCAAGATAAAAGATTGAGATTCTATTCCCTCTTCTATTTCCTGTTTTATGCTCTCTTTTGTTTTCTGTAAAGAGACTAAAAAAGTATCATTAATATTGCCACTGCCAAAGGGTTGCACCTTGACAACTTGGTTTTGCTGAGATTTTGATTGAGAGAAGTTTTGGGCGATCGCTATCAGCCGATCAAGTTCTTGATCAGGATTCATATTTTTTTGCTAAATACATTGTGAAATACATTTAGGACTTACGCAAAAGTTGTGAAGACCCTCACCCCTAGCCCCTCTCCCAAAGGAGGAGAGGGGAACAAGAAAAAGCTCTTACTCCCCTTCTCCCTTTCTGGGAGAAGGGGGTGGGGGATGAGGGCAATTTAGAGTTTGCGTAAGTCCTAACATTGTGAAATATAGCGCTTTTCCAGCCAAGGATTGTTTCCCCGCCAAAGGCGGGGAAACAATCCTCTATACCAGTTTGTTGCTATATTTAGCTAAACTGCCTTGTCTTGCTATGCCTCGTATTCCCCAGCTAACCTACGATCGCGGAACCCTGATCCTGCATCCACCGCCCAAGGGGAAAGCATGGATTGAATTTGCCACATGGGACGATCGCATTGAGAAGTTTCGTATTCCTGCAAATCGCTATCGTGAATTAATCTTGACCCTGCGATCAGAAGGCATCGCGATCGAGGACAAATCACGCGCCTATTCTGAGATTGATTTAACTGCTCATTCGCAAATGGAACCCTATCCGCATCAGAGGGAGGCGCTGGCGGCATGGCAAAAAGTCGGAAAACAAGGGGTTGTCGTATTGCCAACTGCCGCAGGTAAAACTTATCTGGCACAACTTGCCATGCAAGTCACCAATCGCAGCACCTTGATCGTTGTGCCAACCCTCGATCTGATGCATCAGTGGTATGCCCATTTACTCGCCGCCTTTCCTGATGTGGAGATTGGTTTATTGGGCGGAGGTTCCCGCGATCGCACTGCCATTTTAGTCGCAACCTACGATAGCGCCGCCATCCAAGCGGAAGCCCTAGGAAATCTCTATGGCTTGATCGTATTTGATGAATGTCACCATTTACCAACGGATTTCTTTCGGGTGATTGCCGAATATGCGATCGCGCCCTATCGACTGGGCTTAACCGCCACCCCTGAACGTAGCGATGGCAAACACGCAGATTTAGAAATGCTAATCGGTGAAGAGGTCTATCGAAAGTCTGCTGAAGAACTTTCGGGGCAAGCCCTCGCTGAGCATAAAATTGTCCAGATTAAAGTTTCCCTTTCCGAAACAGAACGCGATCGCTACGATGCGCTGATTCAAAGCCGCAATCAATTTTTAAAGGAGGCGAAAATATCCCTTGGTAGTTTGGAAGGATGGCAGAGATTTGTGCAAGCAAGTGCGCGATCGCAGGCAGGTCGGCGAGCCATGCTTTCCCATCGCGAGTCCAAGGAATTATCCCTCGGCACAGAATCAAAGTTAAGAGTTCTCGCAGACTTACTCACCCAGCATTTTCCTGAACGCATCTTAATTTTTACCAACGACAATGCTACGGTCTATCGCATTTCTAAAGATTTGTTAATTCCTGCCCTCACCCATCAAACTCCAGTCAAGGAACGTCACGAAATTTTGACCTTCTTTCGCGAAGGGAAATATAAAGCCTTAGTTACTTCCCATGTTTTGAATGAAGGTGTGGATGTACCTGATGCCCGTATTGCCATCCTCCTATCGGGTACAGGTTCCGCCCGTGAATATATTCAGCGTCTAGGACGGATACTCAGGCGAGGGACTGAGGCGAATAAACAAGCAATTCTCTATGAGGTGGTGACGGAGGATACTAGCGAAGAGCGAACTTCAGAACGTCGTCGAGGGATCGAGCGATCGCGTCCCATACCTGCGCCGCAGCAAGATAATGTCGTGCAAATGGGCATTAAATACGACCGAGATATTCAGCGAAAACCCGCGATCGCTGCCGAAGATTCCAATAAATACCCCAAATAAAGGTCGTCGGCACTTTTACCAAAACAGGTTGTAAGGCAACCTGTTTTGGAATGTATACATTTTTTGACGTAAGAAGCCAGAAAAAATCGTTTAAAATAAGTTAGACGGTGATCAAGCGATCCTCACTTTTAAGTGGTAGCTGTCAACAACCTAATCTAACCCTACGGGTATAGAGCATGCTTGAAAGGCAACCATCTTTCTTAAGTTGACTAGGACACTGAGCAGTTAATCGGCAGGAACGTACTTATGCTCACCCAGTAAGTACCACTTCAAGTTCTAGTTGTAGAACGGGTTAGGAACCGACATCCAATTAGCTGTGTCCGAGGGTGCTGACTACTTAGAAATAAGGATTATCTCCCAATGCAACGAGTACCAGTATTAAATCCAGATGGTAGCCCTGCTATGCCAACAAAGGCAAGCAGAGCAAGGCGCTGGTTAAAGGAAGGAAAAGCCAAGGTCTTGCATAACGATCTAGGAATTTTCCAGATTCAGCTAATCGCAGAGCCATCAGGTCACAACTATCAAGATGTGGTGATTGGCATTGATTCAGGCAAATTGTTTACAGGAATTGCAGTGCAGACAGCTAAAAGCACTTTACTAATGCTGCATTTAGTGCTGCCATTTAAAATTGTTACCGACAGAATGACAACAAGACGGATGATGCGTAGAACTCGACGAGCTAGACGAGTCATTCGGACTATTTGTTTCAAGTTGCGTAACCATCGCCAAAAGCGATTTAGTAATCGCAGACAAAAAGGATTGCCACCATCAATCAATGCAAACAAGCTGCTTGAGCAAAGGGTGATTACTGAGTTAAGAAAAATCTATCCAGTTAGTCATTTTGTCTATGAAATTGTCAAAGCTAATGGGACTAAATCTTTTAGCCCTGTCATGGTTGGACAATTACAACAAATTGCGTGGCTTAAATCTCAGTTACCAACCGAGGTTTTGGAGGGCTGGAAAACTTCTATCTTGCGCCGAGAGCTGGGCTTACTTAAAAACAAAACCGACAAATCAGCACAAGAACCCGCTACTCACGCAGTTGATGGCGTAGCGTTGGCGGCAAGTCATTTTATCCAGTATAAAATTGACCGAATCAATCGCAGTGCTAATTGGATTGGTGACGTAAAACTGAACAATTCTCCATTTGTCGTAATAAGCAGACCTCCTTATTCGCGCCGTCAACTTCACTTGTTGCAGTTTAGTAAAGGTGGTGAACGCCGTGCTTATGGAGGATCGACAACGATTAATAATTTTAGGAAAGGAGATTTGATTTTGTATAAATCAAAAGACAAGAATATCGTTGGCTACTGCTCTGGTTCGACAGGTAAAAGCTTGTCCATCAGTGATGCTAATTGGTCACGGTTAGGGCGATTTGCGGCTAGTAAGTGTCAAATTCTTTCCCGTTCTTGCGGCTTAGTCGTTAAAGCGCAGACCCTAACCGCAATTCCCCTTGCCACTATACCGAAAGTTAGTGGCAGTAACCTTGCGGAGGCATGATGGAACTTTCAGCCTACATTTATGATGCTTGGGCTTACGAACAAGCCCATCAGACAAATTCAGATAGCAATTTGCTTACTGACGATGAAATTGACGATGAGAAATATCAAGTAGATCGATTTGTCGGCAAGTCAACAATGCTCAGATGGCGATCTTATTTGCTATCAGCGATCGCGATTACTGGGATGAATAGTTTTAACTTGGGTTTTAGTGATCCCGCAGTGGCGAGCCATGTTCTAGAGCCATCAGTCAACGCAGCCCCTTGGTGTGAACACTTATATCTGTGTAATACCCGTTATATCGTAGAAGTTCAGACTTTATTGGCTCAAAGGGGTTTTAACGTAGGCGAAATCGATGGGGTCTATGGCAGACATACCAAACACGCTGTACTTGAGTTTCAGAAGTCCCAAAAAAATCTTGTGGTTGATGGTATCCCTGGGGCAAAAACCCTAGCACTACTCCGAAATTCGTCTAGCAGGACTCCAATTATCCCGCTATCAAATAAACGAACTAATCAATTAACAGATCAAGACTCGATCATTATCGTGAGATCGAATAGCAGATTAGCCGATGCTCAGCCAGTTCCTCGATTAATTTCTCAGCCAAATAACGTTCAGAATGTGGAGGGATCGGAAGTTGGTAATTTACAGATTTTGCTAAAGCAAAGGGGATTGTATCAAGGTGAAATCGATGGACAACTGGGTAAGGCTACTACCGAAGCAATTCTCAGGGCGCAACAAGCCTACAACTTGACTATGGATGGATTTGCAGGTCCTTTAACGATTCGGGCTTTGTTGGCGGGTGGGACAAATGTTCCCCTCTCTCTGCCTGCCTTTGAGCGATCGCCTGAAACAAAGGATGTTGTAGCAATCCAACAACTCCTTACGGCGCGTGGCTTTTATGATTCTGAGATCAATGGGCGCTTTAATCTTGAGACCAGAGAAAGTATTTTCAATGCTCAAAATGCCTATGGACAGAAGGGTACAGGCGAGTTGACCCCAGAATTAATCGCGGCTTTAAGGGGTCAAAACCTTGATGCAAGCACTGCTCAAAATGTCCAAAACCCCCCAAATGACAACAACATCCAAGAGATCATCCCTTCCTCTAACGCGCCTAACAGCCCTCAGCTAAGGGGTACTCAAGATCCTCCCTCTAATCAAAACTTCTCGCCCCAGCCAAGTGCAAATTCGTCTTAATTGCCAAATTGCTAAAGGCTTCATTTTCTCGAAATCTCACTAAATAATCTCCCTACCAAATTTCTAAAAGGTCTAAAAGGTCAAAAAGGTCTAAATTATGGAACTCCTAGCTTATATTCAAGAAGAATTTGTCCGTGATGATCAGGCGATCGCCACAGAATCACAAGAATCAAACCTTACTGCCAACGTGAATATTGAGACCAGTTTTCAAGCTTGGCTCAAAAAATTAACCACAAAATCTAGCAAACTCAGCCTGAATATAATTCTGGCTAGTACAACGATTTTGATTGGTTTAGGCTCAACCATGACCGCCCTAGCCGAGGGTACGCCTTCATCGGATGTGAAGTATGTCCAAACATTACTAGCTAAAAATGGCTTTGACCCAGGGGCGATCGATGGTGTGGCTGGGGCATCCACCAAAAATGCGATTCTTCGCGCTCAAAAATCTTTGGGACTCACTCCCGATGGCATTGTCGGCAGCCGCACAATTACGGCTCTCGAAGGTGGCTCTATCAGAGAGACCAGTCCAGTCTCGGCTCCCAGCACATTAGCGCCTAGTTCATCGGTGATGAACCTTCAGAAATTGCTGGTGGATCGTGGTTTTTATAATGGGGCAGTCGATGGGATCATGGGTAATCAGACCCGTGCCGCGATCGTGGCTGCCCAAAAAGCCTACAATCTCACCCCCGATGGTGTTGCGGGTTCTCAGACCCTAGCGGCGCTAGAGGCGGATGGCAAAGCAGCCGTTACGCCTAGTGCGGCGACTACCACAACTAAAAGCGCTGAAGTTGCTAGGCTCCAAGAGTTATTGAGCAGACGTGGTTTTTATAACGGGGCGATCGATGGGATCATGGGTAATCAAACTCGGACTGCGATCGTTGCTGCTCAGAAAAATTATGGGTTAACCGCCGATGGTATTGCTGGTTCTCAAACCCTATCTGCTTTAGATTCGGGTAGTCGCCAAATTAATGTGGCGCTTCAGAATCGTGAGGCGGCGGCTAAAGATGTAACTGCGGGTAAGGCGAGTGATAACAATGTTGCGACAGTGCAGCAGTTACTGGCGAGACGTGGTTTCTATAATGGCGCGATCGATGGCGTTAAAGGGACTCAGACCAAGGCGGCCATTATCGCGGCTCAAAATGCCTATGGTTTAACTCCTGATGGGATTGCAGGCGCTCAAACGGTGGCTGCCTTAGAAAGAAATGCCAGAACTTCTACATCCATCAAGCCCACAACTACCCAAACGACTACCCAAACGACTACCCAAGCAGCTAAGACGACCTCATCTAACACTGATGAAAGTATTGCCAATTTGCAAAATTTGTTGACCGATCGCGGATTTTATTCGGGACCAGTCACAGGATTTCTCGGTGCAAGAACAAAGGCGGCGATCGTCGCGGCTCAGAAAGCTTACGGTTTAACGCCAGATGGAGTGGCAGGGTCGCAAACCATCGCTGCCCTTGAGTCTGGTTCCCCAAGGCAACAGATTACCGTAAGAACTGTTCCACCTGCACCGACCGCAACTCCACAACCAGAGTTACAACCCAAGGTACAGGTAGCACCTACCCAACCGCAGGCTAAAGTCGCACAGCCCCAAGTAACACCTCCAGTAACACCTCCAGTTCAAGTCCAACCCAAACCTCAAGTTCAGCCTACACCCGCTACTCCATCGCCACAGGTTAGTGCGAATAATGGACAGGTTTTGACATTGCAGAACCTATTGGCTAAGCGAGGATTTTATAATGGCAAGGCTGATGGCGTATTGAATGCCGAAACTCGTAATGCGATCATCAGAGCGCAAAACTTTTACACGATTACTCCTGCGGACGGCGCACCAAGCAATAAACTGATTGATAGTCTTAGTAAAGATACATTTATTTCTGAAGGCAATTAAGTCAGATGCGGTTCCGTAATCTTGCTATTAACTTAGGCGCGATCGCCCTATTGACCGCGATCGCCCTAGGTTTGCAATTCCCCAAATTAAATCAACGCCTAAGTGGGCAAACTGCCGAAGAGACTCGCAAGGCGGTCAAGGACGAAGAAGCTCGCCTCAAGCTGATTCGCCAATTGCCATCACGCGGACTGGGCTTTAATAACATGATTGCCAATTTTACTTTTTTGCAGTTTTTGCAATACTTTGGCGATGATATTTCCAGAAACAGTTTTCAAACAGGGTATGGTCTCAGTCCCCGCTATTTTGAAAATATTGTCGATCGCGATCCGCGATTTCTCAGTAGCTATTTATATATGTCAGCTAGTGTATCGATGTTTGCGGGATCTCCCCGTGATGCGATCGCCATATATTCTAAAGGGTTGCGATCGCTTAACCCAGACATTCAACCAACTGCCTACACAGTTTGGCGTTATAAAGCCACCGATCAATTACTGTTTTTAGGGGATGCCAAGGGTGCGCGGGAATCCTATCTCCAAGCTGCTGCATGGGCTGAACAAGTGAAACCCAATACCAAAACCATTGACGACCCTAAACTAGTTGCCGAAGCATCCCGCCAATCAGCAAAATGGTTAGAAGAAGAGCGTGACCTCACCAAAGCACAGGTAGGGGCTTGGTCACTGGTTTTACAAAATGCTGTAGATAAGAAAACCGTAGAAATTATTGCTCAAGAATTAGACAAAATTGGCATGAGAATCGATATTAAAAATGGTTCGCCAGTTATTGTGCCCAAAAATTCACCACCATAAACAAAATGGGGCGCTTAGCGCCCCATTTTGTTTATGGTGGTTTTTAGTTGGCTTGTAGCCACTTTTGAGCATTTAAGCGTTGAATTACGCCAAATACCAATAAATCGAGAGGAGCTTTACGCTCATCGATTAAAAATGGCTCAAAGGTACTCGGCGATCGCCCTGCATCCGCATAGGAAAAAGCCTTTTGAGCATTAATATCTGACTTAGAGAAACAAACAGTAAATTGGCGTGAACCCTGCGCCCATATACCACGCACTTGAGGCACTTGCGGATTACTAAATTCTAGCTGGAGATCATTCACCCCGTTTTTACCAAAGGCTTTAGTTAAAGCTGGCAAATAGTGGGTGGTAATAAATTCATCAAAGGGGAGTTCTTCGATCGCAGGAGGCTTTTCCGCTTTGGGCTTCGCCGCAGGCTTTGCCTTGGGTTCTTCAGAAGTTGGTGCAGTTGTTTCCGACATAATTTTTGAAATATAGCTAAAAATTGCTAAGGATTGCTGAGGAATTTTATTGCGCTTCAGTATTCACAATTTGGGGTAAGCCCATGCTGTAGTTCAGCGATCGATGGTTGAGATTATAGGTAACTTCGCCTTCTTGTAGCAGCGATCGCACGAAATGTTCTAAATCTGAACCAATGCGGCGCAGGTTGTAATCGGTTAGGTCAGCACCCTTATAGTCCGCCACAAGCTCATCAAACTTGCGATATACCTTTTGGATAGCGCCATCAGTCCAGTTCAATTCATTATCAGGATCGACATCTAAAGTCAGTGTATTTTCACTATCGATGAGTTCATCATTTTCCTGATCCACGACGGCAGCATAAATCTGAATGTGACGGGTTGTAGATTTGAGCGGCATAGAGATTTGTGGGTTTAGTAAGTAATTAAAATATCTAAGAACTAACTCTAGATTATTGCAAACTTTGAAGGGTTACTAACCAAACAATTTTTCTATGGATATGCAAAGTGACATACCCGACACTCATTTTTTCTGTAAACAAAAAAATAGAGTACGGGCTTCCTCTTTCATTTGCCGAAGCCTAGACTAAGCGAACTCAGTTTTGGTCTTACTCAGCATCCGCAGGTTTTAC
>Ga0316612_1000015_pt1 | contig 79275 bp, 68 predicted proteins | sample MIS2016226_MG_FD_207676 | JGI IMG/M metagenome (GOLD analysis project Ga0316612, IMG submission 207676) | Microbial mat bacterial communities from Middle Island sinkhole, Lake Huron, Michigan, United States - MIS.2016.226 | ecosystem: Environmental > Aquatic > Freshwater > Lake > Sediment... | reverse complement strand
CATAAAACCGATATTATGGCGGGTACGTTCATATTCTGCGCCCGGATTACCAAGCCCCACAATTAGAGAAATAGATTGAGTCTCAAGCATCCGCCGCGTTTACAACTTCTTTGACAACTTCTTTGACAACTTCTTTGACAACTTCTTTGACTTCAAGTTCTGTAGATGGAGTTGCGATCGCTGAAGGGTTTGCTGGGGCGTTATCAGTAACATTTTCAGGGGTCACTTGCTCTAGGCGATCGGCTTCGCGCTTAAATTCTGATTCAAATTCACGCGAGGCATCTTGAAAACCTTTAATGGCTTTACCCATACTGCGCCCAATTTCTGGCAATTTTTTAGGTCCAAAAATTAGCAATGCCACTAACATGATCAAAATCATTTCAGGCAAGCCAATACCGAAAATATTCATGGGGAATGACCTTGTGTATAGACTACTTAGTTGAGTTTAATTGAGTAGGTTAAAAATACATCAAAGGCACGCAGAGCGTGCCTTTGATATTGCGATCGCGTCTAACTAGAAATTAGCCGCCCCAGTTGAGGTTTACGCCATCAAGGATCAGGGAAGAGTTGTACAACTGGAGGATGATGACCAGAAATACAAGAAACAAAGCCATGAACACGGCCATGAGAGGGGTGGTTCCCCAACCGCGAGAAACCTTACCGTATTCCGAGTTTAGGGGTCTAAGAATATCACCAAGCCAAGTACGTTGTGACATAAAGTTTGTCTTCTAAAAACGATTGTTACTAAATAGTATAATCGTAACAATAACTTAAAACATTGGTTCAATTCATGGAAAATGCAACTTCGATCGCAGTTACGGTTGCTGTAACGGTGATCTGTTTGACGGCTTACGCCATCTATGTGGCGTTCGGTCCTCCTAACAAGGAATTAGTCGATCAGTTTGAAGAACACGAAGATTAGTTTTTAGATAGGCTGCCATAGCCTATCTAAAACTACGATGACTATGATCAAGAATTTTCGACTCACCCATGAGGTCTTAGATGTGGCGGCGGTCTATGCGATCGCCGATAATACTTGCAATGGGGCAGTTGTGCTAATGAGTGGAATGGTACGCAACCAGACGGGGGGCCGCGCTGTTGATTATTTGGACTATCAAGCCTATGACGCGATGGCTTTGCAGGTATTTGAAAATATTAGCGATCGCTGCCATCAGAAATTTCCTGACATTACCGAAGTCGTAATTCACCATCGATTAGGAAAACTCAAGATTGGCGAAATCAGCGTTTTAGTGGCGGTAGGGTCGCCCCATCGCGCCGAGGCTTTTGAGGCTTGTCGCTATGCGATCGATACATTAAAAACCGATGCGCCGATTTGGAAAAAAGAATTTTGGATGGATGGGGTGAGCAGTTGGGTAAACTGCCCCATCTAGATTTGTGTGACCAATTCACCAAATCACTGGAATCGCCTTGAAAAATAGAAATAACTTTTTAATAAGCATATTAATAACCTTTGCATAACTTTTACCTAAGCAAATATTAAAACAAGGAAGTAGTATGTGTGCATGAAGTAAAATTTATGAAGTAAAACTATAGTTGTGTAGCCACAAGTTTGCATTTAGATAACTCGATTTTCTAAATATTCAAAAGCAGCTTCTCAACTTAAGATTTTCCTCTAAGGATTATCCAGACATTTATCAAAATCATTTAATCATTATTTTATTAACTAGATTATTAACTAGATTATTAACTAGATTATTAACTAGATTATTAACTAGATCTATGCAGATCATAGATTGCCTTAGATATTTGTAACACCTCAATAATTAGGGGGAAGGAGAGAAGTGATATGCGTATTGAAGTGATGCAACCAACAGGAAATCTTGACGCAACTAGTACTAACTATTTTCGACAACAAGCCAGTCATGTTTTAGATCAAAAGCCTGATGTATTACTGGTTGATCTCAAACATCTCAAACAAATGGATAGCTCAGGTTTAGGGGCTTTAGTGTTTGCATTACGGAGTGCTAAGGCGATCGGCTGTAAGTTTGCGCTATGTTCTGTCAGCGAATATGTTGATTTTTTGTTAGACGCTACATCAATGAAAGGTTTGTTTAATGTATTTGAGAACCGTACCCATTTTGAGCGATCTTTGAAAAAGGTGTAATCACTACAATCATATTTTTGAACACAAAAAGGCTCGCTTTGCGAGCCTTTTTGTGTTCTGGCTTTTAAGACATCGCAAAGCTCTGTACAGGTTTGTTACTACAAAGTGATTCAAAATGTTATGATCTCCCAAAAGTCTCGATATTTAAAGGTTGTTGAGATCGTTAAGGCAAATTTATGGCAGACAATTCAGGTAATTTTTGGGGAGGCTTTCTCTTTGGTGCTGTTGTTGGCGGCGCAGTGGGCGCATTAGTCGCGCTGAAACTCAGTGAGCCAGAAGACAATCTCCGCGATCGCCAGTCCGATGGCGATCCACTCCTTGACAAGCCTCAGACCTCTAATGAATTTGCGCGACGGAATCTCGAAAAGAAAATTGCTCAACTAAATGCAGCGATCGACTCAGTAAGCCAAGAACTGGCTGTGGCTGAAGGTAAGAATGGGCGAAAGCAAACCGTTGAGTCAATGCGCGATTTGAGCAGTAACGATAAATGATGGCGATCGCTTTACGCCTAATCAAAAGCTATGGAGATTTGGGAAAGCAGAGCTTAGCCGCGCTTTGCCAAATCTCTTGCCATTATTTCAACCTTCATTGGGCGACATTACAGATTAAACGGATTAAATTGACCTAAGGTAAATTTAATCCCTGCATTCATTAGAATGATGATAGTTATTATCTTTAGTTGTTCCACAACCTAAAAAACTCCTATGGCATTTATTATTGTTGATACAGTTGGAAAATTTCTCCAAATCTATTCGATTCTCCTGATTATTCGGATTTTATTAACTTGGTTTCCCACCGTTGACTGGTACAAACAACCTTTTGCCACCCTTAGCCAAGTTACCGATCCCTATCTAAATTTATTTCGCTCGATTATCCCTCCCCTCGGCGGCATGGACTTTTCTCCGATCCTTGCCTTTTTAGCACTAAACCTTTTGCAAAGCGCGATTCTGCCCTTAGCAGCAAGAGCGAGTATGGGCTTTTAATGTAAGCTTAAATTCAAGCTTATTTATGCTGGTTCACGTTAGGAAATATACATGACGGGTTTGTTAGATTTGAGCGGGAAAACTGCTCTTGTGACTGGGATTGCCAACAATCGCTCGATCGCTTGGGGTATCGCCCAAAAGCTACATCAAGCTGGCGCTAAGCTTGGTATTACATACCTACCAGACGATCGCGATCGCAACAAAGGTAAAGTTGCCGAGTTAACCGATGCCTTAGCACCAGATTTTTTATTGCCTTGTAATGTCCAAGACGATGCCCAAATAGATTCATTGTTTGCCTCAGTCGCCGAAAAATGGGACAAAATCGATATTTTGGTGCATTGTCTTGCTTTCGCCAATAAAGAAGACTTATCGGGCAACTTTACCGACATTTCCCGCGCAGGTTTTCAACTTGCCCTTGATGTAAGCGCTTACTCATTAATTCATCTTTGCCGCGCCGCCAAGCCTCTGATGAAAGATGGCGGTAGTGTGATTACCCTTAGTTATATCGGCGGCGCAAAAGTTGTCCCTAACTACAATGTCATGGGCATCGCCAAAGCCGCACTAGAAATGAATGTGCGTTACCTCGCGTCTGACATGGGCCCTGAGAACATTCGCGTCAATGCCATTTCCGCAGGACCAATTCGGACTCTGGCTTCGGCAGCGATCGGCGATTTCCATAAAATGTTGCGCCATTACGAAGAAACCGCACCTTTGCGTCGTCTCGTGACTCCTGATGATGTTGGTAACGTTGCGACTTTCCTAGGTAGCGATCTTTCTAGTGCCGTAACTGGACAAATTATTTATGTGGATGCTGGCTACGAAGTCATGGGTGCTTAATTTTTATATCTTAATTTTCGTAGGATGCGTTAGTGCAACGTAACGCATCGATTGGTTAAATTAGGTAAATTAAGTAAATCAAATAAATTGATGGGTTACGCGATCGCTAACCCATCCTACGTTTAACTACATTTAATTCCAATAATTTATTTGTAGTAGCGCAGGCCTCTTGCCTGAAATTATAGAAAACAATGCAGGCTAAAGTTCTTACAAGAAAAATCTTTTAAACAATTCCCATGCAAACGGATATCTTCAAAGAACTATTTCCCCTGTTCGATCCAGCTAGTGTCGAGACTTTGGAATGGCTCCTCGCAGAAGCAGTAGAACGAGATTATCCTGCGGGACGAGCCGTACTAATGGAGGATGCTTGGGGCAATGCTGTCTATTTCATCCTCTCTGGTTGGCTAAAAGTTAGATTTTTAAGAAGCCAAGATGCGACGACTCTAGCGGTGCTATCGCGTGGAGACTTTTTCGGGGAAATGGCAATTCTGGATGAGTCGCCCCGATCCACCGATGTTGTTGCTTTTACGTCAGTGCGTGTTTTGAGTATTCCTGCCCAAAAGTTTATTCAGTTTTTATTTAAAGATCCGCAATTGCATCACCGTATGTTGCAATTGATGGTACGCCGTTTACGCAAGACCAATCAGCGCATTCAACTTCGGCAACAAGTCCCTGCGGTGCGGATTGCCTCTATTGTGACGAGTCTTGCCGAAACCTATGGTAGTAAGACCGATGCAGGTATTGATATTTTCAATATTCCTCTACAAGATATTGCCGATCTCTCGGAAGTGAGTCCTGAAGACACGACTAAGGTACTGGACAAACTGAAAGAAAAGGGTTGGATCGCGATCGATCTTAAACGTCAGGTGATGAGTATCCTCAACGAAAAACAAATGTTGCAATTAGCCATATTTCGCTAAAATTCGCAATAGCAAAAAAAAAAGGACTTGCTTGGCAAGTCCTTTTTTTTATGCACAAACCAGAACGATTTTTCCTGTCATTGAACCAGTTTCTAGTAATTGATGAGCGATCGCTGCATCCGCAAGCTGAAAGACCTCGCTAACATGAATTTTGAGCTTTCCTGAGTCAAATAAGGCTGCACATTCACTAAGAATTTTGGCTTGTTTGATTTGCAGAACCGCATTTCCCAACAACATTGGGGTTAGCATTAGCTCGAAACTAAATCTTAAATTACGGTTACGAGCAACTTTCCAACTAATATCAACGGGCGGCTCCAGAATCGTGACGATATCACCATAGATTTTGACCGCAGGAAAAGTCTGCTCGATCAGTTTGTCGCCAACGGTATCAAAGGCCATATCTACACCTTTACCCTTTGTCCAGTTAAGGGCAGCCTCGACAAAATCAGTTTGCTTGTAGGCGATCGCCAAATCTGCGCCCAAATCGCGTACAAATCTAGCCTTAGCCTCTGAGCTAATCGTTGTGCAAACCTTCGCGCCCCTGAGTTTCGCTAACTGGATCGCAACGTGACCAACACCACCTGCACCCCCATGAATTAAGACATTAGCGGATGAGTTTGGCTGTAAATTTCCGCGATCGTAGAGGGCTTCCCACGCAGTCAGCAAGACAAGCGGTGCGGCGGCAGCTTCTTCAAAACTGAGGGATTTTGGCTTATGGGCAGCAAATTTCTCGTCAATGGTAGTCATTTCTGCATAGTTACCTTGGTGTAACCCTAAGCCACCATTACAAAAATAGACTTCATCGCCCACTTTAAATTTACTGACCTCTGCCCCGATCGCCTCGACAATCCCCGTGCCATCACAACCAAGAATCGATGGCAAGCGATCGGGTTGAAATGTGCCGCGACTGCGTAGCTTTGTATCAATAGGATTGATCCCTGCGGCTTTAAGACGTACTAGTATCTCGGTCGGAGATTGCAGAGTAGGTTCTTGCACATCCGCCAGTTGCAACACAGAGGGATCGCCTGCGGCGGTCATCAAAATTGCTTTCATATTTTAGAGCCTATTTAGTTTTTGAGTATTACAGATAAATTTTCAAAAAGCTTGCTTCGCAAGCTTTTTGAAAATTTATCTGGGTTTAAGTTTTTATTGTGGATTTGTGGGCTTAGCACTTGGCGGAGGTGGCTGACGAATAGCATTATTATCGCCAGAGCGAGGAGCGTTCTGCACAGCGCGAGTTTGCCAATCACCAAAAAATCGATTCATCGCAGTAAACCCTAAAACCGTTGCACCACCCATGATTGCCAATAGCACAATGATGGTTGTCCAAGTCTCCACGATCTCAGCGATGCCATAGCGAGTGCGATAGGGGTCAATTTTGCACTGATTGTCGCGATCGCGGGCAGTGATCGGGCGGCGAAACCGTAATCGATGATCATCAAGTTTTTCTAATAAAATCCAGCCAGCCTGAGCCTCTTCAGCACAGACTTTGTTTAAAACCTTGCGATTGCGAAAACCATTACTGCTAGTACGCAAGATTTTAAATTCCCAGCCCTTGGGCTGATCGCTAGACGCATTGGACTCGTAGCGAGTGAGGTTTTCTTCTTCCACTTCTTCCCGCAGCCTGTTACCTTGTTTTGCTCGAAATATTCTGTCGATAATCACGGACTGAATCCCAACATCGAGAATGATAGTACTGATGATGATTGCATTGACAGTCAGCATATATGCTTGACAAATACTGTAGATATCATAATTCTAAGCGTCAGAACTAATGTTATGAGGCAATCAATCCTACCAAAATATCAATGCCTTCGTTTTCATGCCTTCAACAAGCAGACTTGCATCAACGCCTGCAAAAGTATACATGCTGGTGCAAATTATTTAACTTCAGATATTGTCTGTATTTTAGGCGATCGCGATATGATAAAAGACAATGCGATACGTTTGCAAACTCAGCGTCTTAAGACCTGAGTAAAAACGAACGGGGAATTTATTCCCCTACGTTCGGGAGTCGGTCAATCCAATCCTCAATAACTTGAGTCATATTTTTTTCTTTCGAGTCAGAATATTTTCTTAGCTTGTCATAACGTTTTTGACTTAATCGAATATTTAATCTTTTAGGCTTCATTGTACTCACAACATACATATTTATGTTATCCTATAACCTATACAGTACATATAAAAACAATGTACGGATGTCAGCAAGTATTAATTAAACCAAACCAAGATCTAAGAGCAATCTTAGAATTTATTTGCGAACAATCAAATAAGCTTGCCAACTGTGGGACTTACTATGCGAGACAGTTGTATTTTAAAACTGGCAAAATCATAGGCAGGCACGATCTAAGCTGCTTGCTTAAAGGTAATCCACATTTTCAATCTTTGTACTCCCATGTCGCACAGCAAACTTTAACCAGTGTCGCTGAGTCATTCAAGTCATTTAAGGAGCTATCGAAGCTCTTTAATGCTGGTAAGTTAGCAAATGAGCCAAAGTTGTCGCAGTACAAGAAAAATAGCCTTAAATTAGCTACTTTTCCTGAAGCTGATGTAAAGCTAAAGGATGGATTGTTACGCTTGCCCCTTGGCTCTAAGGTCAAGGCATGGTTTGGATTAGATGCGTTTTATCTGCCAATGCCAAGTAATCTAAACTTTGCAGATATTAAAGAAATTCGTATTTTGCCGCGTAACAGGTGCTTTTATGCTGAGTTTATCTACAAACTGGAAGTTGAAAAACCTGTTTTAGATCCAAATAAAGCGCTTGGCATTGATCATGGTATTGACAACTGGCTAACCTGTGTTTCTAATATTGGAACTAGCTTTATTGTTGATGGCAAATGATTAAAGTCGGCGAACCAGTGGTACAACAAATCGGTTGCCACTATCAAAGAAAATAAACCTCAAGGCTTCTGGTCAAATCGATTGGCTAGGATTACTGAAAAACGTAACCTACCTACTATTGGTGCAAAACCCGATGGGTGGAAAGAATCTGGCAGACGGGTTAAGCGTGGGTTGTATCGTACTGGTTTGCTTAATTGGTGCATCAATGCAGATTGTAATGGTGCTGCAAATATACTTAGAAAAGTGGCGACAATGTTAGGGCTTTGCCTTAAGGGAGTTGGTAGAGGTGCTTTGGCTGCGCCTCAGAGAATTAATCTCAACAATTAATTACTCTGGAATCTCAGTCGCTTTACTCGCTGAGAGTGTCAAAACTAAACAATAATAAGCTATAAGCTTTTGATAAACTCCTGTCAGCAACTCAGCCCTAAAGGGACTGAGCTTCAGGCGAAAGTTTGAAGCTATGCTGACCAGCCTAAGTCTTAACTGACTACGTTATTTAGGTCACGACACCTCGGAATGCGATGCTAGTTCCCCGCTCTGTCGTTTGCAGTTAAACAGTCTTAAAGTCACTGAGACCTTGCTGTAAGCCTAACAAGCCTAGATAACATTGGCGAAGCAAACTTTACCCCGCAAGGGTGTAAGGAGACAACCATATATCCAAAAGGAGGGGCAACCATACCCCTCCACCACTATTCAAGACTAAGGGGAATAAATTCCCTCGATCGCTTCCCTCCCAGCGCTAAATCACTGAGCTTACCACTTACCGTATTATTTTTATGAATTCTATTGTCCTGATGGCAGAAGTGCTAACTGATCCAGAAATACGTCGTACGCCCGATAATCAAAGCTCGATCACTTCATTTCTCGCCCAGTTTGCTGGCGGACGAAACGAAGAAGCCCCTTATCGGATCAAGGTTGTGGGCTGGGGTAATTTAGCCGATGAAATTATGGAGAAATATCATAAGGGCGATCAAGTTGTCGTGGAAGGTCGTCTCCGCCTCGATACAGTCGATCGCGGTACTTATAAAGAAAAACGTACGGAACTGGTTGCTCAACGAGTCCATGGCTTAGGAAATACTGGCAGCACCGCAAGCATTTCTTCGACTCCTCCCGCCACCAATGCACCTGCACGCAGCCCTAGAGCCACTAGTCCATCACCTGCGCCTGCGCCCTATGTCCCTGTCGCATCCCCCGCAGCCGATGCGCCCGATTATGACGATATTCCGTTTTAAATTAAAAAGAGAGTGCGCTTAGCGCATCCTCTTTTTATCGGGAAACTGGGTTTAAAACCCTGTCCTTCTAGGACGGCTTTATATTAACGTACCATCTTACGCTGTAACAAAAAGCATAAGATTTAAAAAGCTATGCTAGTTCTTGAAGCAAAACTAAAAGGTAAAACAGAGCAGTACAACCTCATTGATGAGGCAATTCGTACTGCTCTGTTTCTGCGTAATAAAGCTTTGAGACTATGGATGGACGTAAAAGGGAGCGACAAATACGATCTCAATAAATATTGTGCTGTACTCGCGAAAGAGTTTGATTTTGCGAAAAAGCTAAATTCCCAAGCAAGACAGTCCAGTGCCGAGAGAATATGGTCAGCAATCAACGTAGTCATTGCGGTACGGTTTTAGATCGTGACCACAATGCTGCGCTGAATATCTTGGCTATTGGTTTAAATAGGGTAGGGCATACCCAAATTTCTACGACTGGGTCGAGTTCGACCTCTGCTATTTAGATTTAGCTCACAAGCGAAAGCCCCGCACTCTATTCGTTTACAAGAATGAGTGACGGGATGAAAGCGCGGCAATGAAGAGTCCATCCCGTCAGAATAATTTTGACCAACGCTCAAAGCATGAAGAGGGGATGGCGATGAATTGCCAATAGTGCAAGATTCTTGTACTATAAGGACAGACAAACAAATCCTTTCGAGGTTTCCCTGTTGTCCACGGCGGGAGGGCATCCCGTGGTTAAAGCACAGCGAGTTTCCGAAAGCAATAGCTGGAGTAGCTGTGAAGCCCGTATTGTATCCGTTTACAGGATCAATAACGGGAGTTGTCACGTCTATCTGGTAAGTTGTCTCGCTGAATCAGGAATCCCCGTCACAGAGCGTGCGGGGATTGTCAAAACTAATTGAGATATTTAGCAACTTCCTCAACCGTAATTGGCTCAGTAGAAACGCTAGGAATATCAACCACAATTAGAAATCCTTCGACTTTGCCCTTACCAACAGTAGTTAAAGCATCAAGAATTTTGGGCATATCTGCTTTTAGTAAGTTGCCGCGATTATCGTAAAGCTCGATCGCCGAGAGGCATCCCAAAGCCGCATTCCAATTAAAATATTTAGGATTGACGACTTTATCTTTATTGCGGAAGAAATCGATCGCCGCGCCACTGCCATGAATCCGAAACAGCGATCGCCCGACATTCCCTGCCCAATAGCTTTGCTGGATTGGTTGATAATTGCGCCATGTGGGCGGCAAGAGCGCTTGATAGTCTGGGAGATTGCCAGTGAATTTTCCTTTCTGATTTGGTAAAAAAGCTTGAACTCCATCCTCAAAAGGTGCGAATAGATTCACTAATGAAAATTGTCCATAGGCATGGAAAAATTCATCGTCAGGTTGTAAGGAAACGCCTTCCATTCGATAAACGCCCTGCGGTGTGCGCCCATTGGTAAAATACCAATCAAGATTTCGTAATGATTGCAGTAATAGAGGTGCTGACCAAAGTTGATTACCTTGTTTTAGAAATTTTCCATTGCGATCTTTGATTAGTGCCAAACATAAAACATCGCGATTGGGGCGACATAGCACATACATATGCGCTTGTTGCGGTGTAACTTGCCATTTTAATAAATCAGTAAGATTGGGAATTGTGGCGACTTGACTAGACTTTTGCGAAGTTTGCAAATTGCTTTGAAGAGTTTGGAGCGTTGTTCGCAAATGGATATCTTGTTGCCAATTGGGAAATCGTTGCTGTATTTTTAAAGCAAGTTTGGTAAATTGCTCCTTACTAAGGCTATGAGCAGGATCGGTGGACTTAGATAAAGCGGCGAGAGATAGAGCCACCCATTGCGAGTCGCTGCTGTTATTAACGGTGCGCAAAAAATATGGTTTGAGTTTGCCATATATTTCAGGTTTGAGGGTATATAACTCTAGTCCCACCTGCATGGCTGTATCAATAATCCCTTTTTGCGGATCGGTGAGATTAGCCTCGGTCGTCATTTGTAAAACATTGGCAAGAGCTTGTACCGCATAATCTTGATCAGGGGCTAAAACCCCGATCGCCCATAATGAGTCTTGCCAATGGGTCGCGTTACGATCGATGACAGGATATTTTTGGAGATCAAATCGACGTGGATCTGCTTTTTTTTGCTGGTCTTGGATTTGATCATTACGAGCAGTCTCCGTGGCTTTGGGCTGATAGATGCGAATTGGTGGTGCTTGAGCCTGAGCTATTTGGGGTGTAGTGATGGTCAGGGAAACCGCGATCGCTGCCAAAGCACTAGATAGGGTTTGCATAAATTATTTGCATAAATTATTTGCACAACAAATAGGGAGAGCGCTAACGCTCTCCCTATTTTAATATGGAGCTAAGGGAACTCGAATCCCTGACCCCCTCAATGCCATTGAGGTGCGCTACCAACTGCGCTATAGCCCCGAACAAGCTAAATTATTTAGCTTGTCTATAATCGCTTAAATTGGTTTTAATGTCAAATGCGATCGCCAAAAAAAGATAGCTATAGCCACTTGCATTAGGACAAATCAAAACCCAGAAGAGAGAGACGGCGCTTCGCGCCGTCTCTCTCTTCTGGGTTTTATGTTTGGCTACAGCTATACAAAAAAAAGATAGTGGCAGCACGCAGTGCTGCCACTATCTTCTAGGGGTAATACCGAAGAGGCACACGGTAAAATAAAAAAACAGATTATTTGCGGCACGGCTCCGCCGTGCCGCAAAACTACTAAATTTAAACTATATGTCAGATGCCGTCAGCAAACCATTAACTACCCGTGAGCGCTACCTTATTTTTGTGGAACGCATAATCCTCAATATAAATAACGGTAAATTGCTTTCTAAAGAACACGTTTATCGGATTCTTAGCGAAAGTCTTGAATCGGGGACAGGGGAAATATTTGAGAGGGCGATCGCTGAACATAGCGATATTTTGCAAGGGATTTTTGATGCTCAAACCGATGTCGTGAAGCAAGCAAAGGCTACTCAAAATCTCCGTGCTATGAAAATCCTTAAGGATGCGTGGGAGCAGTGGCAAAAAAATTATCAGGTGCAGGATACCTGTGCTAGAGGTTTACAGAAAATATTAGATGCCGATGCACAGGAACGTTTAGCAACTTTAATTCAAGTACTTGACCCCAATTATGCCCCTGTTTTTGAACGTCAGCATTTACAAATCCTTGCTCAATCTTTACAAAAATCTGCTGAAACTCTGGCCGATGATTCTGAAGCGTTTCAATTGCGCCAATTTGCGATCGGATTGAATCGTGGTTTAGCATCCTTTGATCTTTTGGAGGGTTCTCTGGTTAGTTGGTTGTACGAGGCGCAGCGACAGGTCGGCTTTGAACGCGCCAAGGTTGCAGGTCCTTGGCATAGTTGGGCGCAACAAAGTACGAGTCCTTTGCCTAAGGAATTATTTGCAGGACAGGCGCTCAATCAATCAGCCGCCGCGATCGCCCAATCTCAAAGAAGCATCGATCTTAGTGCTTGGGTGGAGTTATCGATTCTTTTACGATATTTGCAAGATGGATTGGTGCGCTGGTTTGATCAGCAACCCTACGATGCGAAGGCAGGGCTACATATGACGGGGATTACCTTTGTCGCCTTTGCGATGATCTGGGGTGAACTAAGCAGTGGCTTCCAAAATGCATCTCAATTATCGGAATGCGATCGCCAATATTTTGCCAAAATTTGCTTCCGTTTAAGTCTACAAACCTTGCGAACCTTTGCTCAAAGGGAAAATTTTCCTCTGTATGGCGGCGTATTTGCCTCCTTCTCAGGAGAAAGCTTTCGCGAAACCATTAATTATCTCGATCAACCTCTCAAAGAGTCTGAGAATACCCAAGAAAAAGCGCGAATTCTCACGGTGTTAGGTTATTCTCAAGCTTGGATGGGGCATCATGATCAGGCGATCGCTCTGCATCAAGAGGCGCTCAATCTTGCCCGTGAGGTGGGCGATCAACGGTGCGAAATTGCGAATCTCAATCATCTTAGTCGCATTAGTCTTGTTCAAAAGGATTTCAGTACCAGTGAATCTCAAGCCCAAAGAGCCGTGATTTTGGCGCGACAAACTGGCGATCGCCAAGGTGAGGCAAATGCCTTAGCAAATCTTGGCTACAGTGAGGTGATGATCGCTAGACAGCAGGAAAATGTTACTCCTGAAGAAATGGAAACTCCGATCAATCATTTGGAGCGTGGGCAGAAGTTGTCTGAGAAATTGAATGATTTGCAAAATCAGGCGCTTTGCTGGGTGGGTTTGGGAACTGCCTATATTGCGATCGAGCAGCCCAGTCAGGCGCAAATTCATTTAGAGAAGGGTTTAGCTCTGACTCAGCAGATCGGCGATCGCGATCTCCAAGCCCTTTGCCATGCCTACCTCGGCGAATCCTTCTATCAACTTCATCAATGGGAAATTGGAACCTATCATGCTTGTTTGGGAATGTATCTTTTAGAACAGCGTCAGAGCAAAGCATGGCAACAGTCGGCGGCTTTGGTGGTGATTTTGCGAGGTAAATTAGGTGCAGAGAATTTTGCTAATCTTTTACAACAACTGCGATCGCAATTTATTGCGGTGATTGGTGTGGATGGCTTTGATCATTTACCAAATTTGATTGATCAATGATTATTGAGCTACCTGCGTAGCGGATAGCTCAATAATTTGAACTTCAAGACAACGCTATATATAAATATAATCACTGATGTTATGTGGAACGAATATCGCCCTCACCCCCCAGCCCCCTCTCCCATTAAGGGAGAGGGGGAGTAAGACAATTTCTTGTTCCCCTCTCCCCTTTTGGGAGAGGGGCTAGGGGTGAGGGTCTTGAGAACTTCCACGTAACATCAATAATCACTGAAAAAATATTAAATAATGCTCCCTCCTTTCATTGTTTTAGACCCAATCCTCCAAGACTGGTTACGCGAAGATATCGGACGCGGCGATCGCAGCACTAGCGGTTTATTTCCTGATGGTAATGCGCCGATTGGTAAGGCGGTATGGACTGCTAAGGCTGATGGCGTGGTGGTTGGCTTACCGATCGCGGCGAGGGTATTTCAATTGCTGGATCAGTCGGTAAATTTTGTGGCGATCGCGCAGGATGGTCAACCTGTGCGATCGGGCGAAATCATTGCCGAAATTACGGGCAGTCTCGCCACATTGCTGATGGGGGAACGGGTTGCTTTAAATATTGTGATGCGCCTATCGGGAATTGCAAGTACAACGGCGGATTATGTTAAGGCGATCGCCAATACAAAAAGTCATCTGGTGGATACGCGCAAAACTATTCCTGGAATGCGCCTATTAGAAAAATATGCGACCTTTACGGGCGGCGCGATTAATCATCGCTATGGTTTGGATGATGCGGTCATGCTCAAGGATAATCATATTGCGGCGGCGGGAGGCATTACGGAAGCAGTGCAACGGGTACGCGCAAATATTCCCTTTACTACATCCATTGAAGTGGAAACAGAATCACTCATTCAAGTTAAGGAAGCGGCGCAACTCAATCTTGATGTGATCATGCTCGATAATATGCCAGTGAAAGTTATGCGGGAGGCGATCGCCCTGATCCGCCATCATAGCCCCCATACCAAAATTGAAGCTTCGGGAAATATTACGATTGATACGATCGCTCAAGTTGCAGAGCTAGGCGTGGATTATATTTCTACTTCGGCAATGGTCACGCGATCGCCTTGGCTAGATATCAGTATGCGAATTAGTTCCTAATAAACCCAAAACCAGAGCGTGGGTCGCCTGCGTAGCGGCCGACTCACGCTTCTTAGTTTTAAGGTTACTTCTGCTCAACAAATCTGTATAGCGATCGAAGTCGATATTCAAAATGGAACTTTAGCGATCGCGGCGGGAATTCTCAACAATCAAGATATGGCTATCCCTGCGGCAATTTATAGTCTATTTATGTATCTCACTGGATTTACTGCCATTCTTTACAGCAAATTTTTGAAGAAAGCCCCCGCATCAGTTTACAGCGCTTTGCGCTCAAATCCAAACCAAGAAAAATTTTGAAAGGGTTGCGAAGCAACCCTTTCAAAATTTTTCTTGTGGCTCGTTTGATCGACAATTGCTGTAAGTAAATATAGTGTAAAACCAGAGATGGTGGCGGCGCAAAGCGCTGTAATTTGCTTAGCTATAGCTATACTGAAAACAAGTAGCTACAGGAGCGTGATCCATGAGCCTTACAATTACAGATGTAGTCTTGTCACCATTACCTACGGAAAATATCGATATCTACGATCAAGACTATTGTTTGTGGGTTGAAACGATGATGCAGCTTTTGCGAGAAGGTAAGTTCAATCAACTTGATATTCCTAATTTATTAGAAGAACTTGATGATATGAGTGGGAGTCAAAGAGATGCCCTTGAGAGTAATTTAGAAATAATTTTGATGCATTTATTAAAATATTGCCATCAGCCACAGTTGCGATCGCGCAGTTGGCTATTAACGATTTTTGAACATCGCCATCGCTTAAGAAAAGCCTTTAAACCTAGTCCTAGTCTACAATGCTACTATCAAGAAGTATTTCCAGAATGTTATCAAACGGCTCGCAAAATGGCATCTATTGAAACGGGTTTACCTATATCTGATTTTTCTGGGATTTTTCCCTTTACACCAGAACAAGTTTTAGATATAGACTATTTGCCAGAGTAAAACAAAAATAGGAGGGGGGCGCGAATCCTACTCTCTAGATCACTATCAAAACCAGAAAATAATGGAATATGCGATCGATTTTGGGACAAGTAATACGGTTGTTGCGAGAATTAATGAAAAGGGAGAGATTGCAACTGTCAAATTAACAGACTATAGCAGTTTGATCGCGGACAATCCGCCCTTAATTCCTAGTTTTGTGTATGTGCAGGATGCAGTTACAGAAAAGGTTTTAATCGGTCAAGAGGTTAGCGATCGCGGTTTAGATAGTAAAAATATCAAAGGCGAACAGCGATTTTTTAAAGATTTTAAAAGGGCGATCGGTTCTCAGGTATCGATGTTTGTACCAGAACTTGATGGGCGTGAAGTGGAATTTGAATTCGTGGGTGAATGGTTCTTAAAGGGAATAATTGATCGTTTACCTGATGTGGATTCACTGATTTTTACGGTTCCCGTTGATAGTTTTGAGTCCTATCGCAACTGGTTAGGAGAAGTTTGTGAAAAGCTAACCGTTAATCAGGTGCGAATCCTTGATGAACCGACCGCCGCCGCATTGGGCTACGGCATTAATGGCGGTGGTGAAACTCTATTAGTAGTAGATTTTGGTGGCGGCACATTAGATTTATCGTTAGTGAAATTAGCTTTTGTGCAACCAGAAGCCGATCAACCTAAATCGCCCTTAGGTTTCTTGTTGAAATGGGGCGATCGCATCATTAAAAACACTTCCGCCTCCAATAATCAAAATTCACAAATCGCCAAAGTGCTGGCAAAAACTGGACAAAATCTAGGTGGTATTGACATTGACAATTGGATTGTTGATTACTTCCATCGAGAGTTAGGAATCCCCAAAAATTCTCTCATCACTCGGTTAGCAGAAAGAATCAAAATCGCGCTCTCTAGCACCGAATCTACTACAGAAGTTTATTTCAATGATCAAACTTTTGAGTCCTACGAGTTAACTTTGACGCGATCGCAGCTAAATCAAATTCTCGAACAACATAAATTTTTTGCAAATCTCGATAGCGCTCTAGATCGGGTTCGACAACAAGCAACCCGTCAAAATTTTGATTTAGAAAAGATTGATGCTGTGTTGTTAGTCGGTGGTACTTCCCAAGTTCCTGCGGTGAAAGAATGGGCTTTAAGACATTTCCCCTTAGAGAAAGTGAAGGCTCATAAACCCTTTGAGGCGATCGCCCACGGCGCTATTGCTCAAGGTTGGGAACTCAAGGACTTTCTCTATCACAGCTATGGTGTGCGCTATTGGGATAAGCGCTACAAAAAACATAACTGGCATAGGATTATTAAATCAGGTGAAACCTATCCCTTGGCTAAGCCCGTAGAAATCACCCTCGGTGCATCGATGCCCGATCAGCCCAGTATTGAGCTAGTCATCGGTGAGTTAGGCGAAATGAATGTGGAGGTATATTTTGAGGATCAGCGACTTGTTACCCGTGTTTTAGATGGGAAGCAAGTGGCAGTACAGATTCTCAATGCCAAGAGTCAGGCGATCGCCAAGCTTGATCCCCTTGGACAAACAGGCCGCGATCGCATCAAGGTCTTCTTTCAAGTTGATGAAAAGCGGACTTTGAGGATTACGGTTCTAGATTTATTAACTAAGCAAAATTTGTTAGAAGATATGTCTGTGGTGCAGTTAGTCTAGTGTTTAACTGCTGCTATGAGATTATCAATGAAAACTCCATATCCCTTTGGGCAATAGTTTTTAATGGTTTTTAAATTTTCGGACTGACAAAGCAAATAGAAGCCCAAATATTCAAAAATCAATAGGATTGCGTATGTTATACAATACTAAAGCTTTTCTAATGGTCGAGTTTCAGATATGCAAGTTTGGGTATTGCTGTTTAACGCCAACACTGACAATGAAGGCATTTATACTCTAGAAATTGAAGGTAATAATATCATCGTCGCCTTCGAGCAGGAGGATGATGCAATTCGTTACGCAGGTTTACTGGAAGCACAGGATTTTCTGTCGCCAACAGTGGAACGTATTGACAGTAAAGATTTGGAAGAATTTTGTAAAGAAGCCAACTATGACTTAAACATCGTACCGACTGATGCTTTGTTGGTTCCTCCTGAGAAAAATGTTGATAAAACTGACTGGGATAGCGATCGCGAAAAAACCCAGCCCAATCTAGATGATCTAGAAGATGAAATTGAGGTAGAAGATCCCGTAATTGCCATGATGCGCCGCCGCCTAGAAAATTTACTGTAGCTGGTGGCTATATTTTAGGCAACAGGTAAATAATCAGGTAAACATTTATGACGGCTGAACTTACTTCTAATCCTTTAACCAATGCGATCGCCAAATTTGAGCCAAACCCTGAAAATGAGGGCTGGTTTAATTACGCGGTTCATGTCTATCCTCACCATACCGATTATTCGGGTGTGGTTTGGCATGGTTCCTATATCAATTGGATGGAAGAGGCGCGGGTGGAATGTCTACGAACTGTGGGCATGAGCTTTGAAGAATTAGTCTCCGCAGGTGTTGATTTGCCTGTAGTAGAAATGTCGCTGCGCTACCATCGCTCGGCGCGGATGGGTGACAATTTGCTGGTCATGACCAAGTTGGTGACAGATAAAGTCCGTCTGAACTGGGAATATCAAATTCGCACCGAAACAGATCTATGTGTAACAGCAGTGGTTACGCTTGTGGCGGTAGATTTTGAGAAGCGTAAGTTATTGCGATCGCTGCCAAGCTCCCTAGAAGGGGCGATCGCTAAACTAACAGGATCTTGAAATGGGATCTACGCTTAGCGTAGATCCATTAGTTTTTAAATGAGGAAATCAATAAAATCATGGCAGATTGGCAAGTAATCGCAGGCGGCGTGACCGCCGCAAAAGGCTATAAAGCCGCAGGTATCACCGCAGGACTCAAACCATCGGGCGCTCCTGACCTCACTCTCATTGCATCGGATGTACCCGCGATCGCCGCAGGTGTGTTTACTAAGTCCTGTGTCAGAGCCGCCTGCGTCGATTTCAACCGCGAAGTATTAGCCAAAGGCAGCAAGGTCAGCGCCATTCTTTGTAATGCGGGACAAGCCAATGCCAGTACAGGAGCAGCAGGTTGGCAAAATGCCGTGGAATGTGCCGCCCTAGTCCAACAAGCCTTAAATACTGAAGACGGGGTTTTAGTCGCTTCTACGGGGGTAATCGGTAAGCAGCTACTCATGGACAAAATGAGGGCAGGAATTACCAAAATTGCAACCTTGATTTCCCCTGATGGTGGCGAAGATGCCTCGCGATCAATCATGACGACTGATACTGTGCCTAAAAGTATCGCCCTAGAAACCATGATTGATGGTCATCCCGTCAGAATTGGCGGCATCTGTAAAGGTTCAGGCATGATTCACCCCAATATGGCGACGATGCTGGGATTTGTTACCTGTGATGCTGGCGTAGAGCCGAAGCTATGGCAAACGATGCTGTCGCGCTCCATTGACGCAAGCTTTAACCAAGTCACCGTTGATGGCGATACCAGCACCAATGACATGGTATTAGCGCTGTGTAATGGTCAATCGGGCATAACTATCGATGACGAGAATTCCCCTGCGGCTCAGCAATTACAGTCCATGCTGCAAGAAGTCTGCATGAGCTTAGCCAAGGCGATCGCCCGTGATGGTGAAGGCGCAACCTGCATGATCGAGGTAAATGTCACAGGTGCATCTAGCACCGAGGCGGCTCGCCAAATTGCCAAAACCATTGTGGGTTCATCCTTGGTCAAGTCGGCCGTCTTTGGTAATGATCCTAATTGGGGCAGAATTGCTGCTGCCGCAGGGCGATCGGGTGTGGATTTCAATCAAGATCTGTTGAATATCCAACTCGGTGATTTTGTGATGATGAAGGATGGCACACCGCAGGAATACGATCGCCAAGCCGCCAGTGACTACCTCAAAAATGACACCGTAATCATTAATGTTGGCGTAGGTGATGGTCTTGGCAATGGTACAGCGTGGGGCTGTGACCTCAGCTATGATTACGTCAAGATTAACGCCGAATACACGACATAAAAAAGAACATTCCCCTAGGGGAATGTTCTTTTTTATATTTAAAAATTAATGATCATAAGATCACATATTAGGGTTATAATGACAAAGCCTTGCGGGGGTGTGGCGGAATGGTAGACGCTACGGACTTAAAATCCGTTGACTGTAAGGTCGTATGGGTTCAAGTCCCTTCACCCCCATCTTACTTTTGCCCTCTCTGACTAATTTCTAACAATTTCTAAACCTCTTTAAACAGGGTCAGAAAGGGTTAGAAGCGGTTAGAGAGGGTACAAATTTTAAGCCAACTTTAAGCCGAGCTATTTTGGCGGCATAGGTCGATACCATGCAAAAGCGGCGGCGTTGTCGCGAGTCCAGTTGAGTTTGGGTGATCGCATTCATGATCACTTCACTGGTCAACTCGCTATTTTGAGGCAATCTTTTTAGCACTGCAAAATAATCTTTCTCCCATGTCGTCTCGCTTTTGGGGTTTCTTTGCCGCCGAGTGAAATAATCTTTTTCAAAGTCTGCCAATAGCGTGGCGACGGTGGTGACATTTTGGGCGATCGTTACACAGGGTTGCCAATCGAATTCTTTGCAGGCAAGTAATGCACCAATTTTTCTTGCTTCCGCTTCCGCATAGGAAACGCCTGCACCATTGGCATTAATTCCCAAGCTAATTCTTTGCTGGGGTAGTTTTACCCGATGAAGAATGTGCATTGGTTTACCATAAACCTAAGCCATCTCAGCTTTTGCAATTAGAGGATAGCCTTGATGGGGAAGATGTTATTCCTAATTTTAGCTCAAGTCAAAGTATCAGGATCAACTCCAAGTTCACGCAACTTTGCTGCGAGTATTTCTGCCTTTTGACTTTCTTTCTCTACCTGTTCAGAACTCCATAATAACAACTTGCCAGAGCGATCGTACCAACGTAACCAGTTGATGGATTGTCCCAGTCTGGTTCCAGACCAAATCCCTAGAAATAGTTCTAATTCAGGAATCCAAATTTGTCCTTGAGTATTGGCTTCTTGCAGTACATAACGATCATTTTGTAAGCAGCGTACTTCTAAATTTGGGACAGCAGGATCGTAAATAACATAGGTTGGAACTTGCAAAATCCTTTCGTAGAAATACAACTTGCCATAGGGAGGCGTTGCCCTGATCGAAAGCTCACCTCCCTCTGTTTCTGAGAGAAATTCCATCGCGATCGCCACAGGCTCACCTTCTAGATTAGGGGTGTAACTGCGTCGAGTAAATTCTCCGCCAATGGGATAGACCCTAGGCACATAGAACCAATCAGGGGCTTTGACGATAGTGCGTGAATTGACGGAGGCAACCAAACCAAAGTTAGACCCAATCAGCATTTTTGGCTGAATTAGTCCTGCTGCTCCTAAGGCATCGGTCAGCGCCGCCGCCAAAATCGGTTGTTGAATATTTTCCACAGGATCATCAGGTAATACAAAGTCGGCGGGTAAAGCTTCCCAAGTAATATTTGGCTCGACTTTTATGGGTGAGACTTGGAGAACCATAGAATGACCTCGACCGCAAAATCCAAGTGATTTGCTTTGTTTAGTATAGCGTTTCCTCTCTTGGCAAGGGGCTTAAGCCCCTTGTTCTCGATTCCTGTTCAATTTTGAGGACACCTCAAAATTGACTAAATTTGAGCAGCCAACCGATCGCCGCACCCACAATCACCAACCAAGCCGAATTAAATTTGGGAAATTTTAGAAGAATCGCCAAACTGGCGATCGCCACCACAATTGTCCAAATATCAATCAAAGTTTCACGTCCTAATTCCCATGCGACGGCTGCCATCAATCCAATGGAAGCGGCATTTACGCCATCGAGAAAACCTCCTGTCCAAGGTGATTTGCGTAATTGGGAGACAAAGGGATTAATGACAGGAACGAGAATAAATGCTGGTAAAAAGATGCCAATTGTGCCAGCGATCGCGCCTAGATTTCCTGCGACGAGATAACCGATAAATGTCGCCGTTGTAAATAAAGGACCGGGAGTAAACTGCCCGATCGCCACAGCATCTAACAACTGTTGGGAAGTCAGCCAATGGGTGCGATCGACAAACTCTTGCTGCACAAAGGCTAATAATACATAACCACCACCATAGAGAACGGAACCAATTTTCAGAAAACTGAGAAATACGGCTGTCCAAGTTTTGGGATGGGTTTCGGCGGCGATCGCGCCTAAAGGGAAAAAGGAAAAGGGAAAAAGGAAAATTGAGAGGGATTGAGAATTTCTTTTAGATAAATTACGCACCAAACTAACTGCAACACCAGCCCCCAACATCAGCGCAATTTCATTGATTTTGAGAAAATATAGAATTACAACTAAAATTCCTGCGCTCCAAGTTGGAATATTTTTTAATGCTGATTTTCCTAACTTCCATAAAGCTTGAGCAATAATCGCTATAATTACAGGTTTGACTCCGTATAGCAGCCAACCAACCGCAGGCACGGTTTGATATTCCACATAAATAGCCGCTAATCCCCACACCAACAACATCGCAGGAATAATAAAACAAGCTCCCGACACGATCGCCCCTTGCCATCCTGCTTGCTCTAAACCCACATGAATTGCTAACTCCGTCGAGTTGGGGCCGGGGATTAAGTTGCTGATGCTCAACATATCCAAAAGTTTTTCGCGACTGAGCCAACGACGATTTTGGACTACTTCCAAATCAATCTGAGCAACATGGGCGGCTGGTCCACCAAAGGCGATCGCCCCAAGTTTCGCAAAAACTACAGCGAGATCCCATAGTGAAGTTTTTGGTGGCAACTGAGTTTCTGGAGTTTGCTCGTCCAATAAAATTTCTGGATCTTGATCTGGTTTTGTATACTCAGGCATATTTTCTTTTAATTATGTGCGACATACTCAAATCAATCTGCAATTAATAAAGCCTCGATCAGATCAAGTGTTGATAGAGTTCCAGCAAGCCTAAAAACTCTTGCAATACTTAACTTTGATGAGCATACACAAAGCTCTATACTTTTTGTAGGTATCCCAGAATACTAATCAGCTTTTGCCTAAACTTTGCCCAACGATGGATATGGTAGATTCGCTCAAGTCTTCACAAGTCAAGTCTTCACAAATACAGCAGTTGTCAACCTTGGATAGTTCTTCTTCAGTGCTAGGCTGTCACTCTGAGCCGATGTTTTACTACTTTGCCTATGGCTCCTGTATGTGTCCTGTGGATTTGAAGCGAACATTAGGCGAGGCGACTCACAACTATGTGGTGGGGGTAGCGCGTTTAAGTGGATACAGGCCTGGGTTTTATTACCGATCGCCCCATCGTGGTTGTGGTTGCCTAGATATTGTCAAAGATCCTAATTCCTATGTGGAAGGCGTTTTGTATCGCTTACCGATGCGCCTCAGCGATCGCCTAGATATTCGAGAGGATGTCTCGCGGGGTGGTTATCAGCACGAACTGATCACCGTCTCTGTTGATCAAAAAGTCTATGCCAATGTGAGAACCTATAGCGTCGTGAATAAGCTATCTCGCGAGCTTGCGCCCAATGATTGGTACTCCAATGTGGTGCTGCGGGGTGCGTCTACTTGCGGCGTAACCGAAAAATATTTTTGGCAATTGTTCTATCACATTTACCAATTGCAATCTTATAACTACCAAGAATGTGGTTAAGAAAGCGCTTTGCGCTTTCTTAAAACCCAGATAAATTTTCAAAAAGTTTGCAAAGCAAACTTTTTGAAAATTTATCTGGGATACTCAAATTTAGATTTACGATAATGTCAAATTCTTCTTGTAATATAGGTTTTTTTCTAAATTTAAGATGCAATTAACCAAATTTCCCCCAACGATCGCGCCTTCTCAAAAAATACAGGTTATTGCTCCCAGTGGAGCCTTAAGGGAATGGGAGCGTTTTGAACAGGGTGTCAAAATTTGGCGCGATCGCGGTTACGAAATGATTATTCCTGAAGATTTAAGCCAACCTTGGGGATATTTGGCAGGAACTGACGAACAACGCTGTCAGCAATTTATTGCCGCTTGGAATGATCCCGAATCGGTAGCGATCGCCTGTGCGCGGGGTGGTTATGGCTCAATGCGTCTTATGGAAAAGCTAGACTGGTCGCAACTCAGCGATCGCCCCAAATGGCTGATCGGCTTCTCCGATATCACCGCCTTATTATGGGGATTAGCAAAACATAAAGGTATCGGCGGCTTACACGCTCCTGTGTTGACCACCTTGGGTAATGAACCAGAGCGATCGCAGCAGCAATTATTTGATTGGCTAGAGGGTAAAGTTAACGCGATTACCTTATCAGGCGAAGGGTGGGGCAATGGAAAAACTGAGGGGCTTCTCTTACCTGCCAATTTGACCCTCGCTACCCATATCATCGGTACTGATATTTGTCCCGATTTAGAAAATGTAATTTTAGCGATCGAGGATGTGTCCGAAGCCCCCTATCGGGTTGATCGGATGTTAACCCATTGGCGATGGTCGGGACATTTGCAGAAATTAAAGGGAATTGCGATCGGGCGATTTAGTCAATCGGAAGTATCTACGCCTAGTTTCACGATGGTAGAAGTCTGGCGCGATCGCTTTTCAGATTTAGGGATTCCCATTGTGATCAATTTACCCTTCGGGCATGATGGCGAAAATGCGCCGTTACCCGTTGGTTGCTTTGCGGAACTGGATAGCGATCGGGGAACACTTAGTTATTACAGATAATGGGCGGCGCTTCGCGCCGCCCATTATCACTGTGAAATAAAAAGCCCTGCTTAGCAGGGCTTTTTGAAGATATCTTAGATCCCCCTCAATCCCCCTTAAAAAGAGGGAATAATTAAATTCTCCGCCCTTTTTAAGGGGGGCTGGGGGATCTAAACCCTCAAACGTAGACAGTTAGATTTGTGTGTACACCGTAGTTAAAAAGGAGGGTGGGGGATCTTTTTAGAAATTTTAGCTAATCCATTCAGGAATTGCTTCTTCCTTAGTATTAGTCCGACGCTCAAGGGTTTGACGCTCAAACTTCATGTGAATGGCGCGATTTTGTTCGCCATCAGCTGCCACCGCAAAGATCGGATAATCTTGGACACCATCTTGGAAAGAGGTGTGGAAGCGGAAAGTACCATCAGAGTTGAGCTTGATGGGGCGACCGCCGATAGTGACAGAAGCATCAGGCTCAGTTGCACCATAAACAATCAACTCAGCATCGGCGACTAACCAGAACTGGCGAGGACGGATCGGAGATTCGCTAGAGAAGAAACTGTAGCTAGATTCCATGCCAATGCCAGAGTAGTTGATCCCACTCGCACTGATTGCCCCTGCCGCACCTACTGCACCTGCAAACAAACCTGCACCCGATGGGAAGATATAGGAGCTGATGGATTCAGGAGCCATGCCAATGCCAGATTGATGTTGCATTGAACCGTAGAGCGAACCAGAAATACGCTGAACTTCAGCTTCACGGGCGATGTTGAAGATTTCGTCGTAGGAAGTATCAGCACTGCTGGTGGTTTCTTCGGGAGCAGGAACAGGTTTTTTCTCAGGAGGAACCAGAGTAAAGAAGGTTTGACCTTTGAGGGTTTGATCCCAAGGCACAGTAATAAAGTTGTCTTCGACCCATTCCGATGGGAAGACAGGGGGAACATGGACAACCTTAGAACGAGCTAGGACTAACCAACGACCATCGGCACAACGATAGCCAAGTTCGGCAACATAGTCGCGATCGCTAATGGGAATAGGCAAATACCATTCACGCGCTAATTCGTCGCTATTGTATTCCTGTAAGTTGTTAGGAGTTTGATAGTCCAAATTTACATCAGTGGCATCGTATAGACGCAACGCCAACTGTTGTCCACCTTGCTTTCTCAACTCTTCCTTTTGAGAATTAGGAACATCCCAATATACATAAGCCCATTGGGGATCGCGAGGTAATAATACGATGCGACTTTCGCCATAACCTGTGGGGAGATCGCCAATGCTTTTATCAATAGCGGCAAGTGATTCTAAGTTTTCTTCTGTTTCTTCACTACCCAAATTAAACTTTGATGCTTCCACGATTTCTTGTGTCTCCGAGTTACTAGTATCTGTGGTTGAGTCTGCGCCTTGAGCGGAAAGAATGGTTTGAATATCAGCTAGTAGCTGAGATTTTCGCATACGACTATAACGAGAAATTTCTAGCTCTGCTGCTACTTTACGAAGTTGACGCAAGGTCATCTCTTCTAGGGGAGGACGTTCCCTCGCCATACAATTAGCCTCCAACTGCTTGTGATGATGTCTAACTTAGTTGTATTGAACTAAGAGGTTCGATGTGTAGCTATGTACATTCTGCCAAAAAATTTTCAATGGTCAATGACTGCAAGGTCGATCTTCGATTGGTTTAGGCTGTCCTAGGTCAGTTGCTCAAGTACAAATACTTAGCTAGAACCAAATACCCATCATTGTTGTGGCGCTCACTTTAGTTAATTTGAAGCGGGATCGTAATGTTATAGTTTCATGACATTACGATCCCCTCCTTTGGATATTAGGGGAGGTTGTCCCAAAAGCCATAAGATTAGAGTGACAACAAAATGTGTGATTTCATAATTTTATAAATCTAAGAATAAATATGGAAATAAATATCAAGGCAAATCTCAAAGCAGAGTACAGAACTTTAGTTAGTTCTTTAAAAGGTTATTTACAAGGCTTGGGTCGTTCAGCGATCGCTTTCGCCTTGGTGGCTTTAGTCGTAATTGGTGGTTTTGCGACCGAAGCAAATGCAGCGCTATTTTCTAGAAATAGTGAAAATTTAACCACTAAGGAAGTCCAAGCCCTTGTTAATGCAGGGTTGACGGGTAATTACGTTGTTGACACAACGGATACGATCAAAACTTTGCGGGAAGCAATTAATTTACCTGAAAATGCTGAGAATCGGGCCGCAGTAAAGACCGCAGCCAGATATAAGATCAATGCCTATGTATCGCGTTATCGCGCCGATCGCGAAAAAAATGGCTTTTACTCCTATACAACAATGTTGACAGCGCTCAATACTTTGGCAGGATATTACAATGGCACAAGCAAGCGTGCTGTTCCTGCCAAAGTACGCGATCGCCTAGCTCAAGAGTTTGATCGTGCTGAGGCAGCTCTTGCTCAAGGTCGTTAGGTTCTAGAGATGAGGATGGGCGACCGCCCATCCTCACGCAGCTTGAAGATTAAAGTAGTCCAGATAAATTTTTGAAAGCATGGCTTAGCCATGCTTTCAAAAATTTATCTGGGTTTTAATTAAGCGCAAAGCGCTGTAAGTAGCTTGAGGACAACGAAACATTGGCAACAGGATTGGCAACAATATACGAAGCACTGCACCAAGACGCACAAATCCATGAGTTTGTCGAAGAGTTGCACCAGACTGACGCAAAGGAATTTTGGCATCGGGCGATCGCCGTACTTCAGCAATTTTCGATGCAGAGGCAGTTTGAGGGAGTCTTACTCACTCATCATCCTTATATTTTTCCGAATGCTGCTTTTCGCCAACCTAATTTACAAACTTGGGTATTTACCACCAGTAAATCTTCACTATTTCCCACAGGAACTTTACCGATTGGTAATACGCAGGTTGTTTCGCTTCCTAAGTCCGATGCGCTCAATCAAGAATGGTTTTGCATTTTAGTAACTGATACCTTTAGTTTTTTAGTTTTATCTTCTCAAAAAAGTCATAGCTGTCTCTGGTCATTCCATCCCCAAGTAATTCAAATTGCGATCGCGACTTTGCTCCCGCGCGTTCGTCGTCCTGAGCAACAGATTTTATTGCAAACTAAATTGCAAAAGTTTCCGCTAACGATGCCTCCCTATCAAGTTATGGCAAGGTTTGGCGCGATTCTAATGGCGCAAAGTTCCATTCATCAAGAACTACCAATTCCTGAAATTCAAGAAGTTGATATCATTAGGGCGATTACCCATGAGGTCAGAACTCCGCTTACGACTATTAGAATGTTAGTGCGATCGCTTAAACGCCGTAAGGATATATCTGCCGAAGTAAAAACGCGCTTAGACAAGGTTGATGCGGAATGCACGGAACAAATAGAAAGATTTAATTTGATTTTTGAGGCTGCTCAACTGGATAGCTATCCGATCATGTTAGAAGCAACCCAAATCGAAGAAATTCTCAGTGATGGGTTTATGCGTTGGCAAGAACATGCAGGACGGCGACAGATTTCCTTAGAAATGATTTTACCAACGGAAATTCCTCCGATTTCTAGTAATGCTTTACTTCTATCTCAGGTTCTCAATGGTTTAGTCGATCGCCTCATTCGTAGTTTCCCGCCCGATAGTCATATCCAATTAATTCTCACCAGTGCAGGGGAATATCTTAAATTGCAATTTCAGTCGCAAGTAACCAGTCAAGGTCGAGGCGATTTGCCTCTACTTAAGGCTGTGGGGCAATGGTTAATGCTGCAACCAGAAACAGGAACATTAAGTTTGAGCTTACCAACTACCAAGACTTTACTAAAAGCGTTAGGAGGCAAACTCACCGTGAGAATGCATTCCAGTGTCGCCGCCTATGATGGCGAAATTCTCACTATATTTTTGCCATTCTATTAGGCTACAGCAATTGTCTCTCAAACAAAACCAAAAAAAATTGAAAGCGTTGCTTTGCAACGCTTTCAATTTTTTTTGGTTTGATCGCAGGTAAATAAAGGTAGGCGCTACTTCGTACCGCCTACCTTTATTTAGAGCCTCCATAAATCGCTAGTTTCTCCTTGCTAATCCATGCCCAAAGCTGATCTCCATAGGAAAAATGCCACCATTCATTCGGATGTCTCACAAATCCGCTATGGGTCATGACTTGATTTAATAATTGCCGATCGCGGTGAAATTCTAGTTCTTGTTTATTAGTAGAATTAGCAAAATAATTGGGCAAAGAGCGATCGCTAATTTCATCAATTGGTGATCCCATGTTTACAGGAATCACGCCTTTATGATGATCTCTGTAAAAGGTGACATCGATCGCCGCGCCCGTGCTGTGAGGTGGTGGGGTTTTGGGATCATGGCTGGGAATTGCCCAAAATTTGATCACTTCGGCAATGAGTGAATTTTTCTGTGCTTCCGAAAGAGCATTAATTTCTAAGCCTTTACTTTCTGCTAACTGCGCGAAACTATAATCCACCATAAATTGCTGGACAGGAATGGGGCGATAGGCATCAAAAATCGTGATTTGATAATTGGGGCAGAGGGTTTGCAAATAGGTTTGAGATTTTTGTAATCTTTCTAAAATACCTTGACGCACAAAAAAAGGAGAGCGATCGCCATAGGGTGCGCCCAATGATATATAGGGATGCGGATCGATGGTGATGATTTCGGCAGCGATCGCGACAAGTGGCTCACCACATTCAGTAATGGGAATGTTTTGATAGGGTTTCATAGTCAAAAGTAATGAACGAGGGGCGGCGCGAAGCGCCGCCCCTCGTTTTCTGGTTTTGCAAGTGGAGACAGCTATAAATACTGTAGCCATATTTGACTCGATCATTAATAATGAGTAAATACACTTACCGTACAAAAGTTAATAGTTTTTCGGTTATACTCCGCTAAACTCTTAGCCACATTAATATCCCGTTAACTTCTGATGTGAGGAGGACAAGGCGATCGTTTCTACAATTAATTCAACTAGTGCAACTACATTACAATCACAGCCTATGCAATCGACGATGGATCTCGCCCAAGTTTCACAAAGTGCTTCACCAATCCTTGAGCCAATTGAATTAACCACGCTCGAATCTTCGCAAATGTCTGAAATCGAACCTAACGCCCCCGTCCTCCGCATCATCGGTAAAGCTCCTTTATCGGGTCATGTTCCCATTAGCGGCGCAAAAAACTCTATTCTTGCGCTCATGGCAGGTACACTTTTATCTTCAGAAGGATGTCGAATCCGTAATGTTCCTTACCTCGCTGATGTGCAGCGTATGGGCGACATTCTCGAAACCCTCGGCGTGAAAATTTCTCGTAATGGCGAAATTCTTGATCTTGATACTAGCAATCTGACCACCAACTCGGCTCCCTACGAATTAGTCAGCAAAATGAGAGCTAGTTTCTTTGCCCTCGGTTCACTATTGGCAAGACTAGGCTCTGCAAGAATGCCTCTTCCTGGAGGTTGCGCGATCGGGGCGCGTCCCGTTGAACTCCATGTGCGTGGTTTGCAAGCATTAGGTGCTGATGTGCAGATCGAGCATGGCATCGTTATTGCTCACGCTAAGAGCCGTAATGGACGTTTACAAGGGGCAAAAATTTATCTCGATTGCCCTAGTGTGGGCGCGACCGAAACCTTGATGATGGCCGCAACCTTGGCGGAAGGCGAAACCGTTATCGAAAATGCCGCCCAAGAACCTGAAGTGATCGATCTTGCCGATCTTTGTATTGCGATGGGTGCAAAAATTCGCGGTGCTGGCACAAATACGATCATCATCGATGGGGTGGACAGGCTCCATTTTGCCGACTTTACTGCGATTCCCGATCGCATTGAAGCCGCTACTTTCATGGTCGCCGCCGCGATTACGCGATCGACCTTATCGATGTCGCCTGTGATTCCTGCTCACCTGACCGCCGCAATTTCTAAATTGCAAGATATGGGTGTAACGGTGCGTCAAGATTCGGAAGATATGATCACTGTGATTGGCGGCGATCGCTATCGGGCTGTGGATATCGAAACCCTGCCCTATCCCGGATTTCCCACGGATATGCAAGCGCAGTTTATGGCATTGCTAACCATCTGCGAAGGTAATGGCGTTGTGACGGAAACCGTATTTGAAAACCGCCTGCAACACGTTGCCGAACTTAACCGCATGGGCGCAAATATTCGCCTCAAGAATAATGTCGCTGTGGTGACAGGTGTTCCGCAGTTGTCAGGCGCTCCCGTCATGGCAACCGATTTACGCGCCTCGGCAGCACTGGTTATCGCAGGACTAGCCGCCGATGGTGAGACCACAGTGATGGGCTTGCATCACCTCGATCGCGGTTACGATCGCATCGAAGAAAAGTTACGCAATGTTGGCGCAAAGCTATACCGTACTAGCGAAGCTGTCGCTGTATAAAAAGTAAAGATGGATGCTAAGTATCTATAATTAACAACAAAGACGATGCTTCGCATCGTCTTTGTTGTTATTACATAAAACTTCATGACAGAGCTTTGCGCGATCGCCCTCGGTAGTAACCTAAGCAGTGAAATCGGGGACTCCGAACAAATTGTCCAAGCGGCGATCGCCCGACTCGCTACCCATCCTGAAATAGAGGTGGTTAGGGTTTCCAATTGGTATCGCACCAAGGCAATTACCTTACCAAATTCGGCTCCTCAACCTGATTACATTAATGGTTGCGCCATTTTGCGAACTAGTCTTAGTCCGTTTCAGCTTTTGCAAGCACTTTTTAATACTGAGTTAATCTTTGGGCGGGAACGCCGCGAACGTTGGGGCGCAAGAACCCTTGATTTAGATTTACTGCTCTATGGCGATCGCCTGATTGATACGCCCGAATTAGTGCTGCCCCATCCTCGCATGGGCGATCGCGCCTTCGTATTACTACCCTTAGCCGAGATTGCTGCTGATTGGATTCATCCTGTAATTGGGCAGAAGATTGCTAATCTTGCCCAAAATCCACCCGATCTAGACTTGAGCCATCCGATCGCGATTAGTCCTATGTACCATAGCAATCGCAAATAATTGAAGGAATACAAAGTAAATATGCATCATTTTCACCCTATTTGAATGAGAGAGTGGCATTACTTCTCCATTGCCAAGTAAAGACTCTAATAAACCTTGGATTCTGCCTTGATGACAGTAATTCCGCAATTTACGAATATCAACAATGGCGTTGTGGGCATTGGGAATTAGCATATCTAGTTATGACTGTAATCATCGTTCTTATTTTGTCATGCTTGATTGTTTTGTAAAAGCGATCGCCCAAAACCTAACCCACCAAAAAGCGATCGCTATAATTGTCGTATGCACGATAATGTTATTGTTGGATTTGCCCCAGGAGTTGCAAATCAGTCAGCAACCCCGCACTGAAGTGACGGGGCTTCGAGCCGAAAGTTTGAAGCCGTGCTGACCAGCCTAAGTCTTAACGGTTCGACTAGTCGCTCACCGTAAACTGACTACGTTATTTAGGTCACGACACCTCGGAATGCTTGCTAGTTCCCCGCCCTGTCGTTTGTAATTAAACAGTTCTAAGGTCACTGGAACAGTGTTGCAAGCTAACACAAGCCTAGATAACCTTGGGCAAGTAAACATTACAAGCAATTAGAAAAGACGCAACAATATCTAACCAAATCTTCGTATTAGATACTAATCACAAACCGCTAACACCTTGCACAGCAGGAATGGCTCGATCATTACTCAAAGCTGGTAGGGCGGCTGTATTCCGTCAATTCCCCTTCACGATTATTTTAAAAAAGAGGTAACTGCTACACCAGAACCAATTGAGATAAAGATTGATGCTGGCTCCAAGACAACGGGATTAGCTTTAGTTCAAAAAGAGGAAGTTATCTTTGGTGCAGAACTTAGTCATCGTGGTCAAGCTATCAAAAATAGTCTTGAATCACGCCGATCTCTAAGAAGTGGCAGACGTAACCGTAAAACCCGTTATCGGCAAGCCAGATTTTTGAACCGCACTCGTCCTAAAGGATGGTTAGCTCCAAGCCTAGAACATCGTGTTTTAACGATTATGACTTGGCTACGAAGTGCGCGAATACCTGCTTGAAAAATGGGATCGAAAATGTGCTTATTGCGGTGCTGAAAACGTGCCTTTGCAAGTAGAGCATAACAAATCGCGATCGCCTAAAACACCCATCTAAACCGAAAAAATAAATTACCGTTTAATTTGATTCGGAAAATCAGGGACTAACAATGATCGCTCTAGTTCCCCTTGCTCATTATAAAATCTTATTTTACCTTGTTCATTACATAGCCACACTTCAAGAGCTTGAGCTTCAAAATAAAGCTTTTTCTTGAATTCCATTTCACCCAAAGTATTACCAATAGATTTAACTTCTATACAAATTTCTGGTGCTATAGAGGCTGATATTTCATCTTGGATTTTGTCAAATCTTGCTTCCGAACACCAGACAACATCAGCAACCTTAACTCCATCTGTTGTGTCGATTGCACATTCTGGCATTACTTCTCCATTGCTTAATAAAGATTCCAATAGACGTTGGATTCTCCCTTGATGAAAAGAATGTTTGATTTTGACTGGACTCATGACGATTTGCCCCCACTTATTTAACTCAATTTTGAAGGGTAAATCTTGTAGCTGTTTATTCTCACAAACTTCTTCCCATTTCATAATCAATTACCTAGAGCAATTAATATAATCATAACTTATTTGTCAATATTTTAGATGAGATAGCGAAATCGCCTCTCAACTCAATCTCTACAAACTGCGATCGCTTCAAATGCCTATATTTTGTATTTTTTTAACTAAAATAGGTATAATTGTCAAAAGAAATTTCTCATTTTGAGCGCCATTGCTAAATTAATAAATATCGAAATTTTAGGATAGTCAAATGTCGGTTAGAGATTGAAGGTTTGTCAACTTCTATTCATGATTGTAGCGAGACGATAGAATGGTGATGTGGAAGTTGGTATACACTAAGCAATCACAATAAAGATGCAAAGAAAATAGCTGCTAGCAATCTTAAAGGAAAAGTTGCCGAGCTTTTGTCTGTAATTCAAATAAATCCGTTTCAAAATCCACCACCCTATGAAAAACTGGTTGGAGATTTTTCAGGCGCATATTCACGCAGAATTAATGTCCAACATCGCCTTGTTTATGAGGTAATTGAATCAGAGAAGACCATTAAATTTATCTCCTTCAGAAGTAACAGCAATATCAGTCCTACCAAAATCGCAACCCAAAACCTGATCGTTTGGCGGTGGGTCAGTTGGTTGGGATTCAAGTTGAATATTGAGATAGTAGCTACCATCTTTACGCTTGCACAGAGTCGCAGTCTAGAGTCGCAGTCTAGAGTCGCAGTCTAGAGTCGCAGTCTAGAGTCGCAGTCTTAGGATTTTGACCTTTCAGTAATCCAAGTTGATAGTTTCCTATAGCCAATGGAAACCTTTCTCGACCAGCAGTAGTAGTTTTGATGGACTGTTCGGGCGACACTTCAAGCTTACAATGGGCAATTCATGAATTGCCTCTACGATGCAATGCAGGTGTCAAGTCATTTTGCGTAAGTCCTAAAATTTTCAAAAAGCGCAAAGCGCTGTCAAACTTAGCTCCATAAAGTAGCGGCTAAATGCCATAATTTCCAGCCTAGTCCTAGCCCGATCGCACAGGGCAAAGTCAAAATCATGATCACGTTTATTAATTTGTGCTTTTTAGTGATCAGAGAGTCGCCAATAAAAGCGATCGCCAAAATCCCTAGCCAAGAAGCGATCGCTACACATAGTAGATAAAACTTGATTTTGACTAAAAAAATAAAGCTACCAACAATCAACAAGCCGCTAACTAAATAGCTCCACTTCATCAAAGCATAGTCTGCAAATCCACTGATAGTTGGTAATAAACCAAAAATCATAAAACCTGCGATCGCCAGATTTTTACGCGCAGGGATGGTGAGTAATATCGATAGAAAATAACCCATGCAGATATAGCTGACCAAAATGATCAATAGCCCAAACCACAAAAAGTTAACTTTTTTAAAAGATATATTTGGCTTAGATATCTTAAATTTCGGCAGCCTAATCCTAGGGATCTTGGGTAATCTGAGCGTCTTCAAGGTGTTTGGTTTCGGCACATCAAACATTGACTCACGAGTAGAGTCTGGAGATTCCTCTGTCTCAGTATTTGGCTTTTCTGATGGGTTAAGATTCTCTGCCATAGCCCTTACTATTACAAAAAAAAGATAGTTTAGAGTAGCGCGAAGTGCTGCTCTAAACTATCTTTTTTGTTCTACCGCACTTTTACTCTAAACCTCACAAATCCATAGGAAGCAGAGGGATTACCCGCGCTTGTGGCATTGGGAACCGAGGGGAAAGTTGGTGTTCCCGTAGTGCGGGTGACATTGACTGCCACAATTCCATTGGGGTTGCTAGTAATCGAATCGGCAGGAATAATCGGATCAGAACATCGCTCTGGTCCCGATGCCGCAGGTACTTCACCCAATGCGGGGTCATAATATCGACCGCGATCGGGCGCATCATTCACACCTGTGAGATAACGGCGATCGTTGACAGTATCTGTCCCCGTCTGCAACAAAATCCCCAAATCCGCAGTCAAGCCGCCATCGGTGGGCGTAGAACCATTAAAGGCATTAGCTACATAACTGGTATTAGCAGGAATAGGATCACAGATCCTTAAATTATTGGCATTGCCTTGACCACGATTTAAATAATAGATCGTGTACTCCACATCATCTTGAGGACGTACATTAGAGACCTTGACCGCACCACGCAAAGAGTCACTAGTGGGGCTAGGCCATTTCGCATCAGTATCTAGACCCGTGCCATCAGGATTAAAGCCTGAAATATCATTGCCATTAATGCGTGTGATCCGCTTTACCAACAGAATTTTAGGAGGTAAAACACTGGATGTCACCGTCAAAGTAGCATCGGCATTATCATTGGATGTTGTTTTGAGCGGGTTGCCAGTGACGGTATTTAAGCTAGTTTGCAAAGCCGCCTCCACATTTGCGGGAGGGATTCTATTCAAATAACTATTGGCAATATTGGAAACTACATCAATAGATACAGTACAGGAGCTATTAAATGCCAAGTCAAAAGATGTGAACGTAAATTCGGTCGCACCTCCTGCGATCGGTGGATCGAATACGCCAGCAGTTACCCCTTTAGTGCAGGTCGTGGCAGTATTTGGGTTGGCGGCAACCCGCAGGTTTGCAGGCAAGCCATCTGTAAATCTGATGTTAGTCAAGGGTCCACCCAACTGACCACTAGTCTGTCGATTTCGGATTGTGACGGTTAAACGGCTAATTTGTCCACCTGCAACACTGGGTTGTAAAAATGCCTTAGTCACATCAAGGGCAGGCAACGCATTCAAAGTACTCGATGTGCCTGTGCTGTTTGTTGTACCTTCACGAGTCTTAATGTTGTCGGCAAGGATGGTATTAGTTCTGTTGCCCGCCGTATTGCGGGTTGTCCTGATCGTAATCACGCAATTACTACCTGCGGGAATAATGCCACCCGTCAGCCCGAACTCATTGGCAGCAAGGGTGGCTGCGCCAGCATAACCATTAGGGCGAGGGCTGCCAGGTAATAGTACTGTCCCACCACAGCTAGTGGTAGCACTTGGCACAGGGAAAACCAATATTTCCGATGAAAGTGTATCCATCGTATCGACAAAGGTGAGATTATTCGCCACTAGTCCGCTTGTGCCAGGGTTGCCAATGGTCACAGTCAATATCGACGGGTCGCCAACGGAATTTAGATCGAGAGGATTAAAGCTCTTGATGATTGATAGATTGTTTACCACCCTAGTTAACGGTCCAGATATAGCTGCAGGGTTCCTAAAACCCTCGGCAGTACTGACGGCATTGATAGGTAGGACATTTGTGAAAGTTAGAGGATTGACTCCCAGACCATCCATCGTGACATCAAAGGAAACACGGCATCGTCCTGATACTCCGCCTACCTGTGCAGGAATCTGACCGCCTGCAAAGGAAAAGGATCGGCGGCTAAAAGCGGCATCATATGTAAAAGTACCGTCTACACAGGTGGTGTCGAAGGCGGGGACAAGTGCAATTTGGGTATTAGCCTGTCCCCAACTATCAGTAAAGGTGAGGTTGTTTAAGGGGATGGGGTCGGAATTGATAAATTCAATCGTGGCTCTGGAGATGCCATTGGCGGTGATTGCTGGGGATTGAAAACTTTTTATCCCCGTGAGGGGAGAAGTAACGGTGAGGGTTGCCGATGGCAAAGTTGCGGTTTCACCCTCACCGTTACTAAAGGCTGATGGTCTATTGGTATAGCTAACTGGTGTTGGGAAACTGGCATTGGTGCGATTGATTTCAATTACATCGAATTGAATGTTACAGGATGCATTGGGACCAATTGTGCCGCCAGTGAGGGAGACACTAGTGCTACCTGACGTTGCACCTGCAATCGTACCGCCGCAGTTGGTACTTAGGTTAGGCGGGTTGGCAACTTGTAAGTTGGGAATAGGGGTGTTGCTGTTGAGATTATCTGTAATTGCGACTTGAGTTAACTGTTCGGCAGTTCCATTGACACTACGGCGGTTGTTTGTAATTGTGATGGTGAGCTTTGTAGGTAGACCGCGACTGACGGGGTTAGTGCCAAAGGATTTGGTGATGTTGACCCTAGATACAGCAGTTAATTTGCCCTCTGTGCCAGTGATACCGTTTGAGTCAAAGCCTTGATCGTTTGAGAAAGTATTGTTATTGATGGTGTTGTCGAATCTTGCACCAACGGGCGTGATGTTGGTGGAGGGAGAAGGTTCCTTTGGAGCCAGCACATCAAAGACTATTTGGCAAAAATTCTGTTCATTGTTTGAATCATTGCTAGGAACAATGCTGGCATTGGAGAGAGTAACCGAAGATGCACCTGGAACGGCGCTAAGTGTGACTGTAGGGGCAGTACCACAGGCAGACGTAAAACTGGCATTGGCTGGATTGGCGACAACTAGCTGGATTCCGCCTGGATTTGAAACTGGCAATGTATCGGTATACGTCAGTCCTGTTAGGGTTTGTGGATTAGTGAAGTTAACTGTGTCCACGAGGTATCTGACCCTAATCTTGACTTGGACAGTACTGCCAGGGGCGATTGTATTGACTGCAACTGTAGGACTACTGGCATTGAAATATTGCTTAGTTGCTACGAGACCAGGAATCACACTAAAAGCATCGGTTGCAGGGGCAGTTGGTAATCGTCCTTGATCGTTGTTGAAGTTGGCAATGGTGTTGAGGATCGTGTTTGTGTCAGCATTTGCAGCTTCGGGATTAGGGAGATTGCCTCTCGCACCAACACGCACCCTCACATTCACGGAAATAGTGCAGCTACCTAGAGTGTTAGTGGTCGGGTTAGCCGCAGGCACGATCGCGAGTCTACCTAGACCTAGAGCGGCACTATCAAAAGTGAAGGAGGTTGCCCCAGCGATGGGTTGGTTTGCCCAAAGAGTATTTGCGCTAGGTGAAATACAAGTAGTACGGGCATCAGGATTGGGATCAATTTCTAGATAGCCCAAAGCACCCAAGGGATCGGTCACAGTCAAGCCCGTTAGCTGAGAGCCACCGTTATTGATGGTAATCACAATTCTTTGTCTTCTGCCTTCTGCAAGGTTATTCCCGAGACCAGTCTTGGCGATCGTAACTTCATTTTGGACAGCAAGGTTGGCACTTGCCGCCGCACTATTGGTAATCCGATTTTGGGTGCTTAGGCTATTGATGGGGATGGCGTTAGTATATGTACCGCTAACATTGCCAGTAACTGGGAAAGTAATCCTACAGTTGCCATTGGCGGGGATCGTACCGCCCACTAGTTGAATCGCGGTATTAGCAGGGTAAGTCGAGTCAGTAGAAATGCTAGCAGTTCCACCTGTGCAGGTAGTCACTGGATTAGGCGCACCAGAGCGAGTATCTACAAATAATTGTGATGGAACACTGGGTAAAGCATCGACTAGGGTGGGAGGATTAGTTGTACCTGTGAGGGGAAAGTTATTGGGGTTAGTGATGGTGATGGTGACGAGGGAGCGTCCGTCACCTGGAATCGTGAGAGTACCGAAGGATTTGGCGAGTGTGGCGGCTGCGGAGCTATTAATCTGTAAAGTGGCGCTTGTGGATTCAGCATTACTGCCCACACTAGTGGTTAAAGCTTCCTTAGGAATGGTTTCTGTATGGTTGCCTGCGGCATAGGCACGCACGGGAAATTCGATAAAACACCCAGTCGAACCATTTGGAATTGTGAAGCCAGATACATTGTAGGAGCCTGAAACACCGCCGCCACCACCTATATTTGGCTCAGTACCAGGGGTGAGGATGACTGTACCAGTGCCGCCGCAGGTGTTGGCTGAGACTGAGGTGCTGGCGATAAAAATCGTTCCAGGGGCGGCGGGAGAAGGGTCGGCAAGAAAGGTCCGATTAAGGCTGGTGATGGTAATGGGGCTACCTGTGGAGTTGCGGAATAGGAGTCTGTAGGTGGAGTCTACGCCCGCATTGGTTATACCTGGGGTAAAACTGTTGAGGATGGCGATCTGAGAAGATTGGGCAAAGGATGTGGGAGGCAGCAACCATAGGGGTTGCGTAATCGCAAAGACAAAGCTGAGGAGGAATAGGGCAAGGAGCCTTAGTAAACGATTTAATGCAGGGATGGGTGTAAATGTTCTCCTCATGATCTATTGATTTCCTCTTCCTTCAATTTGAATGTCATCCTGTGGGTCTAGTAGCTGAATTTCCAATCCTTGTATATTTTGGAAGGAAATCTCGACACGCCGATCGCGGGCATAGTCGGTAACTCGATCGCCCTGCGTTGCCCGTTGAGTTTCACCAAGCGATCGCACGGTCATGCGTTCGCTGGGAATGCCCTGTCGCATTAGGTAATTGCGGACGGACAGCGATCGCCTAAAGCCAAGTTCACGGTTGTATTCACCACTGGCTCTAGGGTCAGTATGTCCTGCGAGATTAATGATGATCGTGGGATATTGCTTTAGTACGGCGGCAACACGGTCAAGTATTTTAGCGCTGTTGGGGCTGATATTGTCGCGATCGAGGGCAAAGTGGACTTGACGCGGTACGGACAGAACAATGGGCGCGATCGGTGGTGGGGGAGTTTGGACTATTTGGGGAGGGGTGGTACAGGCGGGGATTTTGGGCGGCGAATTGGTGGGTGGTGGTGCAGACAGATCGGGATTAACGATGCGGGCATTTAAGGCAGGTTCTGATGTGCCGTAGTTCGGATCGGTGGCGATCGCGCTAATGGTATCACCAACTTTTAGATTACTGAGCGATGCAGCAAACTTGCCATTAGCATCGGTTTTAACGGTGGTGAGATATTCACTCAGAGAGCCATAGGGCAAGCTTTCATCGATTTTGCCCGTGACCCGATAGAGATCGATTTCAGTATCAGGATCGGCAGTGCCATCGATATTCACCTGATTGGGCGTGAACATCGGGAAAGCGGTTGTTAGAAAAGTGGGGGCATTGATCGCGCCATTGGCAGTATCTACTCGGCGGAAATAGGAATTGCGCGAAATATTAATGCCATCGCCTGTGATGTAGTCGCGATCGCCGACGTGGTTTTGCGAGATCAGGTCAATACTAAGCCCATTGAGAGAAGTAAAAGTGTTTTTACGAATTAGATTACGATCGCTTTTGGGGAAAGCGGCGATCGCAATCCCTGCGCCCCGTTGATGACTAATTTCGTTATTGGTGACTTGATGATCGTTACCCATTAAATAAATGGCGGCATAGTTGGTGCTGCGATCGTTAAACAGAATCCGATTATCTTCGATGCGAATGGCTCCATTGGGCTTAAAGAGATACACGCCACTGCCATCATTGGCGCAGAGAGTATTGCCCTTGATTTTTAAATTGGCAATTTCTCCTTCCAAATGGATGCCGTGGGGCATTCCATCAAAACCATTACTGGTAATAGCATTCTCAATAATCTGGGTTCCCGTCGCCCTTACCGAAGTAATGATGCCACTGCCCTCATGGTAAGCAATACGATTATGGCGAATCAGGGTATCGGTACTATTAAACAGATAGATGCCAAAACTAGAGGTTTGCTTCGGCATATTGCCATTGGGCGGAATCCCTAGCCAATTAGCTTCGAGGGTGACGTTTTGCGGTGGACGATTGCTGTCGTAGAAGGGAGCAAATTTGGCGGGTTGCTGTTGTTGGGTAGTGTCAGGGGGTGGGGCTTGGTGCGAGATAAAAATATCGCCCGATGGGGTGGAGGTGGGGACAGATTCGATCGCATTAAAGCCATAGATACTTAAGCCCTTAATCGTGATGCCATCGGCAACGATGGTCAAACCGCGAAAGATTTCTACACCATCCACAGGGGCGATCGCCACGATCGGTTGGGGAATTTTTAATTCTTGAGCAAAGGAGGTTTCGCCATCATAACCAGCTTGGCTCGTACCATCAATTAGCAAGTTTTGACTACTGAGATCAGGTAAGGATTTCTTTAATAAAATCGTGGTGCGATCGCTAGGCAAATTAAAGCTAATTTGTGAACCTTGGCTATTGCTAGGTTTAACCTGATTGCGTTCCGACTCACTGAGGCGATCAACGGTAATTGTGCCATTCGCGATCGCGATCGCTTCACGCAAAGTTAATTCGCGATCGGGTTTTATTTCACCATCAGCATTACTATTAACGATAATTTGATAAATTTGTGACTTAGGTTGGGACTGCGCGATCGCCTGCATCTCAAATGATCTATTAACCAGACTAACAAAACTAGCAGCATTGGCAACACCAACCAATCCCATTAAAATCACCATTACTTTTTTGTTGCCGCTTACTTTTCGCATATTACCCTTCACATAATCCCTAATTTATAATTCGTAATTTATAATTCGTAATTCGTAATTTATAATTCGTAATTTATAATCCCTACTTCCTTAAATTTAAAAGTTGGTCAGGCGCGATCGCAAACCCACTTCCCTCAGTATTATTTTGGGCATTATTCTGAGCATTATTCTGAGCAGTGTTCTGAGAGGTGCTAATTCCCATCGCTTGCAGCAGTGCAGTTAAGGTGTCACCCTCATTGCTCAGCAAGAAATTAAAGGCGGTGACAAGGCGGCGGGTTGAGCCATCCGCAAGGGTGAGGCGATCGCGCTCATTAGGCTCGCGATTGGTGGGATTAGTCGCTAACAAGATGGAATCGTTAGCTAGAGGCAACTGGGTGAGCAGTTGGGTTAATTCACCAAGGTTAGGCAGTTGAATTGAAGTATTCAAGAAAGAATTACTAAATTTCAAATTTGATGGATTGAGTAGCGAACTTTCTAGCCAATTGGGCTGGACAAACTGAGGGCGATCGCTGCCTAACAAGAGCGCCAAAGTGGGAATCGCCGTATTAGCATTTGCCTGAGCCGTTGGCGGTGTCGGCTTCGCCGCAATATTAGGATTGCGATCATCGACATTGAGCGAAATTAATACTTGGGAAGTTCCCATTGGGTTTTTATTGCTATTCACACTGAGTAAAATGCGATCGGAACTAATGCCCTTATCCAATAAATAGGTTCTCACCGCCAATAGTTTAAACATCTCTAGATCTTGAGATGCCGCCAGATTTGGATCATTGGTTTGGAGTTCCAGCGTCGCGGTGGGGCTGCTATTGAGGCGCTCAATAATGCGATCGAGACTGGCATAGCTCAAGTCAGCGATTCTGCCATCGTTGCCGACATTCACACCCAGAGCAATATTCGTCTGGTTAGGAGGCGGAGTTACAGGAACTGAGGCAGCATTAGCCTGGAGCGTTGCATCCAGTTTTGGCAATAGGCTTTGTAAGAATTCCGTCGCAGGTGTGGCAGGGGAATTAGAGGAAATTGTTTGCAATCGGGTAGCGATCGCATTAAAGACATCGGCTTGACCGCTAAGGGCAAATTTAATCGGGGCGGAATTAGCTTGATCGGAGCTATTGGGAATAGTCGCGAGGCTACCCAAAGAGCGCAAGGTCATTTGCTGACTGGTCACACCACGATCCATTAAATACTTTCTGGCTGCCATCATTCTACTGGCGGCAAGATTATCACCCGAATTCATGTCCGCGAGGGAGCCGATATATCCTTGAATATCGAGGGAGAGATTGCCATATTCCTTGAGGACAGAAATGAGATTTTCGAGAATGGCGACATCGGCGATCGCTAGTTCAACATTACTACCCTGTTTGCTATCTCTAAAGGTAAGCGATCGCGCTACGTTAAGACTGATGATTTGCGGCGTACTAGGAATAACAGCAGCAACTTTCGGCGATGGTTTAGCAGGTTGGGCAACAGGGGCTTGTGGTTCCACTGGCTCGACCTGTTGACGGGGTGGCGTTTTTTGTAAACCAAAGCCATCAAACAATTCATTGAGCTTAACGGTAATCCCTGCATACAATCCACCCGCGCTGCGTGTACCACTAAAATCGCGATCGGAATTAATCGAACCACTGCTATAACCTGCGGCTATTCTCAGGTTGGGCGTGAGGTAATAGCCCAATTCTCCCACCAAGCCAACTTCACTATAGTTAGCCGTTGGTTGATTGAGAATCCGAGTTTCGCCCACCAGTTCAACGTTATAGCCTAGGCGGTAGGTGAGTCGAAATTGCGACAGGGTGGTAAGGGATGTGGCAATAAAATCTCTGGCGATCGTGGTGGTGCTATTGCGGAGGGCAAATTTGCCATAAAATTCCCATTGCCAATTGGGGGCATAGATTCCTTCCAAAGCCAGAGTATTATCGCTGAAGCCGCTACCACTACCCAGCAAAATAGAATCGGGAATGACATTCGGGTTTTGACGATATTCGTAACGCAAGAGCGCATTAAATTTGTCGTCCTGCGGATCGCGGTAAGCCAAGCCCACCTTGAGATTAGCGATCGTTCCTAATCCAGTAATTAGTTGATTGGCGGCACTCGATTGCTGGTAGTTAAATAGCAACGTAAAGGCAGGAGAGAGTTTGCCTAACGCCGCCGCCGTAAATACCGTATTGCTGCTATTGCGATCGCTACGGTTCTCAAATCTTGCACTAGCTTTAAAATCAGGATTATCGGTATATTCAAGGGCAATGTTGTAACTATCGCCACTTTGGAGGGCTAGGGCGCTAGAGGACTGCCCAACGGCAACGGGTTGCAGAAAGGGCGTACCCGTCGTGGTGGTGGTGGCAAAATTACCAAATATACGTTCGTATCCAAAATTCAAACGTAGTCCCGATAGAATTTGCCAGCGTTGGTTGAGTCCCACCGATCCTTGAGTAGAAGTATTATTAAGACCACTCAATAGAGAGTAACGACCTGTCAGACTCGTATCGCTGCCTAGTTTATATTCACCAAGCAAATCAGCGCTGGTGATGGAAGTACCTGCTAAAGGTCCCGACTGAAACCATTGCTGACCGATGCGAGCCGTTAAGCCTTGCACAATTGTCCAGTCTAGGGCTAAAACACTGCGATCGGGAATCACGGCATCGGCAGTGGATGACAGGCTAATTTCATTTTGAGCCGTGAGTTTGAGATTGTCGGCAATCGGCACAGTTAAGCGCGATCGCAATTGGGTGGAGTTACTGGTAAAAACATTGGGAGGCTGACGATCTTGGCGATCGCGAGACAATAGATCGAGATTGAGAACCACCGCACCAATATTTTGTTGTAACCCCAAGCTAATTGTGCGGAGAGAATTATCAATGGATGAACCTGGTAATGCTTCTTGGCGCGGAGTAAGCAGATCCGTGAGGGAAGTTAGGGGACGCGGAGCCACACCTTTATTATCTTCTTGATCGTACTGAAACTGAAAACTAGTAGTGGGACTAAGTTTTGCGGTTAATTGTCCGCCGTACTTAGTTTGTCCAGGGACAAAGCTAATGGTGGCGTTGTTCGTAAACCCTGTTTCGGCTTTGGAATAATAGAGCCTACCGAGGATACCTGCACTAAGCTCACTATTGAGATCAAAGCGGAGTGCGGAACCACTCACAAACCCTAAAATTTCTGAATCATTTTGTGATTGGGCATATTCCGCGACTAACTGCGTTTTTTCAGCTAAGGAGATGAGGGCATTGGCTCCATATAGCGAAAAACTGCGAAGTCCTAAACTCTCTTTAAAATAATTTGCGCCAATCCAACTAGGCTGATTTTGGCTACGGTTGAGATAATAACGCAGTTGACCCGCATAGAGATTACTATTATCACCAGCTTTTTCATTTTCATAGGTGACCACAATCTGGCGGCGCAGGAGTTGACCCGCATCACCCAATTCTGTTTGTAACAATGGTCTTCGTAATAAAATGGAACCATTGTCATAATTAATATCGTAGTCTTTTCCTCTGATCAGTTCTTTGCGTTCAATCACTTGTCCTGAACTAAAGAAATCGATCAGTTCAATAAAAATATTTTCACTGCCATTCACCACAAAGCGATTGGAGAGGAAATAAGTGCCGCTTGTACCATTAGGAGCGATCGTATCGCGCTGAAAGCTTTTGCCCACATTGCTATAAAAGCCTGTGATTTGCAGATCGCCAAGATTGAAGTTACCCTTAAAACCTTGGAGTTGGCGGGTGAGCGCACTAAACTGTTGCGATCGCGAGGTAAATTCCTCAGTATTAAAATTCCCCCACATGAAATAGTCCGTACCCGCACCCTGCACAGGTGAGTTACGCTCTAGGCGTAGGTATAGACTGTCGTAGGAGGGAGTAGTCAGGGTAGAAGTAGAACTATCGCCAGTAGTGGGATATATAGGATCGCAATACCTAGTTGTTGTAGATAAACTAGTGTTGCCAGCGCAGTCTTGGTTAAGGGGGCGGCTAGTGTTAAATGCGCCTGTAATCAACCATTCGCCGACTCGACCTGTGCCAAATACCGCGCTATTAAAATCTAATTGGCTGCGATTGTCGCGATCGATTGGCAAAAATTCTCGCAAACTGCGATAAAAATCCGTACCTCTTGCCCCAAAGCGCAAATCGATCACCCCAGTTACGATGGAAGGGCGCAAATCCGTTTCAAACTGAAGCTGCGTAAAGGCTTCCATTTGACCATTGCGCGATCGCACAGTCACCTGTCCAGTTTTTAAACTAGCGCGTAGTTGGGCTGTAAATTTTCCTTGCTTAGCTTGCACCTGAAAGCCTGGTTGCTCAGGTGCAGCATCCGTACCAATAAATTCACCATCACTAGCTTCTAGTGTGACTAGAGCATCCCAATTGGAGCGATTGCCATTTTCATCGATTAGCTGTCCATCAACGGTCGCAAAGGAGCGCCCATCGGCAGGAATGCGGGTTTCTAGCGTTTTAATCGAGAGCTTTGTCGGTATACCCCTGACCTTAAGATTTACAGAACTGCTAAGCGATGTATCAGCACCGATCGCCCTTGCGGCGATCGTATTATCACCCGACTGTAAAGGTACGCCGTACCATGTTTGGGTAACTGTCTGATTTGCCTCATCTAATTCCGATCGCCCAATCAAATTAGAATCTATTAGTTTTCCATTTACCAAAAGCTCGATTTTGGTTTTGATCGGCACTTGAATAACTACTGTTGCCGCAGGAACATCTACCACCGCGCCAGTGGTCGGAGAGAGAATGATGATCTTTGGCGATGTTGCAGGATTAGGAGCAGCTTGAGTTGGCTTAACTTGAGTTAGATTAACTTGAGGTACGGTATTTGTCGTATTTACTGATGGATTAACATTGGTTACATTTTGATCGAGATTGGCATTAACCGCAGAATTGCTGAACAGAAGCAAAACTTGAGGAATTAAGAACAACCCTGATTTCGCCAATAGGATCGAGGTCTTATTCATTACTTTGTACCTCCTTGCTGATTACTATTAACGCCTCGCGCCGCAGGAGTCACCGCAAAGTTCACCCTTCCTAAGGAACCTGGAGCTAGTCTGACTAACCGAGATTGACTATTGCGCTCAATAAAATATAGATTTGGGGCAAGGGTATACCCAGGGGTAGAAGTTAAATCGAGCGCTAAGGTACGGCTACCCGATAGCACACTAGTGAGAGAATAAAGCCCATTCGCATCCGTAACAATGCGAGTACCATCATCCATATAAATCACTGCGTTTGGTACACCTGCTTCCCCAGGTTGTTGCTCCCCATCAAAGTTTTTATCAACAAAAACCCGTCCAATTAAAGTTCCGCAATCCGATAAAATTCCTGGTTGAACTCTAATCCGATAGGAGGTTGGGCCATCTCTTACAACCTGTTGATTATCGAAACGGATGCCCGAAGAACTGGCTCGGTTAATGCCATCCCCTCGCAATGCATCATTGGTCACTTCGGCAGCATAGACCACATTGAGAACCGCACTACTAGTGGTTGCGGCAGGAAGAGCCGTATCTTTTATTTGAAAGGTTAGGCTTCTACCATTTTGGGTCAAAGTCACAGGTACAGCAACTCCATTCAATTCAGCGCGTAATGAATTGCTGACATATTGGAAGCCCAGAGGCAAATCATCGCGAATTTCGGGCAGCCTAATTTGAGTACTTGCCAGATTTCTTAAAGACAGACGATAAACCACCACATCTCCAGGTTGAGCCGCAGCGCGATCGCCTGTTTTCAAAATTTGCAGAGATTGAGCATCACACACACTAAACTTTAAATTAACTACAATCAGAGCCAGACCAACTGTCGCTGCATCACTAATATTGATGGTTCCATTAACTGAAGTCTGTCCACCATCTGAAGATATCGGATTACCATCCAGCGAGGTCGCTGTATAGCTGACGACATCTCCATTTTGGGCTGTGATTGTCAGCCTGATCCTGCGTCCACCTAGGGATGAGTTGGCTGGAGGTCTTACAACCAAAATATATTGCCGACCTACCGCAACTTGACCGCGACTAGGGTCAAATAGAAAGTTATATCTTCCTTGCTCGCTATTAGTTAAAAAGAAAGGATTAGCATTAAAAAAGTTCGGTGCTAAGCCAACTGTCTTATTCGCACCAACTTGATCAGGGGGGACTGTGGCGGTCAATGTAATAGGTGCGCCAATATCCCCGATCGCATTGAGCGGTTCAAACAGACCCACACTAAAACCTGTGTAATCTGGAAGTAATCCACCGTCACAGGATGTTACCCGACCAAATGGGTCAATCAGTGATTGAGTTTGAAGCTGCGGAGAGAATCCCGCAAATACCTGTCCCGTAACTGGCTCAGTATAGGTATAGGTTGCAGTGTTTTGAATTGGTGGATTTTGAGTTGCTGACTGCGCTAAGACAGATCCTACCGATTGAGATGATCCCAAAAGCAGTATTGCAGTCAGTTTTAAACTGCTGTGCAAGAAATATTTGCTAATTGATTGTTTCGTTGCCCAGTTTTGCTTTTTCATCTGAAGTCAATTCATTACTGCCTTAAAAAGCATAGTTCTGTAGTGATTTTAGATTTAGGATAGGCGGCGCAATGCGCCGCCTATCCTAAATCCTAGATTATTTATCTGTTTTAACGAATGCGAACTTGATAGCTGGCATTTACGACTGTTTGGGCAGGGAAAGTATCGCCAAATTTCCAGCGCACATTGGTGTACATACTTGCAGGAGCAGGACGATTGACAATTTCGCCATTTTCCAGCTTGACCCGAATCGTAGGTTTTTCGCTGTAGGTTTTACCGCCATCAATGCTGTAGTCTAATTTCGCGCCCTCGACAGTTGGTAAGGTTGCTGAATTTAATACATAAACAGAATTTGCGGGAATTGGTTGAGTGACAACTAATTTTTTGATGTTGCGATCGCTGGTATTACTAGCGGTCACGACATAGCGGATAGTTTCACCAGGACGCAGTGAAGCGTCATTAGGAATTACTTCCCAATCTCCTCGACCTGAAGCAACGGCAATAATCGATTGTCTCTGAGCCGCAAGCTGAAGTTGGATTGCGGCTTGCTGCTTGGCTGTTTGCGCGATCGCGGGTTCATTGCGCTGCAAACTCGCTAACATTGGCATATTAGCCAAGGAAACCGTAGAAATCAGGGCGATCGCGCCCAAGCCGATCATATTGATATATTTCATTGAAGTCCTCTAACTTGAATTCTCTAACTTGAATTCTCTAATTCGATAACAATTAGACCGATTACTCTGTAATCGGTCTAATTAAGTCCTAGTTCAACTTACGTTGGAAGGTAAAGGTTCTAGACGTTTGAGGTGCGACAAAGCCAGTAACAGTATTTACATACTTAGTTACATCGGTGGCGGCGGTAGTACCAGTGATGTCACCACCCAAAACGGATGGAATGCCATTAAAGAAGGTGATCGTAGAAGCTCCAGAATCCTTGGCAGAACCAACCACATTGCTGGTGTCAATTACTCCATTAGTAGGAATGCTATCTAACGCCCAGTTGTTAGGCGATGTAATACCATCTTCTGTAATCACAACCTTGTCCGCATTTAAAATCACGTTACCAGTTCCCGATATAGCCTCAGAAATATTCTTATAGGTAATCTGATATTCGATGATGTTGCCAGGAGCAGGACTCTTAGCAGCAATACTAAAGGTTCCATCTGTACCTTGTACTGCGGGGCCAGTTCCTGGTAAAATCCTTGACTTTTTCAGGAGTTGCAGGAATCCAGTATATACACGGTCAATGGTGATATTGCGAGGCTCGTCCACAGGTAAGCCAATTACACCATCCTTGTTTACATCAAGAACAGCGGTAATTGGTACTGGGAAACCACGTTCGATCGTCGTAATTCCCGCACCTTGAGCAAAGCTATCCGTTGAAAGTGGCGTACCAGCAGGTAGGTCAATACTAACCCCATAGTTAGCATTAGTATTAAGTGGCGCATCCACCTCAGGAATACTAACTTGAGTGCCTGCCGTCAAGGTGAAAACGCCTGTGGCGCTGTTATATTCATAGGCTGCCGATTGAGATTTATAGGATATAGTCACTACAGATTTATCGGGCAGATCGGCTGTAACTGCTGGTGCGGTAGGTATTAGGATAATATTGCCAGGAGTTATACCAGTATTTACAACCGTATTCGTAAAAGATATAGCCTCAGGATTAACGGGTGTACCAGGAGCAATATTGGGACCGATCAAAGCTGATTTATTAGTAAAATCATTGTTGTTGTCAGTTGGACCGACAGCCGCAGGCGCTCCATTTGGTCCATTTAGAAGAGACAGCGTAGCAGGCACAGAAATTTCAAATGGGTTGAAATTACCATCTACTCTCTTGGGACTAGTGTTGTTGTTGTTGCTATCAAGGTTAGTAGGTGCGACCGCAGTAAAGCCATTGTCTTGTACTGTCGGGAAAACGCCGCCAGCAAAGTTGCTTGGGCTCTGATCCCCTGAGTTATCAAAGACCTTAGTGGCGGGATCACCAGAAGTTGTACCAGCTACCTGAGCAATGTTGTAAATAGTTGTAGGGCTTGTTGTTGCACCAGTGGTTTTAACTTGAATGTTAAAACCAGTCACAGTTGCTCCAGGTGCAACTGAAGTAAGCGCCAAAGGATCGTTAATAAAACCAACCCTTTTTACTGCACCCAATCCTCCCGCAGGTATGGTATTTGTCCAAGCAGCAGCATTGGCATTGATTGTAGTCAGATCAATGCTATAAACAACAACCCATCCTGGAGGAGGAGTTGGCGCACCGTTGAGTACTGTATTTGCTGGAATCGCATCAGAAACTAGGATGCGACTGTTGTTTGGAGCAGTGACAGCAGTTCCGTTAATAGTAAGATTGATAGGAGTACCAGCCAAAGCCGCAGGGGTGATCCCTGAAACAGTTAAATCATTGTTCTCAACCCTTAAACTCAAACCATAGGTGATTAAGTCGTCACTGAGAACAGATGGAGTGCTTGCATTACTATAGGCAGTTCTTGTTTTGAGGATGGTTGCCAAGGCTCTAGTTGCCGCAGTATTGCCGACGGGAATCTGCTGAGTCGCACTGGCTTCTCTAACTCCGTTGGCTGGAGCGATCGCTGCATTTGAGTCTACAGTGTAAACGTCACCACCATCGGCAATTCTTGCTTGGTTTTGGGCATCCCCAGGGGTTTGACCGAGTCTGACAGCGATGATATCGCCTGCCACTGCGGTAGTTTGCACAGTTACTGGTACACGCACTTGCACAGTTCCATTAACAGGGATATCGCCTGTGGTTATACCACCAGCAGGGATATTAGTCCAAGTCGCCCCACCATCAGTACTATATTGCAATGAATTGGCAACACCGCCAGGCAATGTCCCAGAAACCGTTGCTTGACCTGTTGTTGTGGCTAGGTTAGGGATTTGGAATTTAGTTACATCATTCCCAACGTTGGTTACGGTGTAGGTGTAGATCAGTAAATCACCAGCTTTAACAGGAGTTCCTGGGGCTGTGTTGTTGGTAATTCCAGAACCGACTACCGTGATACCTGCAATTTCTGCAACCGTAACCGTAACTGTATTCGATGTTGCATTGATCTGGTTGCCAGGGCTGTTAGGGTCTTCGTAAGTACCCGTAGCCGTGTTTTTGATTTCTATTCCTGCCTTAGTTTGCGGAGCAGTTTGCGCGGCGACTAGCAGAGGTAAAGATTGCCATGCCCCACCGATACAAATTGTTGCTGCTAAGCAACGTAAAAGAATGGAATTAGGCGCGGATGCCTTTAATACTTGATTACGATCGCTTGCCTTAAACTTCTTGCTTAGATATTTCATCTTAAAAACTACTTGAAATTATGATTTGGACGATTGAGATTTTTGCGAGCGAGTGAATCTACAAAAGATATCTTCAAGGATATTACAACAGACATATGGCTTATTATATATCCTTATGATTAATATTTATCTACAAAAAGTTATTTATAGGTTATTCGTAAAGTTACTTGATTTTGATTAGTTACTTTTATCTAAACAAAGTCTATAAATAATATAAATTTGTGTCCTATTCAATTGTTCCCATTTCACGCAAAAAATAGTCATTACAAAGAAGAATTAAGTATGTACTGCAAAGCCACGCACACTTAACTATTCGCTAAAAAGAGAGTAATATGTGAATGCAGAAAAATTTGCAAAAGATTTATGAATTGGATTGATTTTTTTTGATTTCCTGAAATTTACAGTAAAAAATCTTAGAGTCAATTACGCTATGAATTTAAATATTTACGAAATACTTAGGCAAACCCAAAGGCAACGTGTTATTGACGGGGCGATCGCTAATATTTTTGATGACATTCCATTAGCCCAACGCAAATTAATTTTAGTGCTACCTCAACTAGGTGATTTTGATAGTCTTGAATATATTTGGTGGATTCAAAGGGAAATCGATCGCATTAAATTAGAGGGAATTGCCGTAAGAGTCCTTGGCATAGGCGATCGCCAATCGGGAGAATATTTTTGTAAATTTACAGGCTTTGACCCCAGTTGGATGTTTATTGATCAAGCAGGTGAATTGCATCGCCAGTTAAATCTCTATGCGGGGCTAACTACTAAATTCCCTCTATTATCTTCAGGACAAAGTGCTTGGATAAATTTGATGCTGATGTGTGCTGGGATTGGCAGTAAAGGCACATTAGCGGAAGTCTTTCGCGGCTATCGAGGCGATCGGCAAGCACCGCAATTAATCGCTGATGATGAGTTAATTAAAGCTGCACCATTGCCAACCTTAAAAGGTTCTTTCTTTAAATGGGCTGGCGGTAGTGGCTTTCAACGCCCCTTTGAACTCGCCACCCTCCGATTGCGAAATATGGCTGAGGTTCTCGGTAATTGGAATGCTTATGTACCTGATGCTTCCCATCTGACACAGCGTGGCGGCACTTTTCTCTTTGATGCCGAAAATCAATTGATTTATGAACATCGCGATCGCGGCATCTTAGGTTTTGCCGCAAATCCTAGCTATCCGTTATCGTTCTTATTGAAATCCTAAAAAGAAGATGTCCTGCGCTGAGCGCAGGACATCTTCTTTTAGGATTTCAAATAAATTTTCAAAAAGCTTGCTTCGCAAGCTTTTTGAAAATTTATTTGGATTTCAAGAAATCACAAAGCGCTGTATCTTGATTTAATATTGTCAAAAAACAATTTTTGTTGTAGTATAATAAACCGTGAATTTGTTTGGGCTAGTAGCTCAGTTGTATAGAGCAATCGCCTTCTAAGCGATCGGTCGATGGTTAGAGTCCATCCTAGCCTGTTTAAAATAGAGAAAAATAGAGATAGCGCTTTTCAAGCAAGCGATTTAGGATGATCTACCCGCCAAAGGCGGGTAGATCATCCTAAATTTTACTAAACCGCAAAACACTATAATTATCATTTAGGATTCAAAATTTAAACATGGGTAGTACATTTGGGCATTTATTTCGCGTCACGACATTTGGGGAATCTCACGGCGGGGGCGTGGGGGCGATCGTCGATGGATGCCCACCAAAACTAGAGCTTAGTGAAGCTGATATCCAAGTTGATCTCGATCGCCGTAAACCAGGACAAAGCAAAATCGTTACTCCACGCCGCGAAGACGATCGCGCCCAGATTTTGTCAGGTGTATTTGAAGGCAAGACCATCGGCACACCAATCATGATTTTGGTGCAGAACAAAGATGCTCGTAGCCAAGACTATTCCGAAATGGCGGAAAAATTCCGTCCTTCCCATGCCGATGCCACCTATCAAGCCAAGTATGGCATTCGTAATTGGCAAGGCGGCGGTCGATCTTCAGCGCGGGAAACCATTGGGCGAGTGGCTGCGGGGGCGATCGCCAAAAAAATCCTCAAGCAAGCGGCAGGTGTGGAGATTATTGCCTATGTGCGACAGGTCAAAGATATGGTCGCCCCTGATATTGACCCCAATACGGTCACATTAGCCCAAGTAGAAAGCAATATTTTGCGCTGTCCCGATCCTGTGATGGCGGAAAAAATGATCGACTTCATCGACAAAATTCGCCGCGATGGTAACTCTGTCGGTGGCATTGTTGAATGTGTGGCGCGAAATGTCCCTGTTGGTTTGGGAGATCCTGTCTTTGATAAGTTGGAAGCGGATCTAGCTAAAGCGGTGATGTCCTTACCCGCTAGTAAAGGTTTTGAGATTGGTTCGGGCTTTGATGGCGTTCACTTAACTGGTCGTGAACATAACGATGAATTTTATATGGAGGGCGATCGCCTGCGTACGCGCACAAATAATTCAGGCGGTATCCAAGGCGGTATTTCCAACGGCGAAAATATTATTTTGCGGGTTGCCTTTAAGCCAACAGCAACAATTTTGCTAGAACAGAAAACAGTATCCGTTGCAGGTGAAGATACCACCCTCACAGGGCGAGGTCGTCATGATCCTTGTGTGTTACCGCGTGCAGTGCCAATGGTGGAGGCGATGGTGGCTTTGGTGTTGTGCGATCGCTATCTCACCCAAAAAACCATTTCCCTCTAACCACAAAGAAGGTGATGAACCCGCTAAGCGGGTTCATCACCTTCTTAAGAGTAAGCGGCGCTTACTTTTTATCTAGACAATACTTCGAGTCTCACAGGAGCCACTCCCGAAGAGATCAAACCAATCACGTTTGCTGCGGCCGTAGATATATCAATTACCCGACCATGAGCATAGGGGCCGCGATCGTTAATGCGTACCACGACTGACTGACCATTATCTATATTCACGACCCGCACAAGCGTACCAAAGGGCAAATTAGGATGGGCGGCGGTCAAATCATTAGCATTAAATACTTCGCCACTAGCGCTGTAATTTCCATCAAATCCTGGTCCATACCAAGAAGCCATCCCAGACATTACACCAACAATCCGATTATTTAAGGCAGCAGTAAAAACATTACCTTTCCGCAGTGAAGTTTTAGGAGCATTAGCAACTTCATTAACAGGGGTTGCGCCGCCAAGTAGTCGTCGTAGTAAATTCGCTGATTCTAAGACCCCCTCAGATTTATTCGCTTGAGTTTCTGGAAACATGGCTTGACCATCAAACTTGAGGGTAGCGCGATCGCCGAACTTAATCACATAATTGCCATTCTTCCAAGCAGGAATAATTTGGCTGGCATCTAAACCATCGCGATTAAGCTGGTTAATCATGGCGGCGGCGGCGGTAGCGCGTTCGACAGGATTAGCAGAGGTCAGCAAATATTCTGAGCTATCGGTTGATGATTTTGATGATTTGCTGGTGGAGCTATTTGAATTATTAGATGATAGTTTGACTAACTCAGAGTTCTTTTTAATTTCGCCCTTGGTTTCGTTCTTATTTTTAGATGAGTTTGATGAATTAGATGAATTAGATGAATTAGATGAATTACTTTCTGAAGATGATTGCTCAGATTCAATATAGGTAACTACAGGAATGCCTCTGACATACACAGTAGCGGCGTTCTTGCCATTTAATTTGTGGGTATATATCTTCGCGATCGCATCATTTTGATTTTTAGTTAATGACTGCGATCTTGTTTCGCCTATTTTGACAGTATTAGATGGATTGGATTGTGGTATAGAAGTAGATACATCAGTAGCTTTAACTTCTGATTGAGTTCCTGTTTGGGCCTGTGCGCTATGGCTAGCGAGACTTGAGATGATAGCAAGAGCTACTACTGATTTAGAGAGAGTATAGCTCCAGTTCCAATTAAGCATAGGTAAAGCAGAAAATGAAGGTAAACGACTGGAATACAAATAGATTACAAATGGATTACAAATGGATTACAAATCAATTACAGATAGACATTTTTTGAGCTTAGCGCTTGTGTTAAGTCTTACTGACAAACGAAACCAGAAAAAATAACTATGTAATGACTATGTAATAACTATGTAATGACTATGTAATGACTATGTAACTTGGGAACAAAACAGAATTCGTTTCGTCCTTATGAATCAGATTAACATGGTTATTCTAAATAGCAATAGTTTATGCCTCAAAGCATTGTCAGGTATAGCTTTAAGCCATTCTTTTTAACTAAAAATCGAAATTTTGCTTCTTTCTCATTAGGATTCTTTATAAAAATGGAACTTTGTAACCATAATCACTAAAAGATCCCTATAAAAGTATGCCTTTAGGTATAGGTGTTTTTGCCCTCAAAAAAATTTTATGTGCATGAAGACTCAATACACCAGAAAAATTCGGGTTAATCGATATATTAATAGAATTTTATTTGGATGCAACCCCCATGAAGACATGATCCCAGAAGCAAATCGCCAAAAATATCAATAAGTATGTCTTAAGATGGATACTAAAATAGCTTTGGTTACTATTTTTTGATACTAATTTATTAAATATCTTAAGAATTGACTAAATCTAGATTTTTTCTGACAAAAAATTTGCAACTTCGCATAAATCACTAAGAAGTTAAGCAAAACATTTAAGGCTAAAGCATAAGAATATCTAATCAAACGTTGCAAAATTTCTACTTAAATCACTAGAAATTTGTAATCTTGCCACTGCAACCCAAAGAAAACAACAACGCAAAGCGTCGTTGTTTTCATCTGCTCCCTGCCCAGTCAAAGATTAGACGTTGCGGCGCGAAGCACCGCAACGCTAATTCTTGGTTTTTAACTAACGCCAACGGGAAGTCCCGCACTCTATCCGTTTACAAGGATGAGTGACGGGATGAAAGCGCAGCCCGCAAATAAATTGAGCGACAGCGAATCAGTGATAAAACAGAACTAAGCGGAGTTGAAAAGAGTAGCCGTGGTGGGCGAACTTTCCGTTGTATAAACGCTAGACACCACCTGTCAGCTTTGTACTGGTAGCCCCAATATCCCGCTAAGCCGTAAAAGAGTTTATGGATGGGTGAAAAAAGAAAACAATATTCACTCCTTGGGACACAGGGAGTCTGCCTCGAAGATAGGGGTATGTCACTCTTTAGCGATCGCATCATTTAGCTTGCCACTGCGAAAGCCTTCTAGATCTAGGTTAATCGCAGTAAATCCATATTCACGAAAGACTCTGGTTAGATCGCTAATTGCCATAGAATTCATAAATTCATGCAAACGATCGCTTGAAACTTCAATTTTGGCAGTATCACCCATAGATCGCACGCGAATATCGCCTTTCCAGCCGCGATCGCGTAAATACTGTTCGGCATAACCCACGCGACGCAATTTCTCCATAGTAATTTCCTCACCATAGGGAAAGCGAGAACTTAAGCAGGGTTGGGATGGCTTGTCCCACCAAGGCATTCCTAAATGCTGTGATAGCATCCGCACTTCTATTTTGGTGATGCTCACCTCCGCGAGAGGCGATCGGACACCACGTTCCTTAGCAGCTTTAATTCCTGGTCGATAATCCTGCAAATCATCGGCATTTAAACCATCGACGACGTAACCGTAACCCATAGTTTTCGCAAGGGGTTTGAGGGTGTCATGAAGTTCGCTTTTGCAGAAGTAGCAACGATTAATCGGATTAGATGTGTAATTAGGGTTATTCATTTCATCGGTTTGCACAATTTGATGTTTAATCCCAATAAATTCTGCTTGCACTTGAGATGCGGCAAGGTCTGCTGGCAATAGGGACGGTGAATTAGCGGTAATGGCAAGGGCGCGATCGCCTAAAACATCAAAGGCAACCTTAGCCACAAGGGTGCTATCAATGCCTCCCGAATAGGCAATCAGAACTTCGGTTGCTTCATTAAAAATATGATGTAAGCGATCGAGTTTTGTAGATAAATTGGCATTTAACGGTGCTGCGTTTAACGGTGCGACATTTAGCATAGATACCATTACCCATTTAAGAAGATTGCGACATCAGAAATGAAACCGCTTGTAATATGTAATATTTATTGTGTCATTTCGTAGCCTCAACTGCGATCGCTTCGTTCAAAAATTACCTCGGCTTAGGTCAGAACACAAAACGTTGCAAAACGATTAAAGGATTAGTTCTCTCTGATTTTTGAACTAATTTTTGAACCATGACTCAATCTGCAATCAACTCAATAACTGGTGTTACATGCAAGTTTCTAAAGCCCTCACCCCTAGCCCCTCTCCCGCAGGGCTACGGTGTACACACAAGTCTCTCTATCTACGTTTCAGGGTTTAGATCACCCCCAGCCCCCCTTAAAAAGGGGGGAGAATAAATTAAATTTTCTTCTTCCCCCTTTTTAAGGGGGATTGAGGGGGATCATTAGTAACTCGCGCTATAGCTGGCAACTTGTGTGTACACGGTAGCCCCCGCAGGAGAGGGGAACAAGAAAAATATAGGTTTTGCTCCCCTTCTCCTGCGGGAGAAGGGGATGGGAGATGAGGGTTCCACATAACATCAGTCAATATTGACGCTCAATAACTCACCTTACGCAGAAGATCCCAAGACCCTCACCCCTAGCCCCTCTCCCAAAGGGCGAGGGGAATAAGAATTTTCTGGGTTTTGCTCCCCCTCTCCTCTCTGGGAGAGGGGGCTAGGGGGTGAGGGCGGTTTTCAATCTGCGTAACATCAGTCAATAAACTTATGTTGCATTTGGAATAATTTACATTCCATAGAGTTTAAAGTTTAGTTATGGGTCAAATAGTATTAAAACCTAGGTGAATAGCTATGAGTAAACTAAATTTAATGATTTGTCCTCATGACACAGCCAAAGATCCTGATAAATGGTTTCGTTTTTTACAGTATCTCAACCATAATCTTGATTTCGTCGTCCACTTTACGATTTCTCTAGATTTCAAAGAGTTCCACGATCGCCTATCCACCGCAGATATAGTCTATGCAAACCCTGCAGATGGCGTACATCTTGCCAAAGAGCATCAGTTTATCCCGATCGTTCGTTCCACCAATCTCTTTGATGAAGTAGTATTTATTGCTAATCCGAATCTTAATAATCCTTCATTGCAGTCTTACCAAGGCTCTAAAGTAGTAACCGTCAGCAGTATGGTCACTAATCTGGCGACTTCAATTCTCCAGCGTCAAGATATCGTGCCAGCAGAACTGGTCAACAAGGAATCTTGGATGGGCGTAGTCAATGCGGTCGTTAAGGATGAGGTGAGTCTGGGATTTGTCTATAAAGATACCTACGATGAACTCTCTGCCAAAACCAAGGAGATGATTACCGCGATCGCTACTTCCACAGAACATAGAGCATTTCACGCATTGTACATCAGCCCCAAAGCTGAAGATCACGCTCAGGCTATATCATCGGCTCTCCAAAAGATGCACCTTGATCCAATGGGTCAAGATGTCTTGAAAGAGCTAAATATTGAAGCTTGGGAATCGATATCTGCCGACGCGCTGCAATCCCTTTTCGCGATCGCTGGCTAAAAATATAAGCCATGTAACAAGCCATAGAGAATGTATGAGGTTTCCTGTAGAAAATCAACTTATTTATGCCGCTTTGGGGAATTGATCGCCCTGTCAATGACGGAAGGGGGCGATAGCGCGATCGCTGCTTTTGTATGGATACAAACAAATCTATCGTCAAGAGTAGGATATCCCTAATTTTCTTGCCTAAAGAATGATTGTGTTTCCGTTATCCGCTAAAGTAAACTTTTGTTAATCCAATCAATAGTCACTAAAGATTCAATGTGCGTTGTGAAAAGACGCGTATTAAATCTCTAAGTAGCTAGGCGCAATCAAATATAAAACCCTAAAACCTGTGGCGCACGCTGCGCGTGCGCCACAGGTTTTAGATCTTGGTTTTTAATTAGGCTCGGCTACTTAGTGACTATTAAAAACTCTTTTAAAAAAAGCAAAGGTAATGCGATGAATACAAATAAGGCGACAGGATTTGCTGGTGGTTCAGGTCAGTCCAAGAAGAAGAAGAAAGCACCCAATAAGCATCAGGTCGCTGCCAATAAATATGACGAAATGAAAGAGAAGGGTTTACCTGAATTTAATATTTATATTCGCATCAAAGGGAAGGAATGGGTTCCTGCGGGTTCGATGGCAGTGGAGCGCAGTAATCTGATTAGTCGTGCGATATTTCAACAGGAAGACGCTTTACTCAAGGGTGCAACTCGACTCTATCCAATTCTCAGGAAATACAAAGAAAATCTAGAATATGGCTATCGTTTGAAGGAGTTTCCTGATGAGGAAATCACGGTTGCAGTCCTTCCTGACCCTACCATTGGCGATAAGTTTAAGTATGCTTTCACTAAGGCTAAAGAGTATTTCAATAGTGTGACCCAAAAGTCTAAAGATAAGTCTAAAGAAAAGTAATTAAAATTTAATTAAAATTTTTAGGACTTACGCAAAACAACCTAACGTAGGGGCAATTCATGAATTGCCCCTAGGTTAGAATCACGCTTTCAAGTCTTTCTGCGTAAGTCCTAATTTTTTTTAACCACAAAGAGAGAATCGGCGCAATGCGCCGATTCTCTCTTTGTGGTTTTATTGCAAAATTTGTCCGCGTTCTAGCCATATCTCTAAGAGCAAGATCAGGAAGCCAAGCATGGCTAAGCGTCCATTCCATACTTCTGCGGAGGGAGTCATGCCCCATTCCCATTTTTCTTGAGGGTAAAGCTTGGTGTTTTTTTGTGGTTGGATCGTCGCTGAAAAAGGAATTGGGCGATCGCCTAAAGCTGTAAGCACCACATCCGCTAAGGCTTGAATAAATGTGGGGTCAGTATCTGGGGCAGGGACACGCGCAAAGGTTTCTATGCCTGCGTGTTCAGCAATTTCCCGATATTCCATATCGATTTCTTCGAGGGTTTCGATATGCTCAGAGACAAAGCTGATCGGGACTACGACCAACTCCTTCACACCCTGCGCCGCTAATTCTGCGATCGCCAGATCAGTGTAGGGTTGCAACCACTCAACGGGACCAACACGGCTTTGGTACGCCAATTTGTAAGGATTAGGGCGATTAAGCTTTTGCATAATCAGCGATGCACAGGATTCAATTTCCTTTTGGTAGGGATCGCCTGCTTCCTCGATATAACTAACTGGCACACCATGAGCGCTAAAAAATATATAGGCGGTGCTAGGGTCTTTGACCTGATCGAGCTTAGTGGCGATCAAGTTTGCCATTGACTGCAAATATCCAGAATTTTCATACCAAGAAGGCACAACCGTATATTTGATCTTTTGTAATTCAGGATCGGCTTGCCAGAGGCGATCGAGCAGTCGAAAACTAGAACCCGTAGTACTAATGGAAAATTGTGGGTACAAAGGCAGAACTACTAGTTCGTCAATTTTGTCTTTTTTAATTTGGGCGATCGCCTCCTCGGTGAAAGGATGCCAATAGCGCATTCCCACATACACTTGGGCATCATGCCCATTTTGGCTAAGTTGTGTGCCTAACGCCTGTGCTTGCGCCTCAGTAATGCGACGCAGAGGAGAGCCACCACCAATCTTTTTATAATTTTCTTGAGATTTCTTGGCTCGCAGACTAGAAATTAGCCATGCGAGGGGGGCTTGCAATAATGGCGATGGCAAACGAATAATTTCTGGGTCAGAAAACAAGTTATACAAAAATGGGCGGACATCTTCTAATTTGTCTGGCCCGCCGAGGTTCAGCAGTAAAACTCCTAATCGCCCCATATCAATCGCTATGTCCTTTTATAAAACTTATAAAACTTATAAAACTAAAATATTCCAAATTTTTGGCTGATAGCACTAAAACAGACTATTAATCGTACTAGCACTTAAAACAATACATTTATTTGGTAGAGCAAAAACCTAAATTATTGCTATTTATTTGCATTATGTCCATTAGTTTATCAATTTTTATAGGATTTCGTGCAACTTAATACAGCGAAAAGCGATGCTACAAAACCCAGAGAAAATTTTCAAAGGCTTGCAAAGCAAGCCTTTGAAAATTTTCTCTAGATCTCAGATAATTTTAAGAAAAGATTATTTCACAATCTTTTCTTAAAATTATCTGAGCGTTATATGGGTGCTTTGCGATCTGTCAATTGCTCTTCACATTTTTAGATTAGAGAATTTGTTTATCAAGGACATTTTTACGGAATACTTGTATAGATATAGATCATTTTAAATTAAAGTATTTTGACGTGTGGTCGTAGATATGCGATCGCTAGGATGAGTTTGACATGAAAAGTTTAGATATTGCTTCGGGAAATATAGCTTTAGATGATTGCAACAGTCATCAAGTCAAGATTGAGTATATGGGAGGCATTCAGATCGGAAGATTGCAAGGACGGACGCATACAGTCACTGTCGCCTATAGTTCCTTGTCGAAAAAGCTACAGGCAATTCATCGGCTAGGTGGCAAGATCGTCAATGTATCGATCTCTCGATTTCAGGTTGACTCGGCTAAAGTTGAGGCTAAACATAGTGATATCGATCATGAGATTGCCCCAACTCATGGGCAGACCATTGAGTTGGAGATTGCCGTAGAAACAATTGATCATAATGATGACAGTACTTCTCCAGAAATGGCTGTGATAATTACTGAGGATATTGTGGAAACTATCCCTGAAATTATTGCCGAAGAACCTGAAATTATTGCTGAAGAACCTGAAGTAATTGCTGAACCTGAAGTAATTGCTGAACCTGAAATTATTTTAGAAATTGTGTCTGAACAGATTGATGTGATTTCAGAAACTACTGACCCAGTGGCAGAGGTGATAGTAGTTACTCCTGAGCAGCCAAAGCCTAGCCCAGCGATCGCCGCTAAACCTAAAAAATCGCGAACCTCTACCAAAGCTAGTCATGGGTTTAGTAAACGGGATACTAAGTCTCAAATTCAAGAACTGAAAATTATTTCTGATGTAATTGAGACTTCTCACCAAATTGAAGAATTAAAGCCCGAACAATCACCAGAACCAGTCGCTGAGGTTATTGTTAAGCCAGTCGAGCAAATTGCTGATGAAATCTTGCAGGTTGCTGAAGAAACAGTGGTGGAGACAAATATTGATCTGTCAACTTCAGAGATTGCTGAAGTTATCCCAGAGATTGCTTTAGATGAAAGTCTCGCCGAGCCAATTATTTCAGAGCCAATTATTTCAGAGCCAATTATTTCGGAAATTCCTGCTGAAGAGATTACAGTATCTACTCCTGAATCTAGCTCTACCCCAAAATCATTAGCTAAATCGAAAAAATCAAAAGCTACAAACAAATCAGGACATGGATTTAACAAGTCTAAGGGCGATCGCTAAAAGCAGATAAAGAATGGCGGTGCTAAGTACCGACATTCTTTTCTTTGATACAAGCAGCGACAGCTATAATCTGCTATATGATTTATTTGTAAATCATGGTTTAAGCAATGTCTGATGTGTCAACTCAACTAAAAAAATTAGTAATTGCTAGTGGTAATGCTGGCAAAATAGAAGAGTTTCGTGATTATTTAGCCAACTTGGGAGTGATTCTGATTGCTAAGCCCGACAGTATTGATGTCGAAGAAATAGGGGTAACTTTTATTGAAAATGCCCACCTTAAAGCCTCCCAAGTCGCGATCGCCACGGGAGAATGGGCGATCGCCGATGATTCAGGGCTAGAAGTAATTGCCCTGAATGGCGCACCAGGGGTACTTTCTGCGAGATATGCAGATACCGATCGCGATCGCATCGATCGGGTTTTGCAGGAACTCGGCAACCAGTCTAATCGTGAAGCTCAGTTTGTCTGCGCGATCGCGATCGCCTCACCCGATGGCGCGATCGCTGCCGATGCCATTGGTATTTGCAAAGGGGCGATCGCTGATGCACCAAGGGGAAATAGCGGATTTGGTTATGATCCAATTTTCCTAGTACCAGACCTACAACAGACCTTTGGCGAAATTTCTCCTGAAGTGAAATCCCAAATTAGTCATCGAGCCAATGCTTTATCAATTTTGCGTTCTAAGCTAGAGTCACTGGTTGCACCACATTATTCCGCGTAATGATATCAATTAGCTCTTGCTGAATCTCATCAGCCTGTGCATTGTCAATCTGACAAGTACCTGCATTAGCATGACCACCTCCTTCGTACCTCAACATCAATTCCCCAATATTGATGGGACAGGTACGATTGAGAACTGACTTTCCAGAAGCAAAAACTGTATTTTGTTGTTGTCTTCCCCACATTCTATGGATAGAAATATTACAGTCAGGATATAGCGCATACACCATAAAGCGATTACCAGCATAGATTGTGGATTCATTTTGCAAATTAACCACAACTAATTTGTCATAAACTTCTGCACAATGTTGAATCTGTTTTTTAAAGATTTCCTGTTGTACAAAATAAAGTTCTACTCGCTCCTTGACATTGGGAAGTTCCATGATTTCTTCAATGGTCATGGTTCGACAGGCTTCTACTAACTCCATCATTAATGCATAGTTAGAAATACTGAATTCACGAAACCTTCCTAACCCCGTTCTCGAATCCATTAAAAAACTCAACAGCACCCAGCCTTGAGGTTGCAGGATGTCATCAATGTCAAACTGGGCGGAATCGCACTTGTCCACAGCCTGCATCATTGCTTGCGAGATATTTGGAAACTTTAATTTCCCCCCGTAATAATTGTAAACAACTCTAGCGGCCGATGGTGCTTCCCCCTCGATAATGTGATTCTCAGGCGTATCATAAATTCGCATGGTCTCACTCGTATGGTGGTCAAAAATTAAATGAGCGCCTTCTATATAAGGTAAGTTGGTCAAAATATCGCGATCGCAAACTTCTACTTTTCCATCTTGAACATCTTTAGGATGGACAAATAAAATCTCGTTAATCATATCGAGTTCTTTTAGTAATACCGCGCTAACAACACCGTCAAAATCACTACGGGTGATTAATCGATATTTTTTGGCTGCGACTGACATAAGTGGAGGCCCCTAATAATCTTGCAAACATTATACAGATCAAAACCCATTCATGAATTGCAGGGTCAAGCACCACAATTCATGAATGGGTTTTATGTCTTTTTAAGCCCAGTCATCCTGCCCTTCATCTTGGGCCATATAAACCTTGCCGATCGCATGAATTGCTCTGGTTTTCGCAAATAACTCCTCTTCATTAATTTGCCAATTAGTTAAAACCTGAAGTAAATCAGCTTGGATGTCACGCGCTCCCATGAAATCTTGATAACGAACAATTAAACGGGCTAAATCGGCAAACTCACGGTTATTTGGTGTATTTTGCGTTAATAACTCATTTAATATTTGTCGATCTTTGGTGTATTGAGGATGTCTTTGATCTTTTATTTCTGCCATAAATTTTAAATTACAGCGCTTTGCGCTTTAACTCTACCAAGAAAGTTTAAAAGCGCTGCAAAGCAGCGCTTTTAAACTTTCTTGGTAGAAAAATAAATCTAAGAGAACGCGACCCGCTCTCTTAGGTTTGTTTAATTTCTTAAAATGATGACTTCATCACCAGTGACGGGGCTACGCGCAATCAGATGGTTTTCAGCATCGGCAACCAACAGCTTTTTGAAATTAAGCGATCGCGTTCTATTTTGCAGATCTGTGACTAATTGAGTTTGCTGAGTCGGGTCTAATTTATACCAATCGTCATTGAGAGCCACAATCAAGCGTCCGCGCTTAAAGTTGGTCTGTACCGAGCCTAGCAAAGATTCGCCATACTGATTTGCCACTTCGGAAACTTGAGCTTGGATTTTAGCGATCGCAATTTGTTCAGATGTCAAGGGCGCATCACCACGCTCTGGTTTTACCAAATCATTTACCGAAGGCGCAGGCTTTATTGCGTTAGGTTGCTTTTGGGCAACGGTGCTAACTGGCGCTGGCTCTTTAGCGATTTTTTTGATGTTTTGGCTATGGGCGTGGGATGGCTTGAGGATAATCAACAGCGAAAATAATGTGACGAGAGCAATGCTTCCCGCACGCTTGTCGAGAATAGGCTTGATTTCATCGGATATAGGAACTTGGACAGCAATTCCACTGATGGATCGCCAAATTGGGGCGGTTGCCGTGACCGTCTTTTTCCAAGCGTCATTTTCCTGTAATTTTTGCCAAGATTCGACTAAAGAAGGGGTTGCGGCTGCCTTAGTTGTCACCTTTTGCCAAATATTGGTAGCGATCGGATCAAGTTTATCTACGGAAAACTGCAAGAATTCTAAGATTTTTGGATTAACTTGTTCTTTAACAAATTTCCACGCGATGCCAAATTCCTGCTTGACTTGCTCTGCTAACTCTGAGCTAGGCACATTTGAAGCACCGAGCAAGGCCGCAGGCTCACCTGTAGCATCGATCGCCACTTCTTGATTTTCTAAGCTTTGTTGCAATTTAGTTAAAGCCACGATCAAAGCGGCGATCGCTTGAGCCGAAAGCGTTTGCCCTAGCTTCAGAGCCTTGTCTAGGGTTGGATTGCTGGGTGTTGCAGCCGTTGTCACATCGGATGGGGTTAACTTAGTTTGCAGATTACGCAGAGCAGGCAGCAAACTTTTAACCAGCTTCAGTAATAGCGCTTGCAACTGCGGCTGTACCTTTGTCCATGTTTGCCCCACTTGCTGAGAAACGCGATCGATTACTTCTTTAGTTTTGTTGTCTGTCACATCTGCCTCCTGTCACAATTCACACGATTGCCATGTAAAGTATCACAAATTATGGTGGGAGAATAACATATCTTGCATAGTTTCTTAGCACTTCAGCGCTTTGCGCTAGTATAAAAAATCAAATAAATTTTTGAAAAGCTTGCAAAGCAAGCTTTTCAAAAATTTATTTGGTTGTAATTCATGAAACAGGAGAGGTAGCACCTCTGCTGTTTTATGAATTATCAAGGCTTAGATATAACTACAAGGTTGGGGATAATCTCTTTTGGCTTTATAGTTAACTAAAGCTACTTAGTTCCTCTTGTTCCAAAATTTACCTGAAATATCATGCGTATTCTCGCTCTAGCGTGGGAGTTTCCCCCACGCATCATTGGAGGAATTTCTCGTCATGTAGCAGAGCTATATCCTGAATTTATTAAGCGCGGACATGGAATTCATTTAATTACTGTTGCCGTTGAAAATGAGCCACTAGAAGCAGTTATTGATGGGATTTATGTTCATCGTGTTCATGTTGAAAAAAATCATGATTTTTTTCAATGGGTAGTGCAGATGAATGTAAATATGTTGGAATTAGCTAAAGATTTGTTGACTCACAATTTCATCGATCTCATCCATGCCCATGATTGGTTGGTCGAAGAAACGGCGATCGCCTTGACCAAAGAATTTCAGACACCCTTAGTCACCACTATTCACGCCACAGAATACGGACGTTGTAATGGAATTCACAATGATACCCAAAAATACATTCATCAAAAGGAAATCAAATTAACGGAAGCATCTCAGCGCGTGATCGTTTGCTCTGACTATATGCGGGGAGAGGTGCATCGGGCGTTAGGCTGTCCTATGGAAAAAACTGACGTGGTTTACAACGGTTTAAGCGTTGAGCGTTGGCAAAATATCACCGATGCGCGTGCGCGTAATCTAGAATGCGATCGCCTCACGTTACATAGTCAATACGCCCAGCCCGAAGATGCAATTATCTACTATGTTGGGCGGATCACCTATGAGAAAGGAATTTATGTCCTCCTCAATGCCATGCCCAAGATTATTGCGGCGATGAATGATCAGGTGCGTCTGGTGATTATCGGTACTGGCGATGCCTATTCAATTTTATTGCAGCGTCAAGCTTGGGATCTGGGGATTTACCACAAGGTTTTATTTACAGGTTTTATGGCGGATGCAGATTTTTGGAAGTTTCAAACGATCGCCGATTGTGCTGTCTTTCCTAGTTTATACGAACCTTTTGGCATTGTGGCGTTAGAGAGTTTTGCGGCTAAAGTCCCGCTTGTGGTGTCAAATACAGGGGGCTTACCAGAGGTTGTCCGTCATGGGGGCACAGGGATCGTTACGCAAGTTAATGACGCTACTTCTTTAGCAGAGGGGATTATAGAGATTTTGCAGAATCCAGAATATGCCCAAACCTTGGTTAATAATGCCCAATCAGAGCTAAAGGAACGCTTTGCATGGGATCAGCTTGCATTACAAACTGAAGCTGTATTTTTAAAGGTATTAAACAATTAATAGGACTTACCCAGAGGTTGCTAAGACCCTCACCCCTAGCCCCTCTCCCAAAAAGGGAGAGGGGAATAAGAAATTTTCTTACTCCCCTTCTCCCTTTTTGGGAGAAGGGGATGAGGGAAATTTAGATTTTGCGTAAGTCCTAATTAAAATAAGCTTGGTTCTCCCGCTACGCGGGAGAACCAAGCTTATTTTAATTTCTAGAAGTCAATGTTGATAGAGAATTCGCAGGTAACTGTAAAGACTTATTCTGAGGTTGATTGCGTAATGCGGATGGCGATGGCAAAAATGAGAGAACGACCGTGAGAAAGGCGATCGATACCATGCTACCAACGAAGAATTTAGTGAACCATAGATCGTTGACATCATGATCAGAATGCAAATTTTTAGGAGCCATATGTTGTATTGCTTAGGATCTTGCTTAGTTCTGTGTTATTTCAGACGAAATTAATTAACAAAAGGAGTCCCCCAAAAGTTCCAATTTTCTTTATTAAACGGCGATCGCCACCTTTCAATCAAACTTCTTTCTAGTTGTTGTCGAGGGCGAGTGGATGAAGGGGCATCCCACCAAAAGGTCATGACAACTTGGGTTGCGAGTCTGTGAGTGTGGTGTAGTTCTCGATAATTCAGAAGATATCGTTTACAGTCATGGATTCCTTTCCATCGTTTATGCGAACTACAGGTCTCTCCTATATACAGTAGCACGGGTGATTGGGAGAATGTGATTAGATCGATAACAAAGTATATACAAGCGTCTCCCGCATCGGCGCGAGGTAAACGGTAGAATTCGGCGGGTTGAATCGGTAGGGTGAATGGATTAATCGCATGGGGATCGCAGTGACTAGATGGCAAGTTAAATAGAGTTGTTTGCAGGTTGGGGATCATTGTGGTGATGGAACTTTGATATTTTGCGATCGCCTGTTTCCACACCTGTAAAGATTGATTTCCCATTTCATAGTTTGCGCCACTGTCATAGACTCGCGAAGTGCGCTGAAGTTCTTCACTAAAGAGCGATCCCTGTTCATAATTAACACCAGACAAGGGGCTTAAGTCCCTTGTTTCGGAGTTTTTAATATTTTTGTTGTTATAGGGGGTGGGGCGATCGCTCATGGGCTGGATATTACTCGAAATATTAATAGTCTAGGGGTTATTTCCCCGCCGAAGGCGGGGAAATAACCCTCCATAAATTCGCTTGGTTAAAAAGCGCTATATGTTAATTTGTGTATACAGCGCGTTGCGCTTTCTTAAAACCCAGATAAATTTTGAAAAATCTTGCTTTGCAAGATTTTTCAAAATTTATCTGGAATCCACAAAGCCTAAACAGGTTGTAATTTAGCTACTGTAGACCTATGGCGATCGCAACCACATAAAAACTGTGTCTTCTCAACCGTTACCACCACAAATCATTCAAGGACAACCACTGACAGCATTAGCACCGATGCAAGACATCACCGATCTTGCCTTTATGCAGATGCTCAGCGAATATGGCTGCCCTGATTATTATGTGACCGAATATTTTCGAGTTTATGCTAATTCTAATTTAGATAAAAATATTCTCAAATCAATTACCTGTAATACGACGGGTAGACCTGTATTTGCTCAGCTAATTGGCGAAGGTATTCCTGATATGTTGCGGATTGCTCAGCAACTTACGAAATATCCGATCGCAGGCATAGATCTGAATTTGGGCTGTCCTGCGCCGCGTGTGTATCGTAAAAATGTCGGTGGTGGACTGTTGCGCGAATTGGAGACGATTGAGCGTATTTTTGAGGCTTTGCGATCGCAAATTTCGGGACTCTTCACCGTGAAAATGCGTGTCGGTTTTGACTCGATCGCTAACTTTGAGAAATTGCTGGAATTAATTAATCAATATCAAATCGATCTGCTCAGTTTGCATGGTCGCACCGTCAAAGAGCTATATCGTGGCGCAGTGCATTATGACTTGATCCGTCAAGCTGTGCAAACTGTAAATTGTCCTGTGTTGGCGAATGGCAATATTACCTCCTACCTCAAAGCCGAAGCCGTTTTGCAAGAGACAGGAGCCGCAGGCGTGATGATCGGGCGATCGGCGATTCGGAATCCTTGGATTTTTCAACAAATCCGCGATCGCTTTGCAGGTCAACCCGTAAAAGTGATCACCCTTGCCGATGTGCATGATTATATTCAGCATCTATTCGCGATTACGAGTCAGGACAATTTCAGAGAAAAGTCCCATGTCAATAGTTTGAAGAAATTTCTAAATTTTATTGGTACGGGGATCGATGCCGAGGGAAAATTTTTGGCGGGGATGCGACTAGTCCAGTCAAAGCAGGAGCTTTTTGATCTGTGCGATCGCCACTTGTTAACCAATCCTGATCATCCCTTTGCGATCGAACCCTACGAAAATCTAGTAGCGCGTCCCAGTTGTGAAGCCAGTTGTGAAACTAGCGAAAATCCCATACTTCATAACGCCCACTCCGCAGCGTGAGAATTTGTCCTTCAGTGCTGCTGGGCAAGACATCCATCCACAATCTGCCGCCATTCATATCGCTAAATAATAAAGAGCCATCCGTAGAAAAAGCGATCGCCAATGGATAATGTCTATTACCTAAATCCACCTGTTCGCGATCGAGCAGTAATAGATATTCAGGCTTACCAACCCCATCCAGATTCACCTCCGAAAGCGTCCATTGCTGCTGCACCAATACGCTAAATTCCTCAATGCTCATCGAGACTTGACCATTGCGCTGCAACTCCGCATACATAGCCCGAATTATCCGTTCAATGGTTTTGGGAGTGAGTCTTTGCCAATCAACGGGAGTTCCCTTTGGCGGCGCAAAACTACCACCACTAGTTACTAAGGGCGGAATAATACTTTTATTGAGCAATGCAGCAAGTCCCGCTTCTCCTGAAGCCAGAATTTTTAAACGACCATCATCACCCACCCAGAGGGATTGAGCATTTAGAGTCGAGGTTTGCGATTTGCCATAGGCATCATAGATCACGACACCAAGATTGCTATTAATCGAAAGCCCTAAAATTCGCCATAGCAAAATAGAAGCGCGATCGCTTAGTTCTGGGAATGGCTCATTGCGCCACTTATCACCATCTTTAATCAAATCAATTCGCACTTCATACCAAGCTTGACCAGATTCTAGTTTTGGTGGTGGCAAGAACCATTCTGAGCCAGCATTTCCTTTGCCAAGGTAAGTAACACTACCTAATAATTGCTGGGGTTTGAGTAATATCGGCGCAAGGTCGAGGCGCTGTAGTAATTGATTGAAATCTTTCCCATCGACTTTCTGTTCCCTCAGCCAGTTTTCCGCACGGCGCAAACCATTGCGTTGTAACACCACTAAGCCGCCCCATAGCTTGATTTCCGTCGCTCCCGTAAAGGTCAACATCGTGATCACTCTTGACCAAATGTGAGGATGATATTTCTCTAACATTTCCGCAATCTTATCGCCTTTGTAACTAGGATCATTGGCGATCGCGAGGGCTTCTGTCCAACGTCCATCAATGATATTGATCAGCGCTTTTTCGCCAAGATTTACATTAGGATTATCGGCTCGCTCGGAGGTGATTTTGGCGTGGAGAGCAATCAGGTCATACTGTTCTTGCAAAAATGGGGATAAGGTTTTCTTTTGCGATCGCAACTCATCCACCATCAGATTAAATTTACCCAAGGCGGGCGACCATAAACCGACACTCGCCATCACCAGAGCATCTTGGTAAGCCTTGGGTTGGTTTTTAGCTTCATTCAAATTGATCTGCCGTAGTTGAATGCGATTAATGGAACTAGCGATCGCTTCTTCAGGTTGAAAGACCACAAACATCGGCTCAAATCCCTGAGTTTGATTGATTACTAATTGTCGAGAATTTGGATTGGCAGACAAGATATTGCGCCATTTGGGAAGCTCACCCGCAGCGCTTGTCCAAATATCTAACTCCATCAGCCGCGATCGCTTATCGATGGTTCCAAAATAATAAATGCGACCATAGGCGATGCCATCCACATTCCCTGAAGCAGTAAACCAAATCCCACTTTTTTGATTACCAATTTGATCGCCAATTTGCGGCGGTGGATTATCGATTAATGCTAATTTCTTAAGTGGTAAACGGTTGCGGCTTGGTTGCAAGCGTTCAGGAATGGCGTAGGTGGCATATTTGAACAGGGGCGATCGCACAAAGTATTCATCAATCCCTGCGATCGTGGTGGTACTCACCAACAATAATTTTTCAGTGCCGCCATCTCGGATTGTCTGATAGAGACGAATTTCACGAATATTTTGGTTGTCTGTTTCCAGAACTGTGTAGATGGTTTCCCCTGTTTGCAGGTTGTAATTTTCGCCCAGCTTAAGCTGACTACGCCCTAATTCTTCTTGAATTTGCTTAATACTTTTAGGAAGATTCCAGAGGGTGTTAGGGTAAAACGCAGGAGCTTCAGAAGAGGCTAACCAGCTAATAGATAACGGATTAAATAGATAAAGCGCCCCCGTCGCGATGAGCCATCCTAAAATGGGAATGCTGACGACGATACCCAAGTCTGACCAGTTTAAGCGATCGCGGGGATCGACGTTTTTTACTGGTTCGTTTGCCGTTGACGCAGATTCTATTGCCAGTGAATCATTTGCCAGTAGATCATTTGCCAGTGAATCATTTGCCAGTAGATCATTTGCCAGTAGATCATTTGCCAGTAGATCAGTGTGTCGATCTTCGGACTCGACACCTAATGCTTCCCGATCCCTCTTAACAAGATCGCCTCCAGATTTTGAAGATTCAGGCAAAGATTCCATGCGCGATATCGGCAAATCTCAAATAGATCCCAAACAGATCCCAAACAGATCTCAAACAGATCTCAAACAGATGAAATAGACTAGCATATCTAAGTTGATCTGGCGATCGCATAAAATCATCAAAAAAATCATCAAAAAAAAGAGGTAGCGCTTCGCGCTACCTCTTTTTTTAATTACCAGCTAGATTTAACTACACCAGGTAACAAGCCTTGGTGAGCCATCTCGCGCAAGACGTTACGGCACAAGCCAAAATCTTTGTAATAGCCACGAGGACGACCAGTCGCCCAGCAACGGTTGCGGTGACGGGTGGGGTTAGCATTACGGGGAATCTGTTGGATTTCGCGATGTACCGCGACCTTTTGTTGTTGTGTCAGTTCAGGACTGGCAAACTTTTCTTTAAGTGCTTCAAGTTTAGCTGCGTACTTCTCAACTAACTTAGCGCGTTTTTTCTCGCGCTCAATCATGCTTTTCTTAGCCATTGCGGTTCTATCAGGTGATGTAGAGGTAAAAGTCTAAAAATTTAATACAATTCGCGACAGTTACCGATCATAACCTAAATAGTCAATTTATCGATATTTTATTAACCATAATTTTGTAAATATATCGCGATCTCCCCTTGCCTTCAAAAAAGAAGAAGATCGCACATCGTGCGACCTTCTTCTTTTTTTGAGAAGCTTGACCTATTCTTCAACTACTTTTTCTTTAAATTGCTTGCCAGCCGAAAACGCAGGAACGCGGGTAGCGGCAATCACCATTTTTTCGCCAGTGCGTGGGTTGCGACCTTCACGTTCTTGGCGATCGCGTGGCTCAAAGGAACCAAAGCCAACTAAAGTTACGCGATCGCCGTCAGCAACTGCATCAACAATTGATTCGAGGGCAGCAGTAACGATTACTTCAATATTTTTCTTAGATACATTTACCTTTTCGGCGATCGCATCTACTAGTTCACCTTTATTCATCGCAATAGCTCCTATATAGCTTTAATTAGTAACTTAGGACTTACGCAAGACTAACGAATTTACTAGATTTTGGGTAGGTATGGCGCGGGCTTCGCCCGCGCCATACCTACCCAATGCGTAAGTCCTATAATTGATTGATTGATTAGTAATTCGGAATCAATACTACAGCACCTATGGCAGTCGTCAAGCGCTTTTGACAAAAGTTTCGCAAAAGTTTTTATACCTATAAATGGAAGACTTTACCTTCTGTTTGCGAAATCAACGCACCGCTTGCCGCATATAATCGCCCCAAACCCCTGCGGCAACTGCACTTGAGCCTCTAGTCACACCCTCGTCATTACCCAACCAGACCGCAGCTAAGAGGTTGCGTCGTGGCACTGCGCCGATAAACCAGAGATCTCGCCCATCATCGGTAGTACCTGTTTTACCAATCGCAGTACCTTGGGGAATCGCCGCCGATCGCCCTGTACCATACTGCACCACCCCACGCATCATATCGACCATCGCACTGGCGACACCCGCATCGATCGCCTGACGCGGCTTGATGAATGTACTAGCATCAAAAATAACGCGGCAGGTTTGGCGATCCTTGGGATTTTGACAATCGGCGCTATCGAGAATCCGTTTAATGGCGTGGGGCTTAATATATTTGCCCTCATTAACCATAGTGGCATAGGCTCCCGCCATTTCCAGAATTCTGACCTCATTACCACCTAAAACCATATTGCTAGATGCATCCAGTTTGGCGGTAATTCCCAAGTTCTTTGCCATTTTGATAACATTCTCCAAACCTGCGGCTTCAGCTACTCGCACCGCCACCACATTTTCTGATAGGGCAAAGCCACGATACATATCAATGTTGCCACTGCCGCCATTGTGACAGCCAATAATTCCTGAGAGGGCATTACAGGAATAGGTATTGCTAGGGGAAATACCACCATCAACGGCGGCGGCGTAGCTAAATAACTTAAAGGTTGAACCTGGTTGACGCAGGGCTTGGGCGGCGCGGTTAAATTGGCTAGTTTTGTAATCAAGCCCGCCTGTCATCGCCAGTAGTGAGCCATCGCTAGTATTGAGCGTGACGATCGCCCCTTGGCTAAATCCATAATTGTCGCCATCGCGAGCTACGGCTTCGCGCAAAGCTTCGTCCGAGGCCTTTTGCATGGCAATATCGAGATTAGTCTCGACGATCAAATTACCTTCCTTGGCAAAGTTTTTACCAAGAATTTCTTCTAATTCATCAAAAACATAGCTGTAGTAATAGGGAGCAACGGAGCCTTGGAGTTTACTTTTAGCAGCTTCATTGAGGATTAATGCGGTTCGCCTTGCCCGATCTGCATCCTTATCGGTGATCATGCCCAACTCAGCCATCCGATTGATAATGCGATCGCGATACTCGATGGCAAGATTTTTGTTTTTAAAGGGATTAATCGTTTCAGGAGAAGGCAAAAGCCCGACGAGGGTTGCCGCTTCCGAGAGATCTAGTTCCGAGGCTTCCTTCCCAAAGTATAGTTTGGCTGCATCCTTAAAGCCGTAAACTCCATTTCCTGTATAGGCGCGATTGAGATAAAGACGCAGAATTTCTTCTTTGTTGTAGGTAAAGTTGAGCTTAATCGCCGCCGCCGCCTCACGCCATTTTCGTCCTGCGGAATCATCAGTTCCCACATAGGTTTTACCCAAAAGATTACGGGCTAGTTGCTGAGTAATTGTACTAGCGCCTTCTAAGCGCTCACCCCGACTCCGCACATTCGTCACGAGCGCCCTTGCCACACCGAAGGGATCAACGCCAATATTCCAATAAAAAGAAGTGTCTTCGGAGGCAATTACGGCGGCGGGAATAAACTTGCCGAATTCCGCAAAGTTAGCATATTCCGTATGATTGGCTATATCGGTGGGATCGAGTCGCTTGATGCCATCACCTGCCAAGACTTCGACGGGACCTTGTTGGGTCACAGGTAAAGGCTTGAGATCGGGAACCTTGCCAACTTCTAAACCGATCGCCACGACAATTAATCCCGCGATCGCGCCAATACCATAGGCTGTATATAGCAGTGAGCGAATATACCAAGGCGGCGGATCGAGATAGCGAATCGTGGCGGCTTCGGCTAATTCTGGTGGACCCAGCGTAATTTTCATTTTGTGACGTAATGGCACAGATTTGAGGCGTTGCTTATCGCGATAAATGCCATTAGTCGAGTCTTGATCTTGGAGAATAAATTGGGCTTTCTTTTTAGTGCGATCGCGTACTAATTGCGCGTGAACTTGGCTCACCAGTGGCGTTTGCACGACAATATCGCATTTACCTGTACTACGTCCTAATATGTAGCGATCGCCCACTAAGTCATAAATTTCAGGCTTATCCTTTTGCGATCGGCGTACTTCTAGCTGAGGAACCCGCTCTTTCGGATTAATTTTTAAGACCCCATTAACTACCTGTGTCAGTTGATTGAGCTGGGTCATCAACTTGGACTTAGGCTGTCTCGGAATTTTAGGTTGTGACGGTGGCTGTGATGGCGGTTGTGGCGATTTCATAGATTGCTAGGACGTAATTTTTGAGAGCGTAGTTTCCGATGAGTCTCCCAAAGTTACCTAAAGTATAATACGAGCAAATAGCGAGAATACTTTTGGGGTCAACCGATGCTGCAAATAGATCGAAAAACAAATGGCTAGTATTGATCGTCAACGGGCTGATGAATCACTTCTTTTCAAGGACGGGCAGCTTTAATGTGCCGAGATCGTACAAGCCGACTTTTCCTTCAGGAACTTCAAACTGGAGGGTTTGCGAACCAATTTTTAATTCGTAGCGCCCCACCTTAAACCCCGTCAGCGCAAACTTGCCAGCCCGATTGGTAAATAAAGTGATCGGTTGCCATTGTGGATCGGATAGCGATCGCACTTCTCCTGCTTGCAGGGCGATCGCCTTTCCTTGGGCATCGGTCAAAATCCCCCTTATATAGACTGTCGCTTCTGTGCCAACACGAATCACAGTACCACTTTTATAGGTGGGTAAAGTGTAATAAACAGGATTACCAGTTTCCACGCCTGTGGGCGCATCGGGAACTTCGAGCAAAAGACGGGAAACACTGTAGGAAGATAGATTAGGAATCACGGCTGCACCAAAATTATCAGCGCGACTGAGATAGGTTCCTTGTCCATCAGGGTTTACGCCGACTATTTGCGAGGCTAAGGCTTTTTCAGGCACAACCAGCGCAAAGCTATCACTAATGGGACGGGAGAAAGCGATATTGCCATCGGCAAAGGCGATCGCGGTTCTGGCACTGACGAGGGTATTAGCTTGGGTGCTATTGGGCGTAAAGGAAATGTCGGGGGCGAGGTTCCAAATAGCGCGATCGCCTGTGTAGGTGAAGTTGCTCGTGAGGCGATCGCCACCGCGACCACGGCTCACCCCAAAGGAACCACTGAGGGACTCACTCACCTGTGGAGGACGAAAGCCCCAAGATACTTGCTGCGTGGGACTATCGGTATTGCGAATTTCGGTACTAGCTTGAATCGGTTGCGAATTTTGACCGAGATTTAGCTGCATACTGATGAGGGCGCGTTGCTCATTGATCCCAGTAGTATCACGACTTTGAGATAGAGATAGATTGACAGATACATTGCTAAAGGATTTTGATAAGTCTAGCCCGACTCGATAGGAATCGGCGGTATCACGTCCAAACCGATACTGAGCGCTCAGTCCTGCCCCTATATCCCCAAATAATTTTTGGCGATAGAAAGCCGATAAATCTAGAGCCGTATTATTGCGCGGTATTTCTTCATTGCCAAAGGTAATAAATCTTGCGCCGCGTTGCTCTACGCTAAAACCAAAGGAGCGATCGGTATCCTGTGCATTAAAAAAATCGTAACGCAATCGCCATGCTAAATCCTGACCAACATTTCGATCGCTACTGATGGCGGCATCCCACGCAAAGTTACCCAAAACAGTGGCAAAAATCCCTTCAATACCCAATAGTTGCTGACGGCTAGTAGCTTGAGCATAGCCGCCCAAGGTCAACACATTACTCACGCCCCAACGATGCGCCAAAGACAGAATTGGTTTTGACCAGTCATAGTTCCGTCCACCATTCAGGGTCTTTGAGGGAAATCCAAAACTATAGGCAAACTGCTGCACATTAGGAGCCAGCAGATTTGAAGCAACTGCCGAAGAGAAGTTAATCCTTTGTTCTTGTCCGCGATCATCGGTGACTAAAAGTTGAATATCATTAATACCCGTCGTCAGGGACAATTGACGCAAATCCTGCTGCCCTGCGGGAAGATTTAAAGTTTGGGAAAGCCGACCATTAGCGAAGATTTCGACCTTGGAGGGGCGTTCTAAAAAAAACTCAAAATTATTAACGGGACGGATGATCGTGTAGGGCTGTAGGGAAAAGTTTCGCGCCGCCGCAATCCCGCCCACCGCGATCGCATTTTGAAAACCCGTAGTTGGGAAGCTGTAATCTCCCGCCAGATAGCGCACCGCATTATCTGGATCATCGCGCACAATCCTGATATCCCCTCGCGTTAATTCAGGTTGTCCCTTTTCCGCAAATGACCAGTTTCCTTCCAAAACCCAATTCTGGAAATTAATTGCCCCATCAAAACCGACAAACAAAGGTTGACGCTGAATTCCCTGTATTTGGTTACTCGCCCATGTAAAGCGATCGCTGGCAAAGATATTTACAAAACCACTTAGGGGGCTAACGGGAATTGCTTCCTTGGCTTCGGGCGGCAGATTCGAGCGATCGCCTAGCACATTAACCGCACGCACCGCAGGGCTGATTTGCAAAAACACCGCAAGGCGGCGTTCATCAAAAACTGCTTCTATGCCATTTTTTTGTAAGATATCCACCGAGAAGTCTTCGGCATTGGCGATCGCAGTTGCGATTGCATTGAGAACTTCGGGGCGCAAAATCGGCTTGAGCGCTTGCAGGGTAGCTTTTGACTGAAGGCGAGTTTGTTGCGGCTGACTAGGGACAAAGCTAATGCGGATCGTGGCTTGTTCGCGATCGCCAATGACGAGGGGAACAATTAGAGACTGTTTGCCAGTATTGGCGCGAGGACGACCAAACACACGCTGAAAGGTTTCATCATCGCTATTGTTAGTGGGAATATTTTGGGCGATCGCATAGTCTGCTGTTAACAGGCTAGAAAGATAGACAGCAAAGGATAGATAACTATGTTTGATCACTCGGCGCATGATGATGTTGGGTAATCTATACTGCGCGATCGTAAAAGCCCTATGCAGTATAGAAGTTAGGAAATGTAATGACAACAATACAAAACAATACATGATAGAACTGTAGGGGCAGAGCATTCCCACCACGATCTACAAAATTTGCAGATAATCTACTTTTGGGAATGCTCTGCCCAAAACCTCGCAACGCAAGCTCAAAGCGGAGAGGGCGTAGCATTTGCAGATCAGAGTTCCTGTGATGAGTTTTAAAATTGTGGCGCAAATGCTACGCCCCTACTGGTAACTGGTGACATTAATTGCTGCGATCGTACTCGAAGGTTCCTGATAGCTTCTCATTGGGTAAGCCGACGGGACAGGGCAACGAGAAACGGCGTTTGCTACCAGCTAACATATTTTCGCCATTTACACCTGTGAGTTGTTTTGCTTCCAACTTAATAGGGTTAGCTTCTTTGCCGATGGGTGCGAGACTGAGGCGGAGATTGCTGAGCAGGGCATGGGCTGTGCCTTGATTAGCAAAGGTTAGCTGTAATTTATTTTCCTTTTTGCCATCTTTGCTAGTTTCCACTTGACAAATGGCATTCTCTAAAGTCACATTGGGCGAAACATTGGGCGGCACAACATAGACCGATCCCATGTATTGAAATAAAACTTTGATAGAAACTGTTGTATTACCTTGGGTTTGCGTAATTTCTGTTAAGTCGATGGGCAGTTGCTCAGCGATGATCCGATAGGAAAGCTCTTTGGTTGGACTAACATCGCCCACCCAAGTGACGCGCACGGTTTGGCTCTCGCCTGCCTTGACCAGCATTTGCGGTGGATAGAGAATGAAGTCATCATCGGCATCGGTATTAATTTCTTTGCCATCGAGATCCATTTCCCGTTTCACCATCCTGATTTGAATGGCTGTCGCTTTTTTGCCTGTATTTTTGACCACAAAGGATTGATTGGCTTTTTGTCCAGAGGGGGCAAATTTTGCCAGCATGGGCGAAAACTGGAAAGTGGCTTCGACTTGAGAAGAAGATGGAAGCGCGGAGACTAGATTTGCACCGATGATCAATGGCAAGATGGCGGCAAGCGATCGCATATTCATAATAATGACCCCTCTATTATAGTTTTTTCTCTGTTTCTAATCGTACTAGACCCTCACCCCTAGCCACTCTCCCAAGGGGGGAGAGGGAAACAGAACAAGAAAGAATTAAATCTCACTCCCCCTCTCCCTTAATGGGAGAGGGGGCTGGGGGGTGAGGGCTATTTCGCAACAAGTGTAAAGGTAAGTTGATCGGCATAGCTTCCTGCGGGTTTGGCGGAAATGGCAAATTGACTAATCGCTATTTGAATATTTCTATCGCAACCAGTTTCACTAGCGCAGGATGTA
>Ga0316612_1000014_pt1 | contig 79731 bp, 63 predicted proteins | sample MIS2016226_MG_FD_207676 | JGI IMG/M metagenome (GOLD analysis project Ga0316612, IMG submission 207676) | Microbial mat bacterial communities from Middle Island sinkhole, Lake Huron, Michigan, United States - MIS.2016.226 | ecosystem: Environmental > Aquatic > Freshwater > Lake > Sediment... | reverse complement strand
GTGAGTCACCAACGCGATCGCCCCAAGCTGCAATTACATCATAGACAAAGCCTTCAGGTAAAACGAGGTCGTCAACTACTTCCACATTTTTGTAAGCTTGACTCTGCTGTGATGGCGCGATCGCATCGGTGACTAAGGGCATTACTCCCTTAATTGGTTTGAAGCTTAATTTAGAAGAGTTCGCCGCAAATGCTTGATTGCTTGAATCAGAACCCATAAAGGGCATGGAAAATCTAGGAATATTAGGATTTCGAGGAACGGCATCAAATAGCATTGCTCCGCCCATGCCACCCAAGAAAGTTAGAAAGTCTCTACGTTTGATTGTCATATTGTTTTGGTAGTGCTAAAGATGGCTAGGTTTTACGTTTAGGATGGGCAGCGCAAAGCGCTGCTCATCCTAAACGTTTTATTGATGTGGTGTTACAGATTTAGAAGCTAAACAGGGTTCTAACGGTTGCTACCCAAGTGGTGGGATTTAAAGCATTTTGATTGGGATTAAATACCGCAAAGACACCAGGGGTAATCGAGATGTTTTTGCTAACGCGGAAGCTGTATTGCAGTTCCAAAAGGTATGAAGTATCTGGATCAATCCGTAAAGTGTTCGTGTTAGAAGTCACCTTTGGAGGCTGTCCAAAGATAATTCCTCCCGTGTTGCCAGTAGCAAACAAGTCTGGGAACGCAAGGTTAAGACTCCAGTTGAACAAGTTGGCAGTGTTACCTCTACCTACACCTGATTCTTGACGGGCATTCGCAAAGCCAACCCATCCGCCAACATTAAAACCTTTAGAAGCTTGCCAATTAAACTGAGCGCCATAGCGATCGGTGGAAGTATCCTGATTGGTGAATGGTCTGCGACCAAACTCGCTACCAGTACTACCAACAACATCAAGACCAATTGGTTCAAAAGTTCGTGCGTAAGCTAAACCAAACTTCAAGTCATTTGTTGGTGCAACAAGTAGTTGCAAATTGGCGCTATAACCGCCGTTAAACAAACCACCCTGACCAGTTGCCGATGCAGCATTAGGGGTATTGCCCGAATTTGCAAGGTAACTTGCGGCAACAGTAAACTGAGGATTAATCTTGTAAATCAATCCTAAGCCAGCGCCAGAGGGTGTGCGAAACAATAGCGGATCATAGCGACCAAATCTTGACAAAGCACCACTGTCGCTACTTTCAAAATAAGGGTTCAATGTATCAGCAATATCGTCGGGATCGAGGGCATTTGCGCCGACGAAAACCCTTAGACTATCGCCAATTGGAAATCGGTAGTAGAACTTATCGATTTCAAATGAGTTGCTAGGATTAGTAAGTTGGGCAAAGGCTAAACGCGCCATTTGGGTATTAGTTGCATTACCCAGATTAGGATTGTTGCCAGCTTGTAAGCGGGTACGGAGCAAATCCTTGCCTGTAAAGCTAGTGTCAAAGTTCAATCTGGCGCGATAGGAGAAATTGAGGTTGGTCGCATCGGTAGTTTTTTGAGGATTTTGCAGCGCTGTGCCTGTTCCTGCACCACCAAAAGTATCGGCAAGGGCAAAAATGACTCTGGCATTGAGCTTGGTGGTTGTCGAGAATTGCTGAGCCTCCAGTTTAGCAACTTTGGCATCAAGAGCATCAACCCGACCTCTCAAAGTCGCAAGTTCAGCCGCAAACTCTTCTTGAAGTTTTTGAAGTGTAGCTAAATCTTCTTTGCTGACTTTATCGGCTAAACCAGCAGAAATAATTTCGTTGATCTTGTCTAGACAAGCATTCAGCCCTGCCGCAAACTCATAACGAGATGTGGCTTGCTTGCCACGAAAAGTGCGATCGGGATAGCCAGCGATACAACCGTATCTTTCAACTAAAGATTGTAAAGATGTAAACGCCCAATCAGTTGACTTCACGTCTGAAAGTTGTGATATGGCAGTCACATTTTGAGCCGTCTTTTCCGAATCTAGGATTGATGGCTCAACTAGAGTATCTTTTTCGATTTTTTGAAGTGTATTTGCTACATTAGCATTTTCAGAATTAGAAACTACTCTTAGTTCATTAGCATTAGCACTGCTAAGATTGAAAGAAGCAAGTAGAATTGATGCAACCGTAAGTGGTTGTATTGCAGACTTTTTGATGTACAACATGATGCCTTTTTCTCACACTGAAAATCATGATACATTTCAAATCACTTCTATAATTTAATGTGCGGTTAAGCTTGGTTTATGCTTTTACAAAGGAATCAAATTCAATTTTCGATCTATGCGATCGCTTCTACCGTCGCCTTATGCACATTTACCAATAATGCTGATAATGCGATCGCCCAAATATCTCCCAAGTCAAGCGATCGCAACCAAGAATGCGAAATCCTGATTGTGGGTGGTGGCGTGGCAGGTACAGCCGCCGCCTACGAGGGATTGCTGGCAGGGCGTACTGTCTGCGTGACCGAAATTACCGACTGGGTTGGTGGACAGATTACATCGCAAGGTACTTCGGCTTTAGATGAAGCCAAAAAACAGCGCAATCTCTGGTATTTTCCCAAGGGCTATACCGAATTTCGGAAGCGGATTGAGCAGAACTATGGAAAATTGAATGTGGGAGACTGTTGGGTCAGTGTTTCCTGTTTTATTCCGAATACTGCACAGCAAATATTAGTGGAAATGTTGCAGGAGGCGGAACGTAAGGGAAATGGCAAATTAAAATGGTTTCCGAATACAGTTATTAAAAAGTTAGAAATTAGTGCCGATAGTAAATTAATTGATGGCGCGATCGCGATTCAACATCGTCCTGCACCAAACACAGCCCCATTAAATAGTGAGCCACTTTCGCAAATCATTGATGATGCCTATCGCTACGAAAATTCATCGAGATTAAACAAACGAATTATTCGCTTCATTCCTCTTGCTAATACGGAAAAGCGTCCTAGCAATTGGTTTGTAATTGATTCTACGGAGACAGGCGAAGTTATTGCTTTAGCTGATGTTCCCTATCGATTGGGAATTGATCGGCGATCGCATCTGAATCCATCATCCCCTGTCACCGAGAATGATGCTTACTGCACGCAGGGTTTCACTTACACCTTTGCGATGGAACAGACGGCTGAGGCGCAACCACAGCAAAAGCCTAGTTTTTACGATCGCTACCTTCCCTATTACGGCTCTGACCCGAAGCCTAATCTTGCTAATTTTGACAATATTTTTACCTATCGCCGCATTTGGAGTGCCGCAACTGATCAGCCCAAAAAGAACGCCTTTGGGGTTTCATCCATGAAAGCGGGAGATATCTCCATGCAGAACTGGGTATGGGGGAATGACTATCGTCCGGGAACTGATCAAGATAATTTAATTTATTCGAGAGCGCAATTATTGAATTCTGGACAATTAGAACCAAATGGCTGGATGGGGGGATTGAGGCAAGAAACCCTCAAAAGTGGGGAAGAGATTGCCCTCGGTTTTTACTATTGGCTAGTGGCGGGGACAACTGACTCCCAGCAAAAAACTGATTGGAAAAAACCTTTTCTCAATCATCGCTTGCTGACAGGTTTTAACTCGCCAATGGGAACCTTGCATGGACTTTCTAAATATCCCTATATTCGCGAGTCTCGCAGAATTATCGGTCGCCCTTCCTATGGTTATTCTGAAGGCTTCAGTATGTCGGAAATCGATGTGTCACAGGTAGACTTTAGTGCAGAAACCTATCGCCAAAATCTCTCACAGGAATCCTATCGCAATTTATGGAAAGCTTTAGCGGGTATAGGGTCAGCCAGTGCAATTCGGAATAATACGGAGCCGCAAAAAATCTCCCGCCGCACCCGTTCGACTATTTATCCCGATGCGATCGGCATTGCCCAATATTATCTCGACTTCCATCCCTGCCTCAGTGAATATCCTGTCGAAAAGGCTGGTAATACAGAACGCGCAGGAGTTCGTAATGGTCACGGAGCCGCATTTCCTGGGCAAATCCCTTTGCGATCGCTGATTCCCCAAAAAATCGATAACCTGATCGTCTCTGGCAAAAACATCGCCTTTAGTTACATCGTCGCCGCAGGTTATCGCGTCCATTCCTACGAGTGGTCAGTGGGAGCCGCCGCAGGGACAACGGCATCCTTTGCATTATCAAAAGGGATTTTACCCTATCAATTAGTTGATAGTTTACCGAGGGTTAATCCACTCCTTACCAAGTTACAACAAACTCTAGTGCAGAATAATAATGCGATCGCCTTTCCTGATACTTCTATTTTTAATTTGAATTGGGGAGACTGGAAAATTTGGTAATTAGCGTCAGCTAACCCAGAACTCAAGTTCTGGGCTGCGAAGCTAAAGTCAGTTAAAACTGACTGAAATATTTCTTAAACCTTTCCCGATATCAGTTTAAAACCAATAAAATCAGAGGTGATGCTTTGCATCACCTCTGATTTTATTGGTTTTAAATATGATGATTCGATATTTACCCCTTGTGGTGGGGATCGTCGGCGGATTGGCACTATTGGCTAATCGGATGGTGACGGCAAATCTTACCGCTAGTCAGTCACGCGCCGATGCCTTAGGGGTCTTATTAAGTGCGGTTTTAATTTTGATTGGGTTGCTATGGCAGCAAGTGCAACCCAAACCTCCCGAAGCCGTGACTTTATTAGGGGAAGAAGGTTTGGAAATTGATCAAAATTTACCAGAGGTAGTTAAGACGGAACTCGCTTGGGCAACGCATATATTACTTACCAATACAGTTACCAAAGTTGTAGCAGTTTATTACGATCGCCGAACTATTCTTCGCAGAGGCATTTTAGGCAAGAGTAAACAAGTTAATATTGGCGCGATCGCGGAACGGGTAATCAAAACTCAGAAGCCCATATATTTGGTGAAGTTAGAGCTTTACCCGGGGCGCGTCGAGTTTGACTATTTACCTGAAAATACACAGGGCGTAATCGTGCAACCTCTGGGCGAAAAAGGAGTCATGGTTTTAGGGGCAAATATTCCCCGTAGCTATACGAAACAAGATGAAAATTGGGTAACAGCGATCGCGGATAAATTAGCTTACAATCTCGATAAATCTGACTCGACAAACATCAATGGTTAAGTTACTTTGCAACAAACCAAAATCTAAAAAAATCTAAAAAAATATTATCTATCGATAAAACTATGCTCAACCGTATTTTGGTAACTTTTACGCTGTCTTCATTACTTACGGCTGGATCGACTTTACCCACATTCAACTCACCCAAAGCGATCGCGCAAATCCCTCAAGAGAACAGTGAAACCAAGAAATCAACAGAATCAGTCTCCCCTGTAATTTCCTCAGAAAAGCGTGAATTGATTAAAGAACTATTGGAAATCACTGAATCAAGTAAAAATGCTAACCAAATTATGGATGCGATGGTACGCGCCGAATTGCCAAAGCTGGTATCAACAATTTTGAAAACTGTACCTGCACTAGATAGCGATCGCCCCGAAGTCCAGAAGCAATTTAGTGACATCGTGTCGCGGATGGCGATTAAATATCGCGATCGCGTGCTTAAAAAAATTGACCTCAATCAATTGGTAGAGCAGATTTCCTATCCGATCTATGACAAGTATTTTACGGAATCCGAACTACGCGATATTATCGGCTTTTACAAATCTGCAACAGGTAAAAAAGCAATTAGTGTCTTGCCCCAGATTACGGTTGACTCGATGAGTCGCACTAACGATATTTTGTTGCCCAAACTATCGATCATCATGACTGAAATCATTACTGAAGAGCTTTTGAATGCTTTGCCAAAAACAAAGTGAACCGCGTAAGCCTACTTTGAATGGCTGAACCAATTCAATTTACCCCTATACTGTAATGCTGACGGCGTTTACTCGCTTCTTCAATTTTTTAACCTTTAAACCTATTTCAACCGTTACATTTAGCAAATACGCATGGCAATTCTAGATCGGCAAGGTCGTTTATTTGGCAAATTTAGCATTTTGGACATCGGGGCGATCGCCACAATTTTGATCGTCCTGATCGGCTTACTGGTTGTCCCCGGTAATAGCGGCAGTTCGATCGCGCAAATGCTATCGGCTGAAAACAAAACTGTTCAAGTAGACATGAATGTACGCGGTCTTAGCGCCACTAATCCTCAAAACTTAGTCAAAGTCGGCGACAAAGTTAACATCATCATTCGCAACCAACCACGCGGCGAAGTCACCATTAAAAAGGTCAGCATCTCTACCCCCCAAATTGTCGCCGCCAAAGCCGATGGTTCTCCAGTTTTATTTGATGATCCCCGCGCTGTATCCACATCTCAGTCTGACCTAGCCATCACCCTCGAAGCCACCGCTAGAGTCACCAACGACGGCGTGGTATTTGGCAATGAAAAGGTCAAGGTTGGCACATCCATTGATATTGAAAGCCCCAAATATTTGATTCGTGGCAGTGCGATGGCAGTAAGGTATTGATTTTTTAATTACGAATTACGAATTACGAATTACCGATTACTAATTACATAACAATGCAACCCCCATTCCCTCAAGGTTTTGTTCTTAAAGGTCGCTATGCTATCCGCTCAACGATTGGACAGGGTGGTATGGGGCGCACTTACCTAGCGCAAGACCTAGAGCGCTTTAATGAAACCTGTGTTCTCAAAGAATTTATTCCTCCTCAAGATTCCCTAGAGGTATCTGAAAAAGCGAAGGAATTATTTCGGCGTGAAGCCTCGGTACTATATCAAATTCGTCATCCTCAAGTGCCAGAGTTCCGCGCTACCTTTGAGTCAGAGGGAAGGTTACTCTTAGTTCAAGATTATGTAGAGGGCAAAAATTATCGAAATTTGCTGCTCGATCGCTTGAAGGCTGGGCAAACCTTTTCTGAAAATGAGATTTTTGCCTTGATGCAGCAGCTTCTGCCCGTGCTGAGCTATCTGCATGGTCACAATATTATTCACCGCGATATTTCGCCTGAAAATCTGATGTTGCGATCGCAGGATAATTTACCTGTGCTAATTGATTTTGGGGTTGTGCAAGAAACCAATGCCAAACTCAATTCGCAAATGGGAATTCCTGCCTCAACGGTTGCGGGTAAAGCAGGCTATGCCCCACCAGAGCAATTACAGTCGGGCAATGCCTATGCCAATAGCGATCTCTATGCCCTTGCGGTGACTTCCATCGTGCTGATGACGGGTCGCGAGCCCTCAGAACTATTTGACAGCATCAATCTGGCATGGAATTGGCAACAGTTCGCCAATGTCAACCCAGCCTTTGCGCGAGTAATCAATCAAATGTTGAGCTATAAACCCACTAATCGCTATCGGTCTGCCGATGAGGTGATGCAGGCTCTACAGGTTGCCCAAGCTTCTTTTTCAGGGGCAAAGACCTATGCCGTCGGGCGAGCAGTACCATCGAATGTAGCGGCGACAATTCCTCAAAGAACTGTCGTGGCGGGAGCAAATAACCGCAATCCTGCCAATTATGGAGCCAGTAACCCTAACCGCGTTAATGAATCTAATAACAGTAATGGTGTGAACTGGTTTGTGGGAATCCTGATTATTTTAGTCGCGGGGATCGGCTCATGGGCAGTCACTTCCTTGTTTTTTAGTCGCAATCGCCTCGCGATCAATCCTACAGAAACAGCAATTACCACACCAACTAGCGCCACAAATGATCCCACCGTTACCAATATCAAGCTTGATCTAGGTGATAACGAAGGAGTAAATCGCAAATCTGTCAACGATAAAATTGTGGCGGGTAAAATTGTAAATGTGCGCCTTACTGGAGAAAGAGACGATTTTTTGACCGTATCGCTTACAAATGGCGACAATTTGCAAATGACTATTGAAGGTGCAGATCAGGTCAGCTTAGATAATGCAGCCAAGGATAATAAAAGCGGATATTGGGAAGGTAAATTGCCTAAATCTGGTACTTATTACATCAAGATCAAAACTACTAGCTCTCAGGAAACTACCTACAATCTAGAGGTAACTCGCAAAGTTACTCCCAAACCGCAACCAACACCAACCAGAACGCCAACATCAACACCTACGGTTAAACCTAGCGTCACAACGTCACCTACAGAATCACCCACAATCAGTCCATCAATCGATCCTTCCAATAGTCCTAGAGCCACAGAATCACCAAGATCTACTGCTTCTCCCACTCCTAGTAACATTGAACCAACGCGATCGCCTTCGCCAGTTCCTAGCACCATTGAACCCGCACCTGAACCACAGCAGCCCATCTCCACCCCTAAAAATCCCAATACTTTTTAGTCCTAATTAATGCAAATCGTAGAAATTAAATTCCAAAAGCTACATCCTGATGCACAGGTTCCTAGCTATGCCCATACTGGCGATGCGGGTGCTGATGTCTATGCAGTTGCCGAAGTGACGCTGCAACAAGGCGATCGCGCCGCTATTCCGACGGGTTTAGCGGTGGATATTCCCCTTGGTTACGAAATTCAAGTGCGTCCTAAAAGTGGATTAGCGCTCAAACATGGAATCGCCGTTCTCAATGCTCCTGGTACTATTGATGCGGGCTATCGTGGCGAAATCCAAGTAATTGTGATTAATCTGGGTAAGGAAGCTTACACCTTTGCTAAGGGGCAAAAAATCGCTCAGTTGGTTTTAAAGCCAGTAATTCAAGCCCAATATATTGAAGGAGAATTAGGAACCAGCGATCGCGGCGTGGGCGGTTTTGGCAGTACGGGACTGATTTAGCAATTTTTATAGCTTTGTAAAACCGAAAAGAAAAGTGCGGCGCTTCGCGCCGCACTTTTCTTTTCGGTTTTATGTCTTAATGTAGTTGGGTATATAGATCAGAAAACCATGAATATCTATCGTCTAGCGGTTTTAAGTGACAATTACGTTTTTGTACTGCACGATCCAGAGAAGAATATTGCGGCAGTAGTTGATCCTGCTATCGCCCAGCCAGTTTTAGACAAATTAGAAGAACTAAACGCGACTTTAGTAGCGATTTTTAATACTCACCACCACGGTGATCATGTGGGCGGCAACTCCACATTAATCAAAAAATTTCCCAAGGCAGTGGTCTATGGCGGCGATAAAGATCGCGATCGCATTCCTCATCAGCAAGTATTTCTTAAAGGCGGCGATCGCGTAAATTTTGGCGATCGCCAAGCCCAAGTATTTTTTGTCCCCGGTCACACCTACGCCCATATTGCCTATTATTTTGAACCTGTGGGCAATGAAGGCGGCGAATTGTTCTGTGGTGATACTTTGTTTGCTGGAGGCTGTGGCAGATTGTTTGAGGGTACTCCCGCGCAAATGTTAGCATCCATCGATCAATTGCGTCAGTTACCCGACGATACCCGCGTCTGGTGCGCCCACGAGTACACCTTGGGCAATCTCAAGTTTGCGCTCACCGTTGATGCTGATAATCTTGAGCTACAGGAACGGATCGTGACTGCTGGGGCGATGCGTCAAAGGGGTGAGGCGACAGTGCCTAGCACCATTGGACTAGAAAAGCGGACTAATCCTTTTATGCGTTGGGATGTTCCTGCGATTCAGCGATCGGCTGGCATTGAGATTCCCGATCGCGTATTTGCCAGAATTCGCGGACAAAAAGATAATTTCGCTGGCTAAAAATCAAGTTATAGCCATAACCAGTTATATGGTTTCCCCGCCTTCGGCGGGGAAACCGCGATCACAAACAAAAAAAGCTCCTTTGAAAGAAACTTTCAAAGGAGCTTTTTTTGTTACTGGGGTGCAAGGATTCGAACCTCGGAATGTCTGGACCAAAACCAGATGCCTTACCACTTGGCGACACCCCAATGCGTTGGTGCATTTCTCAAATCTCTTTGATTGTGCGGTAATTACTATAGCAAATGAGTACTGGGTTTTGTCAACATATTTTCAAAAAAAGTTTTTAATGTAAACCCAAAGAAGCGAGGGTCGGCGCTTCGCGCCGACCCTCGCTTCTTTGAAAAAAGGCGCAAAGAGCTATATTTTTTCTAATTGTCTAGTAGTACAGAATCCTTAGACAAAGCAATCTGGAGTTTACAAAAGCCTTCAATGTGGCTGCATACCTCTTGCAATTGATGCTCGGCCCACGCTTGTCCATTGCTCAAAGGTGTGTCAAAGCCATTGGCAAAAACATGGACGAGGGGATCGCCCGCATCGGGTAAAACCAATACCCAATCGCGATCGCTATAAAAAATCTTCACCCCATCGATCAATTCCATCCTCTCGCGTCCGTAAGACTCGACTAAGTGGCGCATGAGCGTACCCTTAATACTCCAAGGGCAGCGCACTATCTGCTGGCGGAAATGGCAACGGGGAAGGTGGGTGCGTACCTGCGATAGCGATCGCTTCTGGAGCGTAATCCACTCCATAATTTTGGCAATGCTAAACATGGCATCAAATCCAGGGTGAAGTTGGGGAAAGATAAAGCCCATTCCTGCCGATCCACCTAAAACCACTCCCTCGGTGCTGTGACAAGTTGCCATTAAAGCCGTCGGGTTAGCACGGGTGCGGATGACTTTGCCGCCACGTTTTTCGGCGATCAGTTCCACCATGCCCGAAGCTGACACTGGCACAACGACAGTCCCCCCATTGTGAGACATCAGCGCCATCTCCATCATTAAGCCCGTCAAGATCTCATCGCGAATCGGCTTACCCAATTCATCAATCAAGATAAATTTTTCACCATTGGCAAAAACCTGTACGCCAAAGTTGGCTCTCACCGCCTTGACGACATCGGTTAACTGCGTTAGCATTTTTTCGCGATCGACAGGCGCTGGGGCAACCTCATTGAGACTGGCATTAAGTACGACCACATCAGTGCTAAATTTGCCCAGAATTCGCGGCAGCACCGCCCCTGATACCGCATAGACATAATCAATCACGATTTTTTTGCAATCACTAAAGCGAATTGCTTCCACATCAATGTTCTTAGCAAAGCCGCTATTGTAATAATCTAAAACACGGGTGGGATAACTGATTTCACCAATTTCTTCGATTTTTGCCCTGCGAAAGTCTTCTTTAAAAAACGTGCCTTCGATCTTTTTCTCCATCGACTTATTGATGTTAATGCCGTTCGCATCAAGAAACTCGATCATTACAAAGTCATTGCGATCGGGGTGGACGCGCACATGAATGCCGCCCACAATACCAAGACTAGGAGCAATAAATCGTGAAATGGGAATCGCTGTGGCTTCTAGATTTTCCACATTAATGCCGACGGACATTAACCCCGAAATTAGCGATCGCGTCAGCATTCGGCAAATCGTGCGCTGATCTCGCGAAACCATCACATGGGAATTAGGGCGCAGGGTTGCACCATAGGCGGCTCCCAGTTTTACGGCAAATTCGGGCGTAATATCGATGTTAGCTAAGCCAGAGACGCTATGCTGTCCAAACAAATTGCGGGAAGCCATAGCTCCCCAAATCAAGTTTGTGGTTAGGGTTGCGCCCGCCTCCACATGCTTACTAGGCCAGATCCGAACATTGGGGAAAACCCTTGCCTCTTCACCAATAACCGAGTTAGAACCGACTACCGCCCCCTCCATCACATGCACGCGGCGATTGATCCGCGCATTGCGAGAAATGGTACAAGCCCAAAGATGACATTCCTCGCTGATCATGGCGCTATTGCCAATAATCGGTCGTTGTAAATCGCAATCGGAGCCAATGGTGACGCGATCGCCGATAACTGTACCTGCGGAAATTTTGGTGCGATCGCCGATGGAGCAATTGCTTCCAATCAATACAGGCGGCTCAATCTGGACAGTGGGTGAAATCTCGGTATGTTTACCAATCCATAATCCCGTGCGTAGCTGGACATAATCTAAGTCCAGATGGACTCGCCCCCTAATTGCGTCATACTGAGCCTGTCGATAGGCTTCTAGGGAGCCAATATCACACCAATAACCACTGGCAATGTAGCCATACATTGGGATCCCCTTAGCCAGTAAAAGTGGAAATAAATCATTAGAAAAGTCGCTTGGTTCGTTAGCTGGCAAAAAGCTCAGAACTTCAGGTTCCAGAATATAAATGCCTGTATTGACCGTATCGGAAAAAATTTCACTGGTTGAGGGTTTTTCTAAAAATCTTTGAATGCGATCTTCTTCATCGGTAATCACCACCCCAAAAGCCATGGGATCGCTCACCCGCCGCAAAATCAGGGTCGCCTGAGATTTTTTAGCGCGATGAAACTTGATTGCCGCCGTCAGATCAAAATCAGTAATACTATCGCCACTAATCACCATAAAGGTGCTGTCTAATAGGCTTTCTACATTCTTGACACAGCCTGCTGTCCCTAAGGGTTGATCCTCCTCAACCACATACATCATATTTACGCCAAAATCTGAACCATCTCCAAAATGTTCACGAATAACATCGGGCAGATAGTGTAAGGTAGCAATTACCTCACGGATGCCGTGACGTTTCAATAAATTGAGAATATGTTCAGTAATGGGACGATTTAGCACCGATACCATCGGTTTTGGTAAATCACAAGTAAGAGGTCGTAACCGCGTTCCCGATCCGCCTGCCATCAATACTGCTCGCATAGATCCTCCGAACGTCAATGCGTAATAGGATTAGGGTCTAGTATCGTTCAAATTTGCGATAAAGCAATGAAAATAAACCTTAATACTGCGGTCGATCTTCAAGCAAAAATTATTGTGGCTTTAGATTTTCCCTCGGCGCGTCAAGCTTTAGATCTATGCGATCGCTTGCCTCAAGTAGGTTTTTGGAAAGTAGGACTAGAGCTATTTATCGCCGATGGTAGTGCGATTTTGCAGGAACTAAAAGCCCGCAATAAAAAGATTTTTCTTGACTTAAAGCTCCATGATATTCCCAATACCGTTGCCGCCGCGACTCGCCTTGCGACCAAATACGGTGCTGATTTCCTCACAATTCACGCCTCTGGTGGTAGAGCGATGATGCAAGCGGCGCAATCTGAAGTACAGGGATCTTCCACCCAACTTTTGGCAGTGTCGCTATTAACCAGTATTTCGGCGACAGAATTAAAATTCGATCTCCAAGTCCCTCTAGAAGTCTCAGAATATGTCTCGAAATTAGTTTTACTAGCTCAAGAGAGTGGACTAACTGGCGCGGTCTGTTCACCCCATGAAGTTGCCAATTTGCGATCGCTGCTTAAGTCAACAGGAGGGAATGATTTTTGTTTTGTGACTCCAGGGGTACGTCCTGCGGGTGCGGCTATGGGCGATCAAAGTCGCGTGATGGCTCCTAAAGAAGCGATCGCCGCAGGCGCAAATTATTTAGTAATTGGCCGACCAATTAACGCTGCCCCCGATCCTGTTTACGCTTGGGAACAAATATGTAATGAATAAATAAAGGCGGCGCATCGCGCCGCCTTTATTTATTTTAGGACTTACGCAAAATCCAAATTGCCCTCATCCCCCAACCCCTTCTCCCAGAACGGGAGAAGGGGAGTAAGAGGTTTTTCTTGTTCCCCTCTCCCTTGATGGGAGAGGGGCTAGGGGTGAGGGTTTTAGCAAATTCTGCGTAATTCGTAATTGATTAAGCAGCCACAGCTACAGGACTATCGAGCTTCTTCAATTGCTGCACTAGCAAGCTGAGGAATAAACCGACATCGGTGACAACGCCAACGGATTCCACAGAACCGCGATCGCTTAGTTTGGTGACAACGGCGGGATTGATATCCACACAAACCATCTTCACACCTGCAGGAGTCATGTTACCCACACCGATGGAATGTAGCATTGAGGACAACATCAAAATCATGTCTGCGCCGCGAATTTGTTCGCTATACAAGCGTTGGGCTTCTAGTAAATCCATTACGGTGTCAGGTAAAGGCCCGTCATCGCGAATCGAACCAGCAAGGACAAAGGGAATGTTATTGGTCACGCACTCATACATTACGCCAGTTTCCACAAAACCAGCTTCCACTGCTTTATGGATGCTGCCATAGCGACGAACGGAGTTAATCACTTTCAAGTGGTGGCGATGTCCACCTTTGACGCTAACCCCACGCTTGAGATCGACACCGAGGGAAGTTCCCATTGAGGATTGTTCCATGTCATGTACGGCGATCGCATTACCACCGAGCATTGACTGCACATAGCCTTCACGAATCAAATAAGCTAAGTGAGGAGCGCCGCCCGTATGCACAACCACAGGACCACAGGAGACGACTAATTTGCCGCCGCGATCGCGAATTTGGCGCAGTTCCCATGCGATTTGTTCGACCACAAGTTCGACGCGACGTTCGCTCGATACACCCGCACCCATGAAGGAAAATTCTTCTTTTTGGGCAGTATTTCTGGCTTCGGGTTTGCGTACTGTGCGTACACCGTCATAGCCAACTACCACGCGATCGCCGACTGCTAAATCACGCAGAAGTTTGCAAGTGGCAGTTTTGCCATCGGGGCTAATCGCGATCGCTGCATCCATGCGCTGATTAGTACAACGAATCCATTCACCATCGACACAGGCATCGGTGGGATAAATCGTACTTACATAGAAATCATCGGGAGCTACACCATCTTGCAGAACTGGCTCAAGATTGGCATCTGTAGTATCGCGATCGTGCAGAACTGCACCGATCTCAATCAATTCGCCCATGATCGTTTCCATCAAGTCATGGGATGGAGCCGAGATGCGAATCTTAGCTAGGGATGTGCTTTGACGCTGTTCACCAAGGTTAAATTCTAATACTTGGAAACTACCACCATTATCAGTGACTAAATCTAACGCTCGGTTGATGATACCTGAGTCGAGTAAATGTCCTGTTAATTCAACAATGCGAGCTTCAACGACGCTAGGTTCAACAATAGTTTGTTCACCAGCAACAGGAACTTCAATAGTTCTCAAGGTTAAGCACTTGGCGGCTCCACCTGCCTTAAGAAACTCTGTAAGCGGCGTTTCAATCACGTTAAAACCAGCATTGGTAATGCGTTGCTTGAGGCGATCGCTGATTTTATTCATCACCACATGGCGATCGACATTCACCGCATTGCAAGCGAAGTTCACCGCATCGGCTTCGTCGATCGCAATTCGCTTATCCGCAGGAACCCGCATCTCAATCAAACGATTAGAATAGGAATCAAAGGCAGGAGGATAGTAGAGTAAGTATCCACCTGTTAAAGGACAAAAACAGGTATCGAGATGGTAAAAACGATTATCAATTAATCTTAATGACAGAACTTCAACGTTTAACCATTTCGCCAAATAGGGATGGGCATCTAGCTCCGAACGGAAACCATAGCCAGCCCAGAGCCAACCACCATTGCGATCGAATAGCGCATCACCTGCACCTTCAAAGGGTAAATCCTTGGGCAATTCATGCACGGTAAAACCTTTAGACTCAAACCAAGCTTTAAAATAAGGCTCCTCACCTTGACGCTCTTTATGTAAAAAACGACTGAGTACAGCCTTATCGCCCAGTACGAGTCCCGCGTTAGCCGTAAACACCATATCTGGCCAGCCTTTTTCGGGTGTCACTAGATCCACATTGACTAAACCCTTCAGGACTCCATATAGTTTTTGCCATTGCTCCACAGCGCGATCGCGGCTTGATTTGTGAACGTTACCCTCCATCCAAGGATTGATCACATAGTCCACATCGTAGTGATCGGGCGCACACATTAAATAATTCAGTTGGGCAGTCATAGCAAATAAAAGTAAATAATTTAGAGGGAATGTGAAGTTTTTCTCATTCTTAGGTGGTAGCTACCAAAAATCACCAAGCAATGGTTAAGCTCCCAGTCTCTAATCATACCGAATACTTCATACCGCAATCCCTTGCAAAAGTTATCATCTCTTGATATATCACCTTCGTAGTTTAGTGAATGTTTCCCGCCGAAGGCGGGAAACATTGCTATAGCAAGAATTAGTGACGCACTAAAGCCAAAAAAACTGTGGCACAAGCTGCGCTTGTGCCACAGTTTTTTTGGCTTTACAGCCTATAGAGAAATTTGGGGAAGCGTTGCGATGCGCCGCTTTCCCAAATTTCTCTGGGGTTCAATTAAGCGCTTTGCGCTTAATATTTAATTGCGTTCAGCTACTTATTGCCATATTTAAGATCTAAACTAGATATCTACACAAATTTTGACTGATTAACCATGAGGACAGTTACCTCGGTGCAACAATATCCCATCTTTGGTTCTGAGATTAAGTGTCCCCATTGTCGGCAAATTATTCCTGCCCTAATTTTAACTGACACCTATCTCTGTCCGAGGCATGGTGCTTTTGAAGTTGATACTAATGGCAAAGATTTAGTTCATTTACAATCCGATCGCCAATGGCGACTATGGAATGATGAATGGTATCGTCAGCATACCCACCCTGATGGAATTCGGTTTGAGATTCATGAAAATATAGACAGGCTATTTACTCAGGGCTATCGAATGCTCAAAGTAACTATTGCTCGGCGATATATGGACATGGTTAGCCCTTACCTTGAGTCCACTTCCACTGATTCGAGTGTGCAGCGTTTGTATGGCTTAACTGTAGAGTTTAGCCCTTCGGAAGCAGAAGAACCACGTTGGGGAGTTATTAACTTTGAGCTAGAAAAAGAACTAGGCGCACCCAAAGGCTATCCATACTTTCGTTCTTTTTAATAGATAAAAGCGGTGCGCCGCCTTTTAGTTGAATTACTAGAGAGGATCTTTTTCATTTTGCCAAATCGCACGGACTATCTTAATCTCATCGTAGGTATATTCTTCGCGGAGATGATCAAAAAGATTGCGGAGAGAATCACCGCCGATCGCTTCGAGAGCCTCATAAATTATTGATTGGCGATCTGGCGGCACAAGGCGATCGAGGTTAATGGCATAGCCAGCCTCAACTAGCTGGACTAGATGCGTCCATACGGTGGCGGGCTTAAGTTTGCGATCGCGAGCTATTTCATCGATATCTAAACCATTTTCATACATGGCTAAGGTTTCGCGCTGGGTACTTGCCTTAGATAGTTTTGATTTAGGCGTGATAGATTCCTGTGTCACCTTGGTATTATCAGCTTCACTAGGTTCCGCAGGTGGATATTTGAGATGATGTTCCAAAATAAGCGCAATAAAATCATCGGCATATTGTTCTAATTTTTTTGCGCCAACTCCCGATAAATTGGCGAAATCCTTGCGGCTGGTCGGTTGCTGCTCGGCCATTTGATTGAGCGTGGCATTACTGAAAATCACATAGGGCGGGACTTCCTGCTCATCGGCAAGATTTTTGCGTAATAGTCGCAAACGCTCAAACAGAATATCGATATCAACGGGTCTCTCACTAACATCATGACGCTCAGGAACTGTCGCAGATTCAACTTCCCTGACGATCGGCAAGAGGACATTACGCTGACCTCGCATGACTTCCCAACTGCGATCGTTAAGTTTGAGAATCGCATAGCCATCGGTGGTTTGAGTTAAGAAGCCTTGATGAATTAGCGATCGCGCCAGTTGTCGCCATTCGTCAAGACTGCGATCTTTGCCAATGCCATGAGTAGATAGATTTTCATGGCCATGCTGCAAGATTTTTTTATTAAGAGAACCGCGTAAAATATCAATGATCTGTCCTAAACCAAAGCGCTCTTTTACCCTTGCCACACAGGATAAGAACTTTTGGGCTTCCACTGTCCAATCATCCATTGGTTTGGGCGTAAGGCAATTATCGCAATTGGCGCAGTCACCATGAAAATGTTCACCAAAATAGCGCAGCAGAATTGTGCGGCGACAGGCTAAACCTTCGGCGTAGTCAACGACTTGACGTAATTGCTGCTGAGCAATTCTCTGTTCCGCTTCCAATGGTTCGTTAGTATAGGGATCGACTTTTTGAGCGATCAGATATTTGATCGTTTCTAAATCCTGATAGCCTAGAAACAAAGTACAGTGGGAATCTTCACCATCACGACCTGCGCGACCTGATTCTTGATAGTAACCCTCGATGTTTTTGGGCAAATCGTAATGAATCACAAACCGCACATCAGGCTTATTGATGCCCATCCCAAAGGCGATCGTGGCAACCATCACCTGCACATCATCGCGAATCCACCGTGTTTGATTTTCTTCCCTTTGCTTTGGGGTTAAACCTGCATGATAGGGAATTGCTTCAATACCATCTTCTCTTAATCGTTCCGCGATCTCGTTTACTCGTTTACGACTCAGACAATAGACAATTCCTGAGCCTTGATTTTTCTTGATTTGTCGCAAAAGATCCACATAGGATTTTTCTGTACCTTGTTTTGGAACTACTTCATAATAGAGATTATTTCGATTAAAACTGGCTATATGAATATAGGGTTGTTTTAGTTCCAATTGTTGACTAATATCTGCACGCACGCGCTCAGTTGCCGTAGCAGTTAGCGCAATTACGGGGACATCGGGATAGAGTTGGCGAATTTGCTTTAGTTGGCGATATTCGGGGCGAAAATCATGCCCCCATTCCGATACGCAGTGCGCCTCATCGATCGCAAATCCCGCAATCCCAATTTTATTTTTAACAATATTCAAAAATTCGATAAACTGCTCGGCAAATAGACGCTCAGGAGCCACATAGATTAATTTAATTGCTCCATTTAAAATTGCTTGCGATCGCTGATTACTTTCTCTACCTGACAGAGTGCTATTGAGAAAAGTAGCGCCAATCCCATTCTCTTTAAGGGCAGTAACTTGATCTTGCATTAAGGCAATTAATGGCGATACGACAATTGTTACACCCGTTTTAAGTAAAGCAGGCAATTGGAAGCAGATCGACTTACCGCCACCAGTGGGCATAATCGCTAAGGTGTCCTGCCCTGCTAAATTTGCTTCAATAATTTCGCGCTGTCCCGCCCGAAAGGAGTCATAACCAAAGTATTGTTTTAGGGCTTGCTGTAGAGCATTATTATTTGTCATATTTACTTACCAATACAGAATCGGCTGAAAATTTGATCGAGAACTGATTCCGTAACTTCTTCGCCTGTAATTTCCCCGATCGCACCAATGGCGGCTCTGAGATCAATTGTCCAAAAATCAAGCGGTAGCTGATCGGCAATCGCGATTTGGACATTATCTAAAGACTGCACAACCCTTAACAAACAAGCCTTCTGGCGTTGATTAATCGCTACATCAAGATTAGCGGCGACGATCGCATCCTGTTGAATACATTTGAGAATTGCCGATTCTAAATCTTCGATGCCCTGATTTTGAGAAGCTGTGGTTTTCACGATCGGAATGCCCTCACCCCCAGCCCCTCTCCCATAGGGAGAGGGGAGCAAATTCTGACTCCCCCTCTCCTGCGGGAGAGGGGGAGTCAGGGCAAGATCGATCTTATTCATCACTAAAATTACGGGGCGATCGCTAACAATGTCATAAATCTCCGTATCCTTCTCGATCCAACCCACACTGGCATCAATGACCATTAACACCAAATCCGCAGACTGAGCCGCTTGCCGCGATCGCTCTACGCCTATTTTCTCGACAATATCTTCTGTTTCTCGAATTCCTGCCGTATCGAGAACTTGAATGGGAATACCCCCAACTACTAATTGGGAATCAACCACATCGCGGGTAGTACCAGGTAAATCCGTGACGATCGCGCGATCGCTGCGACTCCATGCGTTTAATAAACTAGACTTACCGACATTAGGACGACCGACAATTGCTACTTTCAAGCCTGTGCGTAATAGCTCACCGCGATCGGCGGTTGCCAAAATCTGTTGGGACTCCTGCGAAACAATATCAATTTCCGCCTTCACCCATTCCCCATCGAGGGGTGGTAAATCATCCTCAAAATCAATCCTCGCCTCAATTTCTGTTAAGACATTCAGGCATTTATCACGCAAATATTTTAGAGATTGGGCGAGTTTACCGCGCAAAGAGGCGATCGCCGATTGAGCCGCCTGAGCAGACTTTGCCCCCACCAAATCATTAATACTTTCAGCTTGGGTCAAATCAATCCTGCCATTGAGAAAAGCTCGCAAGCTAAATTCTCCCGCCTCCGCCAGTCTTGCCCCATGCTCTAAACAGAGATTTAGCACCTGCTGCACCGCCATAATTCCCCCATGACAATGAAATTCCACGACATCTTCACGGGTAAAAGAACGCGGCGCTTTCATTAAAAGCAACAAACTCTCATCAACGACAGCATTATTTAAGGGATTGATCACATAACCATAGAGAATCCGATGGCTCTCCCAAATTTGCTTACCACCTGCATGGAATATGGTTTTGGCGATCGCCACTGCACGATCGCCTGATAAGCGCACGATACCCACACTGCCCTGTTGTGGAGAAATAGCTGTAGCGATCGCCGCGATCGTATCCGATAGACTCATTCGTAATTTTTATAAAATTGAAATTAAGCTATAGCCTTTTACGAGGAAAAAGCTGTAATACTATTCATTCTACATTACCCACATGGCTGTCGCCAGTTTAGTAAGCCTTTTAAAACCCCCTCTGGTTTCCTGCCAATTACCTCAGATCAACCAAAGCAAAATTTCATTTTTTTTAACTAAATCTTCCTTCATTAAGATTTAGAATAGAAGTGGGATAAAAAACAAAAGTTAGTTCCGCAGTAATAGGGGAAAACTTGCAATGTCTTGAAAGATATTGAAACTTGTTCATTTATAATCGATTTCCCACCGATTTTCGGATTAATTTTGCATCTGGATTTTATTGAATTATGCTTATATCTACCAATGGTGATTTACCTATTTGCCCAGAAAACTTGAGAAATTTCTCCAAGAAAATAGCTATCAGAAAATCATCTAAAAAGAAAATCCAAGAATCTTTAGGATTACATCAAGCGATTTTGGATAGTGCCAACTATTCGATTATTGCCACAACGGTTGAGGGGGTAATTTGTGCTTTTAATAAAACTGCTGAGGGTTGGCTAGGCTATTCAGCATCAGAAATTGTGGGCAAGGTAACTCCCGAAGGTTTTCACGATCGCGAAGAAGTCCAACAAAGAGCGATCGCTTTAACAGCAGAATTAGGATATCCTATCGCCGCAGGATTTGAAGTTTTTGTCGCTAAGGCGAAATTGGGACAGATAGAAGAAAGTGAATGGACATATATTCGCAAAGATGGTTCGCGATTTACGGTCATGCTTTCTATCTCTACATTGCGAAATCAAGACGATGAGGTTACAGGTTTTCTCGGTATTGCCAATGACATCACTAGCCGAAAACAATCTGAACAAGAATTACAAAAAATATTACACGAATTAGCTTTCCAAAAATTTGCTCTCGATCAAGCAGCAATTGTGGCGGTGACTGATTTGCATGGACATATCACCTATGCCAATAGCAAATTCTGTGAGATTTCTGGCTATAGCCAAGCAGAAATTCTAGGCGAAAATCACCATATTCTTAATTCTAAATATCACGCTCCAGAATTTTTTGCAAATCTATGGGATACGATCGCCAGTGGCAAAGTCTGGCGCGGTGAAATCCGTAATAAAACTAAGAGTGGAGAATATTATTGGACAGATAGCACGATCATTCCTCTACTAGATGATCATCACAAGCCGATGCAGTACTTGGCGATTCGTTTTGATATTAGCGATCGCAAAAAAGTTGAAGATACTTTGCGTTTAAGGGAAAGAGCGATCGGTGCAAGTCATAATGGTATCGTGATCACAGATAGCCACCTCCCCAATAATCCCATTGTCTATGTCAACGAAGCCTTTACAAAAATCACTGGCTATTCTGAAAGTGATGTCCTAGGTAAAAATTGCCGTTTCTTACAAGTCGATGATGTATTTCAACCTGAGAAAGAAATTATCCGTTCAGCAATTTTAGGCAACAAACCTTGCACCGTCGTCATTAGAAATTATCGCAAAGATGGCACATTGTTTTGGAATGAATTAAGTATCTCGCCAATATTTGATCAGTTTGGTCAAGCCACTCACTATATTGGCATTCAGAGTGATATTACAGAACGGAAAGAAGCGGAAAAAGACTTAAAAAGACAAATGCGCCTTACCATTCTCCTCAATCGAATTACGGATGAGATTCGGCAAAGTCTTGATGTAGACAGTATTTTTCAAACTGCGGCTCACCAGATTCAGTTGGCTTTTCATGCTAGTCGTTGTCTAATTTATCGCTTAGAATATTCAACCGATCATAATAACCAAGAGATCAAAAATCAAGAGCTATTAGCACAACCAAATATCTCTTTAATGTCGGAGCAACTAGCTCCCAAGATTTTTTCCGTAAAAGATATTGAATTGCCCTTATTAAATAGTAAGTTTGGCGATAAAATCTCAAAGCAGGATCAAGTGATCTCTGTTACTAATGTTTATGCGGAAACTGAATTAGAAGAATTTAGTGATTTATTTTATCGAATGCAATTGCGATCGCTGTTAGCAATCCGCACTTCTTCTCATGGATTAACTAATGGCATTATTGTACTGCACCATTGCAATAGCTTTCATGAATGGACAACTGAAGAAAAACAATTGTTAGCGGCAGTCGCTAATCAAGTAAGCATTGGTCTATCGCAAGCACATTTATTAATCCAAGAAACTCGCCAAAGAGAGCAACTAATTAAACAAAATACGGAATTAGAAGAAGCAAAAATCATCGCGGAAGCGGCAAATCGATCAAAAAGTGAGTTTTTGGCAACTATGAGTCATGAAATTCGCACTCCCATGAATGCAGTAATTGGAATGACAGGAGTTTTACTCGATACAAATTTAACTAAAGAACAACGTGAATTTGTTGCTATTGTGCGAAATGCTGGTGATACATTACTCACAATTATTAATGACATTTTAGATTTTTCTAAAATCGAATCTGGGCATTTAGAATTAGAAGAACAAACCTTTGATTTACGAATTTGTCTAGAAGATACAATTGAGTTGCTATCAGCAAAAGCCGTTGAGAAGGGCATCGAATTAGGGTATTTAATCCATCCTGACGTAGAGTTGATCGTAATTGGTGATATGGCTAGATTACGCCAAGTCTTAGCAAATTTGATTGGCAATGCTATTAAATTTACTAGTCGTGGCTCCGTAAATGTTTCGATTACCCAATCAACGATATCCCATTGGGAGCGCTGCGATATCCATAATCATCTAGAAGAGTCTCAATTATTGCGAACAATTCAATTTGCTGTCAAAGATACAGGGATTGGCATACCTAGCGATCGCCTCTATCGATTGTTTCAACCCTTTAGTCAAGTAGATGCTTCAACCACCAGACAATATGGCGGCACAGGCTTAGGTTTAGCAATCAGTAAGCATCTATGCGAACTCATGGGTGGAACCATGTGGGTGGAAAGCAATATCCAAACAGGTTCTACCTTCTACTTTACAATTACCGTCCCTGTAAATCCTGTAGAACAGGTTCCCACAAATAAAATTAATGATTCTTTAGGAACGTCAAAATCACTTATAGACAAATCACAAGACATTAATCATTTAATTAATCAAGGAATCAAGGAATCTGATCCTAATCAAAAACGCCAAAATTATGCGTTTAATCCGCGCATGGCAAAAAATCATCCATTGCGGATTTTATTAGCAGAAGATAATGTGATCAATCAAAAAGTTGCCATTCATATTCTGCAAAGGTTGGGCTATCGTGCTGATGTGGCTGCCAATGGATTAGAAGTATTAGCGGCACTCTCGCAACAAGCCTATGATCTGATCTTTATGGATATGCAAATGCCAGAGATGGATGGGTTAGAAGCAACAAAAAAAATATATGAAAATTGGCACAATGGTAAACTTACTAATAAGCCCAGTATCGTCGCCATGACTGCCAATGCCATGCAAGGCGATCGCGAGGTTTGTTTAGCCGCAGGTATGGATGACTACATCAGTAAACCAATTCACAACTCTGAACTTGTGCGTGTATTATCAGAATGTCAATCAACTATCCCATCTATGTCTTTACATTCATCATCAATTAATATGACGGCCCTTCATGAAGTTGCCAATGATATTGGTGGTGAAGATCCTGCATTTTTGATTGAATTAATTGATAGCTATCTAGATAATACCCAATTGCTACTTCAAGATTTATATACTAGTCTTTCCCAACAAAATTTCGAGCTAATGCTGCGTACAGCCCATACCTTAAAGTCTAGTAGTGGTGTAATTGGTGCTGAAGATCTAGCAGAACTATGTCGTGAATTAGAAACAAGTCTTCGCGGTAACAATTACAATGATTTAGATATTAAAATCAATGCGATCGCTAATGAGTATATAAGCGTGAAATCAGATTTGGAAAATGAAAAGTATAGTTAATTAATTTAATTATATTTAGTATTATTAGGGAATAGCAGTACAATAAAGAACCAGTTTTTGGGTAACACAGCTTTTCTTCGTTACCCAAAAACTGGTTCTTTATTAGCTCTAGCTTTGTCCAATACTGTCTATTTATGTAATGACCATCGAAGATCGCGATTTTCATAAGTATCCGCTCCAAGAATTAAATTTTTCAGACGCAGCACCATCTGAATCTGCATTAATTTTAATTGTGGATGATGATTTATTTATGCGAAAAATTTTGGTGCGTTACTTAGAGCGCGAAAACTATCGGGTGGTGGAAGCAGCTAATGGTATGGAAGCGTTACAGATTTATCAAGATTGCGAACCAGATATCATTTTACTGGATGCGATGATGCCTGTTTTAGATGGGTTTGAATGCTGCTCAAGATTACAAAAACTTCCTAATGGCGACCATACACCTGTCTTAATTATTACAGCCCTTGAGGATCGAGAATCCGTCGATCGCGCCTATGAAGTGGGGGCTTCGGACTATGTGACCAAACCAATTCATTGGGCTGTATTGCGTCAGCGTGTGAGGCGTTTACTTGAACAAGCTACTTTACGGCGACAATTAGAAGCGGCTTACAAACATTTGGCGGTAGTTGCCAAAGAACTTCAGCGATTGGTGTCCATCGATGGATTAACTCAAGTAGCTAATCGGCGCTGTTTGGATGAATATCTCGAACAAGAATGTAAACGCGCTAGTAGGGAACAGAGTCCCATTTCCTTAGTTTTATGTGATATCGATTTCTTTAAAAACTACAATGATAATTATGGGCATCAAGAGGGGGATCTCTGTTTAAAATCAGTTGCCCATGCGATCAGTCAAGCGACAAATCGACCTGCGGATTTGGTTGCTCGCTATGGTGGTGAAGAGTTTGCGATCATTTTACCAAATACTGATCGGCAAGGGGGGCTAAATGTTGCTATTCGCGCTACAGAAATGGTGCGATCGCTGCAACTGCCCCATGCCCATTCTAAAGTTGCCGACCATGTGACAATTAGCTGTGGTGTGGCGACGCTGCTGCCCACTCAACATTTACAGGCGATGAATTTATTAAAAGCCTCCGATCGCGCCTTATATGTCGCTAAGGCGGAAGGGCGTAACTGTGTAAGGCAAAGTGAGATTATAAAAGATTAAAAGTCGCACAAAGTGCGACTTTTAATCTTCGTAACTCGCTATAATCACGTGACATACCCGACACTCATTTTTTCTGTAAACAAAAAATAGAGTACGGGCTTCCTCTTTCACTGGGAGAGCCTTGTTAGAGTTATCTCTAATCTGGACTTATCCTCCCTCCGCAGGTTTTACTCACTCCGTAGTGGTACTAACTGGCAAGATAGTTTCCTATCTTCGAGGCAGACTCCCTGTGTCCCAAGGAGTAGAATTATTTACTTCACCCATCCATAAACTCTTTAACGGTTTAGCGGGATATTGGGGCTATCAGCGCAAAACTAATAGGTGATGATAGTTTTTATACAACGGAAAGTTAGCTCACCACGACTTACTCTTTATGACCCCGCTTAGTGCTATTTTATCATTGATTCGCTGTCGCTCAATCTATTTTCTGGTTCGTTTTCATTCCGTCACTCATCCTGTAAACGGATAGAGTGCGGGACTTCCCACTCACATTAGTTAAACATAAATCTATGGAATGGCATATTACCGATGCACAAAGTTTAGCAATCATCGATCAAGAAATTGGTGAACATTCTTTCTCTCCATCTGAATACGAAATTGTGCGCCAAGTAATTTATGCAACCGCAGATTTTGAATATAAACATCTAGTCAGATTTTCGGAGTCGGCTCTACAGGCTGGAGCCACAGCTTTGGCTACTCGCACTACCATTGTCGTAGATGTCCCTACTGTGCAAGCAGCTATCTTCCCAAAAATCTGTGACACTTTTGCGAATCCTATCTATTGTGGTGTTGACGCGATCACTCGCCCACAAAAGGGTAAAACTCAGGCTGCTTGGGGCATTGAAACCTTAGCAAAGCGCTATCCCGAAGCAATATTTGTGATTGGTGAGTCACAACCTGCCCTAGTAACATTGGTTGATTTAATTGAGCTTGAAGATGTTAAGCCTGCCTTGGTGATCGGTGTGCCTGCGGGATTTATCGATACTGATGTGATTAAGTCCCGTTTGAGTGATTCGCAAATCCCCCATATTCGGGTTGATGGGCGCAAGGGCAATGCGATCGCGGCAGCAGCTATATTTAATGCCCTTGTGAACTTGTCATGGCAAGCCTATGGAACTAAGTAGATGCAAAACCAAAAGAAATTTTTTGAAAGTGTTGCTTCGCAACACTTTCAAAAAATTTCTTTTGGTTCGTTTGATCGGTAATCAGAGTAAGACAGCGCTTTGCGCTGTAAAGTAAAATTCAACGTGTTAGGACTTACGAGGATTTTAGAGAGCGATGAACTTTAGCCTGAAACTAAGTCTAAGTTTAGGTCGCATTTGGGCGATCGCCACCAATGTTTTTCGCGAAACCGTGCGCGAGCAGGTGCTTTATCTCTCTTTGCTATATACCTTGATTGTGGTATCAGCCATGTTGATGTTGCCAGAGTTTTCCTATGACTCCTCCGCAAAAATGATTGTGGATACTGGTATCGCGGCGATCGAGGTGGTGAGTTTAATTGTGGCGGTGTTGGTTGGCACAAATTTGATCAATAAAGAAATCGATAAGCGCACGATTTTTATTTTGATTGCTAAGCCCATGCACCGTTCCGAGTTTGTACTCGGTAAGCATCTGGGCTTGTCGGCGGTAGTTGGGGCGCTCGTATCAATTATGAGCCTAATTTTTATTATCTTGATGACAATTAAGCAAATTCCCATTCCGATTGCCGCCGTTCTGACCGCCAACTTTTTTATCTTTTGGCAAATTATGCTTGTAGGGGCGATCGCGATTTTTTTTGGAACTTTTACAGGTTCATTAATTGCCTCATTACTAACCCTTGCCACCTATATAATCGGTAATTTTAGTCGTGATTTATTATTACTAGGCGAGATTTCTAAAAATCCTAGTTTGCAAGCAGTAACCCGCACTTTATATATGATCTTGCCCGATTTGTCGCGGGCTAATCTCAAAAACGAAGCAGTTTATAATATTCTGCCGAGCTTAGTCGATATGTTTAGTAATGGTGTTTATATCCTGAGTTATGCGCTATTAGTTTTAGCGATCGCAATTCTCATATTTGCCCGCCGTCAGTTTTGACCTCAAATTTTAATTAAATTTTAATTAAAAAAGCCTCGCGAAGCGAGGCTTTTTTAATTGGAGTGCAAAGCGCTATAAACTAGACGATGGGTAATTTATCAGCAATCAAAAAGCTATAGATTCCTGCATCCTGAGTCAATACTGGTATATGAGAAAGCTACTAAAGGGTTTACATAAGTTTCAATCATCCTATTTCCCTGCTAACCAAGAAATTTTTGAACAACTCGCCGAAGGACAGAAACCTCGCGTATTATTCATCACTTGCTCCGATTCGCGAATTGTGCCGCATTTAATTACCCAGTCGGGTGTCGGTGAGCTATTTGTAATTCGCAATGCAGGAAACTTAGTACCGCCCTTTGGTGCTGCTAATGGTGGCGAAGGTGCAGCGATCGAATATGCGATCCATGCCCTCGGCATTGAGCAGGTAATTATTTGCGGACATTCCAATTGTGGCGCGATGAAGGGCTTACTCAAGCTCGAAAAACTCAGAACTGAGATGCCTCTGGTCTATGAATGGTTGCAACACGCTGAATCAACCCGTCGCCTGATTCAAGAGAACTACGCCGACATGAAGGGCGAAGAACTAATGGCAATTACGGTGGCGGAGAACGTCGTTACACAGATCGAGAATCTGAAAACCTATCCCGTCATTCGCTCGAAATTGCATCAAAACAAGATGTCGATCTACGGCTGGATTTATGACATTGAGTCAGGTGAGGTACTTGCCTATAATCCTGAAACCGATGATTTTGAAGTTCCCCAAACTATTTTAGCCAATGCCACTAGCGCCGCTAATGATCATTTTGTACATACCGATGCGCCCCCAATTCCATCGGCATATCAAACCATTGCGCCACAGGTGCAAGCTCAAAATGTCGGCGACTTGCCATCATGGATATCTCCCGAACAAGCCGATCGCATCTATCGCGGTTCGGCTAAATAAAAACTTTCTCAATATCCTAAATAATAGATACCCCTATGAATGATTCTCTTCTCTCTCCAGTCAAACTCGGTCGCTATACATTGCCCAATCGGATTGTGATGGCTCCCTTAACCCGCAATCGGGCGGCGGCTGGTAATGTTCCTACCCCATTGATTGCTTTGCATTATGAGCAAAGAGCTTCAGCAGGATTATTAATTACGGAAGCAACACAGGTTTGTCCCGAAGGTTTAGGCTATCCCAACACCCCTGGAATTTATTCTGCTGAACAGGTTGCGGGTTGGAAACTGGTTACAGATGCAGTTCACGCCAAGGGCGGCAAAATATTTTTGCAACTTTGGCACGTTGGCAGAATCTCCCATCCAGATTTACAACCCGATGGTAAATTGCCCGTTGCGCCATCAGCGATCGCGCCCGAAGGTGAAGCCGCAACCTATACAGGGATGAAACCCTATGTCACGCCTCGCGCCTTGGAACTAGAAGAAATCCCTCAAATCATTGAACAATATCGCATTGGCGCAAAAAATGCCCTCGAAGCTGGCTTTGATGGTGTCGAAATTCACAGCGCTAATGGCTATCTACTCGATCAATTTTTGCAAGATAATTCCAATCATCGCACCGATAGCTATGGCGGCTCCGTAGAAAATCGCGCTCGTCTATTATTGGAAGTAACCGCAGCCGTTGTGGATGTATGGGGTGGCGATCGCGTAGGGGTGAGACTCTCTCCTAGTGGCACATTCAACAGTATGTATGATTCCAATCGGGCGGCAATCTTTGGCTATGCGGTGAAAGAACTGAATCGCTTTAAACTTGCTTATTTGCATTTGGTTGCCCCTAGAGTCGAAGGATTCGGCTGTGCCGAAGATCAGCCCGATCTTGGTGCAGATTTCTTCCGCCCAATTTACAATGGCACGATTATTACTGCGGGTGGTTATAGCTTGGAGACTGGTAATCAGGCGATCGCCTCAGGTGCTGCCGATCTGGTTGCCTTTGGTCGTCTCTACATCGCTAATCCTGACCTAGTAGAACGTTTTGCGGCAAATGCACCATTAAATAAGCCCGATCGCAACACCTTCTACGGTGGAGATGAAAAGGGTTACACCGACTATCCCACTTGGCAAGCCTAATTTCATCCATAAACAAGGGGCTTAAGCCCCTTGTTTATGGATGCACCAGCCATGCTCTTTGAATCGGATGCGCGATCGCTTGCACTAGGGGCGAAAGTTTAGCAATATCCTGCAAGCCTTGCTCTGTTTGAATATTGATACCTTGACGGTAAATACTATAGCCTTTTGTGCGAGATACGCGAATCCCACAATAGTATTTAGGCTCTAGTCCTTGTGCTTGCAATTTTGCGTACCAAATATCGAGTTGTTCCTGTTGCTGAATATCATCAAAATGGGAAATCTCAGTAGCATGAAATAAATCGCGATCTAGAAACCTGCGACACAAATCCGCGAGAATCACATCCTCACTATCGCGCCATCGATGAATGTGATAGGCAAAGACAATATCATCGGAGGCAAGATATTCTTCACAAGTTAGGGTTTGTGGATCTTGCGTTAGCCAAGCCGTAATCGTGCGATCGGCAAAGATTTGATCAGTCAAGATTAATTTTTTAGCCCTACTAAAAATCTGTTCTAATCCAAACCTTGCGGCTAAATTTTTCGCATGATTATAAACCTGTAAATACATAAAGTAGCGCACTGTTAAATAATGCTCGATCGCGACGATTCCCTTACGTCCAATCACTAAATTTTGAGAAATAGGATCAAACCTGAGCGCTAATAAAATGCGATCCAGATCTAGCTGTCCATATTTTGCCCCCGTAAAATAACTATCGCGTTCCAAATAATCAAGGCGATCGCAATCAATTTGACTAGAAATTAATTGATAAACAAAAGGCAATGAATATTTTTTCGTGAATACTTTTTCTAAATCATTAATTAAATTTGGCGAAAAACTATTGAGAACATCCGCAATTTTGCCGAACTTTAATAATCGCAAAGTCCAGATTTCATGATTGCTGCCAAAAATTTCTTCAGAAGCATGGCTATAGGCTCCATGCCCCAGATCATGCAATAAAGCCGCCACTAAAACTACTGTGCGATGAGTTTCTAGATAGGGGTATTTAGTAGCGATCGCCTGAAAAGCACGACGGGTTAAGGACATTACGCCCAGAGAATGCGTAAACCTTGAACCCTCGGCTCCATGAAACGTAAAGTAAGCAATATCCAGTTGATGAATTCGCCTTAATCGCTGAAACTCAGGTGTATCAATTAGTTGAATTAATAACGCCTCAGCGCGATCGCAACCATCAAGAGTAATTGCGCCATGAATTGGGTCATGATAAGTGCGAGACTTGCCTAAAGGCAGAGAATTCATATATAGCCCATTGATTAAAGTAGTCCAGAGAAACTTTTAAAAGTTTCTCTGGATTTTAGCTGTAATTCGAGACAGACTGTGATACAAATCACATCATCTTAATTACAGCTATCATAAGTTAATAGTTGGACACAAGCTTTCTGACTATATTTATAAGAATATTTATAGAAATAAAAGTCGAGCGCAAATCTGAATCACTGTTCAATGGGCTGAACAGTCTCAGTAGACATATAGCAATCCTAAATGGTTTGTGGAAGCGCACCCCGAAGGCGTGGGCTTCCACAAACCAGAAATCTGCAAATGATTTAGAAATGCTATAGATAAAAACAGATAGTTGCTACTTAAAGCTTATTTATACAGGCCTAGTTAGTATGCAAGGCATCACAAATTATAGTGGTTTTGTTTCTATTGCACAGTTAACGGATCTTCATCTGTTTGCAGATATAGAACGTTCTTTGGTAGGGATTAAAACTGAATTTTCTTTTCAAGAAGTATTAAGTCAGGTCAAAAGAACTTTGCCTCAAATTGACTTAATGCTTTTAACAGGAGACTTAACGCAGGATTGTAGTGTTGATTCCTATGAGCGATTGGCTAAATCGCTAAATGACTTTAGAATTCATTCCTATTGCTTAGCGGGTAATCATGACGATTTACCACTCATGAAAGTCTATCTACCCAGTAACTATGTGCATCTCAGCCGATCGCTAGATGTTGGCAAATGGAGAATTTTGTTACTTAATTCTGCTGTTGAAGGGGCAGTGCATGGCTATTTGTCAGGTGCAGAATTATCATATTTAGAAAATAACTTGAATGCTTATCCCGATCGCCCAACTTTAATTGCCTTTCACCATCCTGCTGTAACCCTTGGTTCGCAGTGGATTGATCATATTTGTCTAGAAAATCAGGATGAATTTTGGGAAATCTGCGATCGGCATCCTCAAATAGAAGTTGTCCTGAATGGTCATGCTCATCAGGAATTTGATCAAATCTATGAAACACCTCATAACTCAGTGCGCTGTCTAGTCGCACCTTCCACCTGTGTTCAGTTTCAGCCTAAAAATCATAAGTTCCAAATCGATAGTCAATCTGCGGGTTTCCGTCATTTACGTCTTTATCCTAATGGCACAATGGAAACAGAAGTCCACCGTCTCAAAGTTGGCAGTTTTCAACCCGATCTAGCAGCAGTAGGATATTAGCCGCAAAGCGCTGTATGATAAGAGATTGGTTCTGTAGAGCCAATCTCTTATCATATTTTAGAGAAAATGCAACCGCAAATTCAGCCGCAAATTATTGTCATCAAAATCGGTACATCTAGCCTGAGTCACCCCGAATCAGGAGATTTACAGTTAGCAACGATCGCCAAATTAGTAGAAGCGATCGTCCATCTACGACGCGAAGGACACAGTGTGGTTGTAGTTTCCTCTGGCGCGGTGGGTATTGGCTGCGGGCGATTAGGACTAAAGCAACGTCCCCGCAAAATCTCTAAGAAGCAAGCCGTTGCAGCCGTAGGACAAGGACGCTTAATGCGGATTTATGACGACTTTTTTGGCTCACTGCAACAACCCGTCGCGCAAGTTCTCTTAACCCGCGCCAACCTAATCCAACGTCAGCATTATATGAATGTTCATGCGACTTTCCATGAGTTATTGGAATTGGGAGTCGTGCCAATTGTGAATGAGAATGACACAGTAGCGGTCGAAGAATTGAAATTTGGTGATAATGATACATTATCGGCTCTAGTCGCCAGTTTAATTGAGGCGGATTGGTTATTCCTTTTAACCGATGTCGATCGCCTCTATTCCGACGATCCGCGTCAAAATCCCGATGCTCAGCCCATTGAGTTTGTGGAATATGCCGAACTTCCCCAACTCCGCCAGGCGATCGGCGAGAAACAGGCACTAGGCGCTCAAGGTGGCGGTACGCAATGGGGAACAGGCGGCATGACCACAAAATTAGATGCAGCGAGAATTGCTTCGGCGGCAGGGGTTCGCACAGTAATTACGCGAGGCTCTTTTCCCGATCGCATCGCGGCAATTCTCAATGGAGAGAATTTTGGCACACAATTTGCGGCTCAGCCCAAAACAGTTAATGCACGGAAGCGCTGGATTGCCTATGGCATGGTTCCTGTCGGCAAGCTTTTTTTAGATGATGGAGCCGTCAATGCAGTTATTCGCAAAGGTAAATCGCTGTTACCTGCGGGAATTATTCAAGTGGAAGGTAAATTTGAAGCCAATGAATCCGTAAGCCTATGCGATCGCGAGGGCATAGAAATCGCTAGGGGTATTTCCAATTACAGTAGCAGTGATATTTTGCGTATTCTCGGTTCTCAATCAGAAGACATTCCTAAACTATTAGGCTTTGACGGTGAAGAAACCGTAATTCATCGAGATAACTTGGTTAGTTTATAAAAGAAGGTTGGCGCAAAGCGCTGACCTTCTTTTATAAACTACAGCAATTTCCGATCAAAAGAACCACAAGAAAATGTTTAAAAGTGTTGCTTCGCAACACTTTTAAACATTTTCTTGGTTTGGTTTTGAGCGCAAAGCGCTGTAAATTTGTTCAGTATAAACTCTCAAGAATGTGTCATCAAAGCTAATATTTTATGTGGCGCAGCTTTGCCGCACCACATAAAATAATCTATCGAAAATCTATGACAGTTGAATTTCCTACATTTACACAAACATTATTAGCGGCAAAAAAGGCTAAAGGCTTAAGTTTTACTGACCTTGAAAAACTACTAGGACATGATGAAGTTTGGATTGCTTCGCTCTTTTATGGTCAAAATAGTACCTCCGTTGAAGAAGCGCAAAAGATTGCTGAAGCACTAGGACTAGGTGAAGAGATTGTTACAGCCTTGAGTTCTTATCCTAGCAAAGGTCTAGGACTAGCCGTTCCCACCGATCCGCTCATTTACCGCTTTTATGAAATCATGCAGGTGTATGGATATCCAATCAAGGAAATTATCCATGAGAAGTTTGGTGATGGAATTATGAGTGCGATCGATTTCACTCTCGATATCGAGAAGGTGGAAGATCCTAAGGGCGATCGCGTCAAAGTAACCATGAATGGTAAATTTTTGCCTTATAAAAAATGGTAAAGCCCAAATCCCTGTACCATCCGCTACGCGGGTGACACAGCCCATAAAAGAGGCGTGTAAAGCACGCCTCTTTTATGACATTAATTGCATTAACTCAATCGGCAACCCATCAGGATCTGCAATAAAAGCCACTTGATAAGTGCGATCGCCAATCATTTGTTCTCTAGGTGGCAAAAGTAATCTGACCTTCCCTAATTTGCTGACTAAATCTTGTAACAAAGATTCGAGATTCTCTACATGAAAGGAAAGATGATAGTAACCCACATAATGCTCATCACCAAAGGGATTAGAAATATGTTTAGGTTCAGGAACCTGCATTAGCTCCAAATTAGTCTCCGCGCCACGCATCCAGCAAGCAAGGGTAATTCCTGCCGTAAATCTTTCGATTACTTCAAAACCTAGCGCTTCATAAAAGGCGATCGCTGCAAAAATATCCGCAGTCTTAATTGAAGTGTGATGATATTTCATGTTTCTATTAAAACTCAAAAAACAAAAAGTGCCACTTTTTATTTTTTGAATACAGAATCAATGGTGACACACCAAACAAAGTGAGGCAGGGACAGCATTCGCTTCCATCGCCAAGGCTCTTGATAGAGACGATATAACCACTCCAAATTATTCTTACCAAAAAATTCAGGGGCGCGGGTTTTCAATCCTGACCAAATATCAAAACTACCGCCCACACCGATCCACACTGCATTTGGACATAAGTAACGATATTTTTGAATCCATAACTCTTGGCGTGGCACTCCCAAACCAACAAGAATTAAATCAGGTTGAGAACTTTGCAACTGTTCAATAATCTGCTGCTCGATCACATGATCAAAATAGCCATGATGCGTCCCTGCGATCGCTATATCTGACCATTGCTGTTGCCAATCTGCTGCCACCGTATTAACAACATTAGGCGCACCACCAATCAAAAAGATCCGCCATTGTTTTTCGGCAGCGATCGCGACGATCTGCTCAGATAGCTCAATGCCCGGACATCGCTCAATTTTTTCACCTTGCGATCGCAGATACAGCACAATCCCCGAACCATCAGGAACAACTAATTCCGCCTGCTTAATTACGTTTGCCAAAGCAGGATTTTTGCGGGCTTGCATGGTCATTTCCGCATTAATTGTCACCACATGGGTTCCCTGACGATCTTGCAATCTTTGAGCAAGCCAATCACGGTAACTTTCATGAATATGTACGGGCAGACCAAGCACATTAAACTGACGCAAAACAAATATCTCCAAATAGTGCTGAGTCATCAATTTATCAATTTATTTACCATAAATTAGTGGCGCGAAGCGCCACTAATTTATGGTGTCGTTGTCACCGTCAAAACTTGCGGTGGTGTCGCATCCGCAGGATAGAGAAAATCAAACTGGACTACACGGCGATCGCTTGGGGGCATCGTTAAAGTAACCAGAGATTTACCGCGTTCACCACGCTTCATCATTAGATGCACATAACGAGTTTGCGCTAAACCCTTATCATCCCGAAATTTGACGCGCACCGAACCGCGAAAGAAAACATCATCGGGTAATGGTTCAAAAAATTGCAACCCACCGACAGGCTTATCGTATTTGATCGGATTTTGGAACGATAGAACCACGGTTTGAGTTTCGTTCGTGGGATTGTGCAAAGGCATCGTCAGATTATACTGCACGCCGTAATTACCATGAGCAGAATAAGCCGTATCGGGATAACGCACTTTTAGCGGCGCAGTTTGCACTTGTCCTGTTCCCATCGTGCCGTATTGTAAGAGACTTAGCCCATAGGAATAGGATTCGCCACGTTTAGGAATTGCTAAATCATTACGATCTTTATCGGTTAAGTTCCCAAACCATTGAGAACCCATCTGCACACCAGCGACACGGCTATATTCAAAGGCTCCTTCCGTTAAATCTGGAGGAGTTGGTACAACATCGCGAGGCTTGGCTAATTCTCCATTCTTAAGAATATTTTCCCATTCCGCCAGATTGGGAGCGCGTTCCGTTCCATCAGAATTCAGTCTGGCATAGAGCGCTAAAGTTGCGACATAAACCTTGCCATCACTGCGTAAACGCGATAAACCCGATCGCCCATTTAAGGGTGGATCTAATTCCTTAACGGGAATTGGCACATTCATTAACATGCGGCTTTGTTTCGGTGGAATCACAATCTGAGCAGGAAAAATATCCTGACGACGACCGCGCAAAATATCCAGCATGGCGCGATCGCCAGGTCCGCGATAGGTTGCACCATCGTTATTCAGAGAATAATTTGGGGCTTCATAAAATGGCGCATCGGGCTGACTAAGATAGCTGGCTCCTTGCAACACATCAATGGTTACAGGTTTATCCGTGGGATTATAGGCGATCGCGCCGATATACAGAGTTCTTAAATCCGTTGGTGGTGGCGCTTTAGAAATATGGTGGGTAAATACATCAAAGCGTCCCTCAAAGGGAAAGTTTAAATGGGCTTGAGGATACGCCATGCCTGTCGATGGAAAAGCCGATAACAAAATTCCTTCTGTTTGCACAATTTCAGGACTATTGCTATTTAGCATCGGTACTTGGTCAAGCTTGCCCATCAGTGGGCGCATTTCTTGCCGTTCCAAAACAATTTTGCGTTGATTAGAAGCTTGAGAAATTTTATTGTTTGGATTGGGATCTGCATCGGGAGCCGCAAATACATTTGTGGTGGGCAGAACTGCGGCTGTAGTTAGTAAAGATAGAAGAAAAGTTTTTAACATTTTTTAACATTTTCTAACATAAGAAATTTTCAATTTTTTTGCTCGAAAGAAAAGCCGCGCTTTGCGCGGCTTTTCTTTTCCAGATGATTTTACAATGCAGCTTCTTTCTTGAGATTATCGTGATCGCTAATCTTGGTACTCGGTGTCTGAAGCGCGAAATAGAGCTTATTCAAGGCACTGAGATAGGCTCTCGCCGAAGCGACAATGACATCGGTATTAGCAGAATGTCCAGAAAGTGTACCCGCATCAGGATGTTTGAGACGAATAGTGACTTCACCGAGGGCATCAATACCTGCGGTGACAGACTGGACTGAGTACTCAATCAATTGATTAGGAACATTTACAATCCGATTGATCGCTTTGTATATTGCATCAACGGGCCCTGTTCCTACAGAAGCATCGGTGATTTCTTGACCATCGGGCATCACCACAGTGACTGTAGCCGTCGGAAGGGCGCGATCGCCACAGCTTACTTGCACATGATCGAGCTTGAAGGCTTCAGGGGCATGACGGATTTCGTCGTTTACAATTGCCTCTAGGTCGCGATCGCTAATTTCGCGCTTCTTATCAGCAAGTTCCTTAAAGCGCACAAAAGCAGCATTAAGTTCCTGTTCGGAAAGCTCAAAGCCAAGTTCTTTTAAGCGCGAACTCAAGGCATTACGTCCTGAGAGCTTACCAAGCACAATCAAGTTATCGGTTAAGCCGATCGATTGAGCATCCATGATTTCGTAGGTGAGGCGATTCTTTAATACGCCATCTTGATGAATGCCCGACTCATGGGCAAAAGCATTTGCACCAACGATCGCCTTATTGGGCTGCACCAACATTCCTGTGAGATTGGACACAAGGCGCGAAGTCTTGTAAATCTGTTTGGTATCAATATTGCAAAGGGGCGCAGTCGATTCCGCAGGACGACCGAGGAAAGTATTGAAATAGGAGCGACGGACATGTAGAGCCATCACCAATTCTTCGAGGGCGGCATTTCCTGCGCGTTCACCAATCCCATTAATCGTGCATTCCATTTGACGCGCACCATTTTTGGCAGCCTCAAGGAAGTTTGCCACCGCCAAACCAAGATCATTATGACCATGTACGGAAATGATCGCTTGATCAATATTTGGCACATTATCCTTAATGCCCTTAATCAAAGCCCCAAATTCCGATGGGGTCAAATAGCCCACGGTGTCGGGGATATTGACCGTCGATGCCCCTGCGGCGATCGCGGCTTCTAAAACTTGATAGAGAAACTCAGGATCGGAGCGACCTGCATCTTCAGGAGAAAACTCGACATCAGCAACTTTAGATCTTGCATAGGCGACCATGTCTGGCACGATCGCTAAAACTTCAGCGCGAGTTTTGCGGAGCTTATATTCCAAATGAATATCCGAAGTGGCAAGAAAAGTATGAATTCTTCCTCTTGCCGCAGGTTTAACGGCTTCGGCCGCCGCATCAATATCTGAGCGAGTCGCACGCGCTAAACCGCAAATTGTTGGACCAGTCTCAGTGCCAACTAACTTGGCAATACCCTGAACCGCATGAAAATCGCCTTTACTCGCAAAGGGAAACCCCGCCTCAATGATGTCTACACCAAGTCGAGCCAGTTGCTGAGCGATTAGCAGTTTCTGCTCCACATTTAGGGTTGCGCCAGGGGACTGTTCGCCATCGCGCAATGTGGTATCAAAAAAGATAATGCGATCGTGAGCAACGTTAGACTCTGATGGTGTTACTGGTGTAGACATAATGCGTTAATTCATGAATGGTTAATACGAAAACATAAAGATAAAATACCGAACTTATTATGTTTTTGTGATGTGATTACAGGAAAACAATAAATTCAGGTACTTTCAATCTTAGCCCCTTTCCTTATAATTTAGATCACAAAAAAGGGCGCTTCGCGCCCTTTTTTTGTTAATAACCTAGACTTTCGTTAGGTTTATTTTTAGGAAGCTCTGAGACAGTTGCAGGGAGATCATGCTTAGGACGCAGTGGAGCCGCATGCAAAAAAATCGATTGCTCAGGACGCTCTCGGACTAGTTCCCTTGGATTCTTTTGTACCGATCGCAACATATCGTTATCAAACGATCCTTCCGCAGTGGTCAACTGTCGCTCTTGGCGTTTCAATTGTTCTAGTTTCTTGTATTGCTGGTTCCACTGCTCTTGGGCATAGACAGTCCAGCCATAAATCGCAAACACTGACAGCGTTAGCAACACAGTTACGACGATGGACAGCTTCTGCGTTGACATCAATACACGCAACCATAGAGGCAGTGGGAAAGAGTTGGCGCGAGGAAGACGCTTGACGTTCTTGTTAGGTAATGATTTGCGACCCGCAGGCAAGCGCTTACTCTTGCGATCAATGGGTTGGGGCGATCGCTGTGGTTCAGGCATTCTTGCTCTGATGGCTGTCATTTTTTTAACTCTTCTTTCACTCAAGATCCACCACTGCTACTTGTATCACCTTCGTGACTAAATTACCAAGTGTTTTTTAAATTTATAACCCTAAAATTATAGTGTTCATTGATTTTTTGGCAACAATAATTTGACTGTAATTTGATCCCCTTCTTGCAAGCCTAGCTCTTCGGTGAGTCCAGCCCTTACCTCGATTACATTATCGGCAACTACACCACCCGCAGGATAAGTTGGACAGGGATTGCTTTTACAGGTCGTAGCATTACGGGCGATCGCTTTCACCTCACCATTAAGCAAGAAAATAATATCGAGGGGGGAAGGTGTATTCTTCATCCAAAAAGCAACGGGACGGGCGGGAGTAAAGGGAAACAACATACCGCGATCATCCGCTAGGGGTGGGCGAAACATTAAACCCTTTTCTTGCTGACCAGGAGTCTCCGCCACCTCTAGCTGAATCTCACGACCAGCGATCATCGCAGTGGCAGTAATCGGCAAATATTGTCCTAGTGCTTCGACTGGTTGAGGTTTGGTTTGGGGCGATCGCGTTGGAGCTTTCTCTACAGGAACCAATGGCGATGATTTAGTCATATCAGGGATCACAGGGGCATCAGTACAGCCCATTAAGCACAAGCTAAGACTAAGAGTACATAGTTGTATAAAAAGTATTTGGAGCGAACTAGGATTAGGTGTGTCACAATTTCTAAAAGTATCGCCAGTCATATTGCCAGTCATCCTATGTCTTCTCCTCTACATATCGCATTTATCTGGCACCAACATCAACCTCTTTACAAAAGCGCGATCGCGGGTAAGTATCACTTGCCTTGGGTGAGACTGCATGGCGTAAAAGATTATTTGGATCTTGCGGTGATGTTGTCAAGATATCCCAAGCTCCATCAAACCATTAATCTTGTGCCATCGCTGATTCTCCAATTGCAAGATTATGTAGAGGGCAAAGCTTTTGATCCTTACTTAGCGCTGACATTAACACCCGTTGACACTTTAACGCGATCGCAAAAGCATTTCATCGTCGAGCATTTCTTTGATGCCAATCACCAAAACATGATTGAGCCATACTCCCGCTACGCCGATCTACTTGCTCAGCGCCAAGCCTACGGGATTGAATGGTGTATAGATAGCTGGCAAGCCCCTGATTTTAGTGATTTACTGGCTTGGCATAACTTGGCATGGATTGATCCCCTGTTTCGCGACGCTGATCCTGAAATCGCAGAATGGTACGAGCGGGGCAAGGATTTCACCCTCGCCGATCGCCAAAGGATCTATAGCAAACAGCGTGAAATTATTAGCCGCATCATGCCCCAACATCGGCAAATGCAAAAACATGGGCAACTAGAAATTACAACTACTCCCTACTATCATCCGATTATGCCCCTATTGGCAGATACGCAAGCAGGTAGAATCGCCGTATCGCAAATGCATCTACCTAATACTCGCTTTCGATGGGAACCAGACATAAACTTACATCTCGAAAAAGCCAAAGAGCTCTATCGTCAACATTTTGGCTGCGATCCCAAGGGGATATGGCCATCGGAACAATCAGTTAGTCCTGCCATCTTGCCCCATGTCTCTAAACAGGGCTTTTCGTGGTTATGCTCTGATGAGGGAGTATTAGGCTGGAGTCTTGGACATTACTTCCGTCGGGACGAGAGGGGATCAATCAATGCACCCCATTTACTTTATCAACCCTATCGCCTTGAAACTGTCCACGGCGACTTAGCAATTATTTTTCGCGATCGCCTCCTCTCCGACCTGATTGGCTTTAGCTATGGCGCACTCCTGCCCCAAGCCGCCAGTGACGACCTCTGCGATCGTTTGATGACGATTCAAAAACAACAAAATGAATATCTTGCCGAGCATCCCGACAGTCAACCTTGGTTAGTCACGATCGCCCTTGATGGTGAAAACTGTTGGGAATTTTATCCCCAAGATGGCAACCCATTTTTACAAACCCTCTATCAAAATCTTTCGGAAAATACCAATCTTAAACTCGTTACTCCCTCTGAATATCTCGCCAAATTCCCGCCCATCGAAAAAATCCCCCCTCACCAATTACATAGCGGCTCATGGATTGAATCCAGCTTTACCACATGGATTGGCGATCCCGTCAAAAATCGTGCTTGGGAATTGCTCGCTGAAGCCAGACAGGTTCTAGCTTTACACCCCGAAGCCACCCCTGAAAATAATCCCGAAGCATGGGATAGCCTCATGGCAGCCGAAGGATCGGACTGGTTTTGGTGGTTTGGTGAAGGACATAGCTCTAATGACGATGCCATGTTCGATCGCCTATTTCGTGAACATTTACAGGTAATTTATCGCGCCCTTAACGAACCAGTCCCCCATGCCTTACTCTATCCCCTTGAACCCCATGATGTTCAGACCAGCGATCGGCCAACCAGCCTAATTCATCCAATCATTAACGGTAGATTTGAAAACGATGATTGGCAAGGTGCAGGTAAAATAGAGATTAGCCGAGCAAGGGGTGCAATGCATCAAAATGTACCCGTCAAAGTTCTATGGTATGGATATGATCATTTTTATTGCTACTTGCGCCTAGAATTTAGTAATCTAGAGAGCATTGCACAAAGTAAACTACATCTGTTGTGGTTTTATCCTAGTCGGATTCATCCCAACAGCCCTGTCAAACTTTTTGATATGCCTGATATATCACCGCTAAATTATTTATTTCGCCACCATCTGGCGATAGATTTTGCGAATAAATCAGTACAACTTCAAGAATCATCAGAAAACTTTCAGTGGGAAACCATAACAACTCATACCCAAATAGGTCTAGAGCAATGCCTAGAAATTGCTGTACCTTGGAGTGATTTGGCAGTTAAGCCACAGTCTGTTGCACGACTAGTGATTATGCTGAGCCAAAAAGATCATTTTCAGATATCCTTACCTGAGTATACGATTATTCCCATTGAAGTACCTTAGTGTTGCGTTATTAAAGAGATAACAGTGGAAAAGCTAGAAAAAACCAGCATTGAGTCGATTGTCGAACAAGCTTTACAAGATCGATACCTAACTCCAGCGATGGAAGCCGAAGTGGGGCGGATCTGTGATAGCGCCTTTGAACTCTCGGTAGAAGAATATATGGCGCTCGATCGCCTGATGGGTGCTTTACTAACGGGGGAAGTAGTTGCTGTCCCTCGCAAGCAATTTATTAACGTGATGGAAGAGTTGGTACTCAGTGAAGCTGTAGCCAGAGTTGCCGAGATTGAAGCCAATAGTAATAAAGTATTGGATTTGGGGGATATTGCTGCCTATGCGCTCAATCGCCTCCCGCCCTTATATGCCACCACTGAACAAGGGGCAAATTATCAGAGAGACAGAGCCTTAGCTGATTTACAGCATCTAATTGCCCAACAGGTTAAAGAAGCGATCGATCGCAATCTAGACCGTCCCGAATTTTTCCCCGATCGCTCCAGTTTTGGATCAATCAACAAAGATTCTGTGCTTTCGCAGCTTAGCAACTTACTTCAAGCCTATGCGCCCGACTTTGAAGAAAAGGTATAGATATCCGTAAATCCATAAACTCAAAAGAGCTTAAAAAACTTTAGGGTTTATTTTTAGCAAACATAAAATACAAATGAAAACCTTAAAGTTTTTGCTGCTCAACCTATGGATTGTTTGTGCAGCCCAATTGGGTTTGTTATCTTTAAAAACAAATCAAGTAATTGCTGCCGAGAAAATTACACTTAAGTATGGGATTTTTTCTGAAGTTATAACCACTAATCAATTAGAAGAATTTGTTCTTACAGGTAATTTAGAGACACCTTTAGGAGATTTCTTAAAACAAAATACCTCTCTTAATCTTGTACTTCAGAGATCTCTCAAACAGGAAATCCCTGTAAACATCACAGTTTTAGATAAGTATCTCAACAGTATAATTGGGGATTTTTTCCTAGACCGTATTGGTCAAGTTATTCAGATGCCTGCGGGTGATGCCCATAGAAAAGCCATTCGGTCGGCAATAATTTTGTCTTCTCAAGATAATCATTTATCTATGCTCGAAGTGATTAAAAATTATCCCGACGAACAAGTTGTTGTTGATGGCGAGAATTTAGAAAAGCTAAAAGATGATGTTAGTAACTTTATAAAATTTACGCAGTCTTTATTCACGGAGAAAAAATAGCATTGGTGTAAAGCGCTGTAATTTCCAAGACCTAAAAAGATATGAAGTCTTTGCTCTTTTGAATAAAAATGACAGATATTAACATTGCAAATATTGCAATTAATGATATCAGCCAGTGTTTCTTGATATCGACTTTGAACATATGACCAAAATCGCGATGATAGCCTTGAATCGTTCCCTCAGCTTCACCTAAAGCACCTTCATAATCAGTTTTCCATTTGCCATAATCTTTTTGCCAAGTTTGAATTTGATCCTGATAGTTTTTAGTCTTTTGCTTATAGTCTTCAAGGTCGCGTGGATCGTCAGGTAGTTCGCCTGGTTCTTTAGGTTTAGCAGGCTCAGCGATATCAACTGCTGGTCTGTATTTAGATTTAATGCCGGGGAAATTACATTGCTTAAAAAGTGGTTGTCCCAAACAGCTACAGTCCTTTTTTTTCTTTTCTACGGAAAGATTTTTGCGTTCAGTTTCTGGTAGCTGCCAACAAACATCGTTGGCAACATCTGTACCCAAATCTGTAACGGTAACTAGCGCCTCAAATGGCCATTTGGTAAGACTGACATTATTTGCCATTTGTCCTGGTGTACCAAAAGTACTAATCGGCAAAACCCCTCCTCCAAATATGATCTGAGGAATTATAAAAATAATGGTCAGCAAAGGAGCAACATTTTGGTTGGGAGATATTGATGACACCAATAAACCCATCACCATACCTGCGATCGCCGCCAAAACGAGAGTAATATACGTCTCAACAATTACAGATGCACCAACAGGCATTTGGATTGCGAGATATTTAAGAAAGACGAAAACTGCTGCTTGGTAAAGGGCTAACAGGACAAATATCCATATTTTTGACAATATATAGGGCATCACGGTAAGAAAGACCATATGCTCGCGTCGGTAAATTTCTACCTCTTTAACGATTTCGCGCATAGTTGTCAAACTACCTGTCATTACGGCAAATAAGACTGTGGTAAATAGCATGGTAATTACCTGACCAGCATTACCTTTGCTGGGATCATAAATATCTGATTTCCAAGTAATAAAATCTAATATTCCGATAATTGGCGCGATCGCTAACATTAAAGTGAGGCTAACGCGATCGCGCAGTAAAACATCCACATTACGCCGCGAGAGGATTAAAAACTGAGCCCAGTTGGAAATATGTTTACCTGCTGCACCACCCGCCTTTGATGGCTGTTGTCTAACACGAGTAGCAATGGTGTCTTCGTGGATGTCTTGCTGCCGATCTAAAACATATTTTTGGTAATAAGGCGATCGGCGATAACGTTGTTGCCATTCCTGTGGTGTCAGTTCTCTTTCAACCTTTTGGTAGATATCTTTAAATTCATTGACTTCAAAATATTTTGGAGCTTCCTGCGGCGGACCAAAATAGGCTACCCGTCCACCTGCGGCTAAAAATACAACGAGATCGCATACATGGATATTGCCAATATTATGGGTGATCAATAAAATTGTGCGCCCCCGATCTGCCAGTTTTCGCAAAAGCTGCATTACTTCTGCATCCATCCCTGGATCGAGTCCTGAAGTAGCTTCATCCAAAAAGAATAACCCTGGTTCTGTAATCAGTTCCACTCCAATCGATACCCGTTTCAGTTGACCACCACTTAAAGCATTAACAGGAACATTGCGACGATGGGTTAGTTCTAGTTCTTCCAACACAGCTTGGACTCTTGCTTGGCGCTCACTAGGGGTTGTATCTTTGGGTAAGCGTAACTGTGCAGCATAGTCTAATACTTGCTCCACACTTAACTCCATATGCACAATGTCCTTTTGAGGTACATAGCCAAGTTGAGTTCGATAGGCACTGAAATTTTTGTATAGATCGTTATTATTGACTAATACATGACCTTTACTTGCGGGTCGAAATCCGTTTAAAGCATCAAGTAACGTGGACTTACCACCACCACTTACTCCCGCCACAATCACAAATTCTCTAGGCAGAATTGATAGAGAAATATCATCTAATAATTTAATCCCTTTGCCAACAATTTTAGTGAGATGCAAAGCATCGAGGCGCAAATTACCCTCTTCATCAATCCGATCTAAGGTTTCATCGATATTGAGCGTAAATGTACTCATGCCAACTCTGACGACATCTTGGACTTTGAGTGTCCAGTTACGGGTTAGCGCTCTACCATTCACAAAGGTTCCATTACTGGAGTTCAGGTCATGCAGAATCAGAGAACCATTTTCTTTGCGAATTTCAGCATGGTATCGAGAAACGGATGGATGATTGATACATATATCGTTTTGGGGATCACGTCCAATTTTTAGCAGCGATCGCGAGCCAAGCTGTAAATTAGGATTGTTGGTAACTAATGTAGGTGCAGATGTAGGTGCAGATGTAGGTACAGATACATTAGAGGATATAGAACCTATAAGCTGTAAAGATACGATGCCACCAACATAAAAAATATCACCCTCCTTAAGAATTTTTCGGCGAATTAGTTGACCATCAAAAGTAATTCCATTTTTGCTATTGAGATCAAAGATTTCATACTGATTGCCATTACGTTGCAGATATCCATGCTGACTGGAAACAACAGGCATATCAATGCAAATGTCAGCGCTAGGCGATCGCCCGAAGGTGATTTTCTCTTTTCCTAAGCTAAAGTCACGCATCCAATGGGGAGTAGAAATCCGCAAGGTTAAACTTGCGTTAGGTGAACCAATTACGGTTTTGTCAATGGCTGGATTTTGAGCAAAGACAGTAAATTCCTGCTCTAAAGAAAGTGGTTGAGTTTGTTCTTCATTAAAAAATCGAAGCTCAAAACTACCTATGGTAATTTGGTCAGCATTTTGAATTTTATGAGGCGTACTCGGTAGTAGCGCCCTCTGATTGAGGATTGTCCCGCTTGAACTTTTAAGATCTTCAATCTCAAATTCACCATCAGTAGTTTTTGATAGACGAGCATGATGACGAGAAACATCTGAGCTATCGAGACAAAGCATATTGTCTGGGGTGCGTCCGATACTTACCATATCGGACGCAATTATATAACTTTGAACAGGGGCATTACCCTTAGAAATCTCCAATCTTGCAAATGTTGCCATTACTACTGCCTAAATTATTGTGGTTTTCAAATGAGTGCATACTCATTTAAAAACAAAAAACAATCCTAGTAATGATTTTGAGTTTTTATTTTGCCTACGGCAAAATAAAAACTCAAAATCATCTAAAACGGGAGGCGGAAATTCCGATCGCCATTACCTTTAATTATTAAAAATAGATTTTGTCTACCCGATGGATTCCATTTGCGACCAAGAATAACCAATCGACCGCGAGTGGTTTCTTTAGGTTCAGCAATACCTGAGCTATCAGGATCAATAATTACTCTTGCTGGCACTGTCTTCCCCTGTGCATCAACGACTTTGGCAAATATCGGCACAAAGGCAAAAGCGCGATCGCTCTTATTTTCAATTAGCAACTTTGCCTCATAGGTTCCGCTACTAGTAACGTAAGCACCATCAAGACGGGCGGTCACAGAATCTACAGACTGACGAGCTGCCAAAGCCACTTTACCCTGAGGACGTGCATTGGGAGTCTGTGGAGTTGGGTTTGAATTATTGCTAGGATTTTTAGGAGGTTCCGCAGGATTTGCTGCGGCTACTTTCGGAGTTGTTAGATCTGTCGTGGGTTCTTCAGATCCTGCCGATTCACCACAGGTTGGGTCAAGTTTATAGGATTCTTTCCATTTCTCAACTGTTCCACCACCAATGGGAACAATAGTTCGGCTATCGTCAGAAAACTTCAATCTAGTTCGTACTTCGCCCTCTGGCGCACTCATTAAAATCCGCACCTGAGAAGAATCTAGTCTAAATAAATTCCGAGCCATGTACCAAATATTTTGATTTGTGTATTTTATATTAGTTTCATAATCAGTATAGGTATAAGTATACCTGAATGCTCTTTTGGTCTTGGTAGCATCTCGAAATGGTTCAAGCTCAATTGTCCGAGTACCAACCTGAATTTCAAGCCCTTTGGGGACTAGTGCATTTAGATTTGCTATCCCATCTGTGGGTGCGTATTGCACAAAATATTCAACATAGCAACCAGGAGGACGATCACCTGTGAGTGTCACTCCCCATAAAGATACAAAAATAACTCTACCTGGGTAAGGCGAGCCGAATGGAGAAACAACAAAGCCAGGTGGTGTTCCGTGCCTATCTGGTACAATTCTGCCCAAAACCTTGTCTGTTAGGCTATCAACGACATTGACAACTTGATTGTAAGGGAAACTATCAGCCGCCCAAGCAACACCCCGCCGAAGATCGAGATCATCATCGTTCATCGTGGGGTAATTTTGGGCTTGAGATGTTTGAACTCCGAGAACTGAGGTAATCACTGTCATACATGACAATAGTAAAATTCCACGCAATTTAGATTGTTTATTAAACAGAATCATAGATTTTCTCAATTTTTTTAGTATTAGTATTTAGTAGTTCAGCGCCAATCACTAACAATGACGAGCATTACAATCACTTGCGGGTTGTGGTGGTGGAATATAAGCTGGGGCTGGGGCTGGCTCTGGCTCTCTATATACTGGGTCAGGCGAAGTGTAAACTGGCTCTCTGTATACTGGATCAGGTGCGGTATAAACTGGCTCTCTGTATACTGGGTCAGGTGCAGTATAAACTGGCGATTGACTGACAGGAGGAGCAGATACAGGAGGTGCAGGGGCATTAAGCAATGCGATCTTATCTTCGGCTTGCTTCCGTAAGGGCGCAACTTTTTGAGTCCAATAGGGGGTGTCGGCAACCTGTTTTGATGCGGAAACAACCTTTTTCCAGTCTTCCTTTTTACTCGCTGCGGTAGCTTCCTTATAGTTTGCCTCACTATTAGTCCAAGCCGATTGCCATTTTGGAATCAAATCAGCAGCTTTTTTGCCCGCAGATGTCTGAGCAGGGATTTTTTGCGCCATTTCGACAGCCTGCTCAAGTTTGCCTTCTTTAGAATACAGATCGGTAGCTTTTACGAGTAGACTATCACTCCATTTGCTCACTTCTGTTTGAGCCTCGGCATGGCTTGGGGTTTCAGCACTAATAGGGTTGGCGATCGCGATCGCCTCTTGATATTTACCATCTTTCGCCAAACCTTTTGCTGATATAAGCTTATCTTTCGCCTGTGATGATTGACAGGAAATAGACAGAGACTTTGCCTCCTTTGCCTGAGCCGCATCTTTAGGGATTAGAGTCAGCTTATCTAAACAAGCATCATAATTAGCTTTACCCTGAAAGGATTTGGCTTCAGCGATCGCATTTTGAAAATCGCGATCGCGCATCCAAGCATAGGCTCCAAATCCCGCTAGTCCAATCGAAGCGATCCCAGCCAGTGACAGCCATAAATTCCAATTGAAAGAATTGACAGAAGGAGGCTTAGTCGTGACAACATAGGTGGGATTGCTGTCAGAAATTACAGTTCTTGCAGCACTAGAAACAACTTCTGTTTTAACTGGCTTAACAAAATTTTGAGCGGCAACTGTACGCGCAACATTAGGAGAAATAGGAATACCCACGGTTACAGCATCATTATTAGAGCTTAGCCCAGTTTGTGTGGGAGATTGCTCTGGCTGACTTATTACTGTTGGCGCAAAGTAAGAGGTATTTGCATTGCAATCTTCACTAGTTAAAGATTGCAATGCCGCCAAAGCCTCGGCTGCATCGGCATAACGATCTCTAAAGTGAGAGCGCACCATTCTGTCAATGACAGCACCTAGTTGAGGACTTACCTGAGCATGATGCTTCCACACTAGTTCCCCCGTAGCAGGATCATCTGACATCTGATCGGGTCTCATTCCTGTCAATGCTTGAATTGCAATCTTACCAACAGCGTAAATATCGCTAGCATAGCGAGGTTTGTTAGCAGCCTGCTCATCAGGCATATAACCGTAGGAGCCAATGGCAATGGAAACGCTAGTCACGCCCGTTTGAGCTTTACCGCGACTGACCTCCTTAACAGCACCAAAATCAATTAGGACGATCTTTGCATCGGTTTTACGCCGAATTAAGTTAGAAGGCTTAATGTCACGATGAATTACGTTGTTTTGATGTACAAAGGTTAAGACTTCTAGAATATCTTTAAGTAAATTAATGACATGAGATTCATGCATCTTTGTCATAGATGCCAACTCATCAGTCAAGGTATGCCCCTCAATATATTCTTGAGCTAGGTAGAACTCACTACCCTCATTAAAGTGAGCTAGTAAACGGGGGATACAGTCATGATTACCAAGGTTATAGAGAGCTTTTGCCTCTTTATCAAAAAGTTCTAGTAGCTTTTCGATCGTAGCTCCTTGATCTGGGTGAGGACGAAACTGTTTAACCACACATAATGGGTGATTAGGCAGGTGCAAATCCTTTGCTAAATAAGTTTGTCCAAATCCTCCCGAACCTATAGCTTGGACAATTTGATAACGTCCAGCCAAGTTTGTTTGTGCTGTCAACATCTGAAGCTTTACCCCGAAACTAACAAACCTAATTTTGAAATCTTACCTTTTTATAAGATTATTAGCAAGTTTTATCGGAAAAATGGGTTTAAAACCCCGTCCTTCTAGGACGGCTTTATATTAGAATACATTAAGTACCGTAGGGCATACGGGAATTCACGCTTGAGAAGCTAGTTGCAAGACTAGGTATCACTGAGTAAGACCATGCTAGGACAAGTCCTACAGACATTCTTTGAGTCCAATAATCCTCATGCCTTTAGGCTGAGGAGTGCCAAAACAACTATCATAGTAATAATAAAAAAAGAGGGTTTAAACCCTCTTTTTTTATTATTACTATTAATTAATTGACTTAACTAATTACACAGAAGCCAAGAAAGTCTTCTTGTATTCCACAAGAGCTTCCTTCAAAATGGTTTCTGCTTCATCAGAGAGCTTCTTTTCAGCCTTGATGATTTCGCCGTACTTGGGCTTGCTGGTGGCAAGGTAGTTACGCAGACCCTTGTTAAATGCGCCAACTTGAGAAACTTCGAGTTCATCAAGATAGCCATTAATCGCAGTGTAAATAATCGCCACTTGATCGCCTACTGGCAATGGCGAGTACTGAGGCTGCTTGAGAATTTCACGCAGACGCGCACCACGAGCTAGTTGAGCTTGAGTGGTTTTGTCCAAGTCAGAGGCAAACTGAGCAAAGGCTACGAGGTCATCGTACTGAGCTAGTTCTAGTTTGATCTTACCTGCCACCTGTTTCATCGCCTTGATTTGCGCCGCAGAACCAACACGGGATACGGAGATACCAGGGTTGATCGCAGGACGAATACCAGCGTTAAATAAGTCAGAGGACAAGAAGATTTGACCATCGGTAATCGAAATTACGTTGGTGGGAATGTAAGCCGATACGTCACCCGCTTGGGTTTCGATGATTGGCAGTGCTGTCATCGAACCGCCGCCGAGGGCATCACTCAACTTCGCAGCCCGTTCGAGCAGGCGAGAGTGTAAGTAGAATACATCCCCAGGATAGGCTTCACGACCTGGTGGACGACGGAGCAGAAGCGCCATTTGGCGATAGGCTTGGGCTTGTTTAGACAAGTCATCGTATACGATCAAAGTGCCTTTGCCCTTGTACATGAAGTACTCAGCCAATGCTGCGCCAGTGTAAGGGGCAAGGTATTGCAAGGTGGCAGGATCGTTGGCGCTTGCCATAACCACGATCGTGTATTCCATTGCGCCGCTTTCGCGGAGCTTGTTAACGACGTTGGCAACGGTGGAAGCTTTCTGCCCGATCGCCACATATACGCAGATACAATCCAAACCTTTTTGGTTGATGATTGTGTCTACTGCAACGGAGGTTTTACCAGTTTGGCGATCGCCAATGATTAACTCGCGCTGACCACGACCAACGGGAATCATCGCGTCGATCGCGGTAATACCAGTTTGGAGAGGCTCAAATACGGATTTACGAGCAATAATGCCAGGGGCAGGAGATTCGATTAAACGAGTTTCGCTTGCCTTGATTTCTCCCTTACCATCAATGGGTTGAGCCAAACCGTCAACAACGCGCCCAATAAATGCGTCGCCTACAGGAACTTGAGCAATACGTCCAGTTGCTTTAACCGAGCTACCTTCAGCAATTTTGCGACCTTCACCCATCAACACAACACCAACGTTGTCTTCTTCAAGGTTCAGCGCAATGCCGACAGTACCATCTTCAAATTCCAGCAACTCGCCAGCCATGCACTGTTCCAAGCCATAGACACGAGCGATACCATCACCGACTTGCAGGACAGTACCAACGTTGGAAACTTGCAGCTCTTGGTTATAATTAGCAATTTGCTGCTTGATAATATTGCTTATTTCGTCAGGTCTGATGCTAACCATAGTTGTGTTTTACCAGTTATCAGCGATCGATTTTTGTTTTGAGAATTAATATATACAGGCAAGGGGCTTAAGCCCCTTGTTCTACTACAAGATGAGACTTGAGTAGAAGAGGGTTTGTCGTTGTTATTAAACGCCAGCAGTCAGACTGCTCTTTAAACGGCGTAGTTGTCCGCGAATACTAGCATCTACAACTTGAGAGCCAACTTTAATGATCACACCACCGATTAAATCGGGGTTAATGGTCACAGCTAGTTCGACACTCTTGGCTTTAGTCATTGCTTTGACACGATCGCAAATAGTATCTTCTTGCGATCGGCTCAATTTCAAAGCCGATGTAACTTCAGCGAGAGCAACTTGATCAATTACACGCAAAAGAGCCCGAAATTCTTGGATGATTTCGTTTAAAAAAGCAATGCGTTTGCGATCGACAAGCAGAAGTAAAAAGCTTTTGGTTACAACATTAACTTGTGAACCAAATACACTTTCAATCACGCCTTTTTTGACGTTTGCGCCAATTAGAGGACTAGCAAATAGTTGACTTAATTCAACGGAATCAGCGAGAGTATCACCAATCAGACGAACATCTTTGGCGATCGCATCTAAATTATTTTGCTCTTGAGCCAAAGACATCAAAGCTTCAGCGTAAGGAGCAACGACGGCTTGACTAACAGAACTAGATTTCATGGCTTCTCCTAGTCAGAACTCAAAAGGGCAATGCTACGGTCAATTAGTTCAATCTGAGTAGATTCACTCAAACCGCGATCGAAATAAGACTGCACACTAGCAAGGGCTTTCTCGGCGACTTGCTGACGCAGTTGCACAATGACGCGCTCCTGCTCTGTGGAAATCTCTTGATCGGCAGCTTCTCGCAAACGAGCGATATCTGCATCAACCGTTGCCAAAATCACATCAGCCGCGTGTTTTGCATCAGCTTCGGCTTGTTTACGCAGGTTGTCAGCTTCAGTTTTTGCCTGAGCCAATTTGCCTTGCTGTAGGGCAAGCTTATCTGACGCATCCTTTTGGCGCTTTTCTGCATCAGCGATCGCCGATTGGATTGACTCCAAACGAGCCGAGAGAATTTTGCCTAAGAAACCGCGACCTGCATAGATCAAAAGACCGATAACGATCACTAAGTTGATCAGGTTAGTTTCCAGAATGTCGGAGTTAATCCCGAACCCTGAATGTTCGCCTGCTTCACTTGCAAGTAAGACGAAATTTCTAATCATAAAGGTTGTTTCTATTACTCAATACCAGCCAGAACCTAGATAGTTTCTATCTAGATTTATCAAAACTAGGATCTAACTAAGTTACCTAGTAGTTTTTCTAGAACTTGGCGACTGAGTGACTCTACTTCCGCGTCCAGAGATGCCGTTGCATCTTGCTTTTGCTTTTCGATTTCCGCTTTAGCACTAGCAACTTTTGCTTTTGCTTCAGCCATCGCTGCATCAATACGTTCTTTACGAATCTTATTTGCTTCCGATTGAGCAGTCGTTAAGATGCTTTGAGTTGCTTTACGAGCAGTAGCAAGCTCTTGCTCATATTGCTTAACAACCAACTCAGCCTTTTCGAGGCGCTCCTTTGAGCCGATAATCTGATCTCTAACATAGTCATCGCGATCGTCGATCGCTTTGGTTAGAGGCTTAAAGAAAATAACGTTAAGAAGCGCTACAAAAACAACAAACTGCACCGCCATAATTGGAAGTGTGGCATTGATATCAAACAAGCCGCCTTTATGTTCTACTGCTTCCGCAGCCATGAGAACAGTTGAAAAAAGGTTCCAAATTGTCATAAGTGTGTTGGGGAACAAGGAGGCTCAAGCCCCCTTGTCTATTTCTTAGAGAATCAAATTCTTATAGAATCAAAAATGCTTAGGCGAAGGGATTAGCGAATAGCAATACGAGGGCAACAACTAGACCGTAAATGGTGAGAGCTTCCATGAAAGCCAAGCTCAACAGCAATGTGCCACGAATTTTGCCTTCAGCTTCAGGCTGACGAGCGATACCTTCTACGGCGCGGCTTGCGGCAGTACCTTGACCAATACCAGGTCCAACTGCACCAAGACCAACGGCGATACTAGCGGCGATTACGGATGCTGAGGCTACTAATGGATCGATCACGTTCTTTTTCCTTCTTAGATTATTTTTAAGTGTTTACAATGATATGGGAAACAAGTTGCGAAATAAATTTCCCGAATTAATTCGGCTGAATTAATGAGCTTAATGCTCATGTCCTTCATCGCCATGTCCTTCCATCGCTTCACCAATGTATGACGCTGCCAAGGTCGAAAAGATCAATGCTTGGATCGCACTGGTAAATAGACCAAGAATCATCAAAGGCAGAGGCACAAACAAAGGTACGAGGAGAACCATGACCCCCACAACTAGCTCATCGGCAAGGATGTTTCCGAAAAGACGGAAGCTTAGCGAAAGGGGCTTTGTGAAATCTTCAAGAACCCATAAAGGAAGGAGAAACGGAGAGGCTTGGATATATCTGGTGAAGTATTCCAAACCGCGCTTGCTCAATCCAGCATAGAAATAGGCTAAGGAGACTAATAATGCTAGGGCGATCGTGGTATTGATATCACTTGTCGGGGCGGCAAGTTCGCCCTCTGGCAATTCGATCAATTTCCAAGGAACTAACGCGCCTAACCAGTTTGATACGAAGATAAACAAGAACAGACTACCAACAAATGGAACCCATTCTCTATAGTGCTTTGCGCCAATCTGGTCTTTTGCGATACCCTGAATGTATTCCAGAGCATATTCCATGAAATTTTGAAAACCTGCGGGAACACGTTGGTCAGCTTTGGCGGTACTAGAGGCAATGAGTCCAGCAACAAGTACTGCGCCCATTACAATCCAGCTCACGATTAATACTTGACCATGTACCGTAAAGTTACCGAACTCCCAATAAAAGTGTTTGCCCACTTCTAGCGCGGCAAGACTGGTTTGATGGCTCGTTAAATAGCCAAAAGATATTGGATCAATCATGTTCGATATGTTACAACCTGTAGGAGGGTGAACTACCAGAGGCTGATGCTTTGCATACAGCACTGGCTTCCTGATTCGTTGGGATGCGCTTTCTATACCAAAGTATAGCGAGTCTTACCGTCCCTCCACAGGCAGGAGTCCTAGTTCCTAAGACCCATTTCTTTTTCTTGAAACACGCCCCCTTTAGCTTGGTTTTCGCATTGGGAGTTAGTGGTCAAGGAATGCTCATTTTATCATGGAACCCGTCACTTAACTCTTGCTCAAATCTTGGGCAATAATCACTAAAACAGCTACTTTGTAGGTCATGAAGCCGAAGAATGCAGGCAAAATTTCCAGTTGATCAGATTTGGCGGCGATCGCCATCAAAAGAACAAATAAACCAAGACGAGAGAAACCGAGACGGTTGGACTCACCACCCAATCGGTCTACGCTCTTAGTTAACATTCTGAAGTAAACCGTGCCAACCAATGCCCCAACTGCATAGCTGAGGAAAATCTTCCAACCGTACCAAAACCAGACTGCTAAACCAATAATGGCTCCGACAGCTAAGGTTAGTAGCAATAGCTTCGATTTAAGGCGGTTATACTCGTCCATACCATCATCAACTGACGTGGATGGATTTGTGACAACCGTCTGCGAAACTGTACTGTTTTTTGCGGGAATAATCTTCACTTTTGCCTTTTAGCGACTGCTTTTTTGCGGAATTTGCTGATTATTTGAGTGAAGAACTAGTACTTGAGACAGTACTGAAAATGGGTGTCCAAAAACTTGGATGTAGCTGCCTACACCGTTGCTAAGCATATCACGCAAGATGTCACATTTGCTTTACAATTCGCTGACAAATAGCTACAGGCGATCGCGCAATTAAATATAAAACCCAAAAACCTGTGGCGCACGCGCAGCGTACGCCACAGGTTTTTGCTCTGGTTTTTAATTATGCCTAGCTAATTACGAGCGATCGCGCATTAATTCGTATATTCATTTCTTTAAGATACGGTTGGATACTTTTAATAGGTATTTCGTCTGTGTTGGGGTGATACGATAACAAAAAGTTTTAGGCTAAACACTTCAGAAATTTTTAAATATTTACTTAAATCTTTAAATTTAAAAAGCATTTCTAAATATTTTAAGTGTTTATCTAAAATTCATTATTTCTTTGTGAGCATCCAGAATTTGCAACCTATGTCCACACCTTTTGCTAAGCCTCGCTCGTTTCAGTTTGCTTTCCAGACCACAGTTTTGTCTCTGATCGCATCTACCGCTTTGATGCCAGCGATCGCGATCGCGCAAAATGCTTCCCCTCAGAAGCCTCAGGCTCAACCTGTAGAATCTCCTAAGCCGAATGCCCTTGAAAATAGCGTATTTAGTATTTCGGGTGGTCAGCGATTGATAACAGAGTCCACAACTGCTGTTAGTCAGCAAAATTATGATTTGGCTGTAACCAAGCTGCAAGATGCTCGCCAAGTGTTTAACCAATTATCCAATTTTTATCAAGAGCTAACAACGAGCTTTTCAGGAATCGACAATCGTATTTCTGATAGTCATCGTCGCAAGGCTTTGCAAACGGCTCAGTTACGCGATGAAGCGACCTATCAGCTTGCGGTAGTCTATCGGGCAAAAAATCAGCCTGAACTCGCTGTACCTTTGTTAATTCAGTTGATTCGTAGCCAAGCACCAACTAGAGACTTAGGACAACAGGCTTATCAACAGTTGTTTGAGCTAGGTTTTGTTGATGCTCAGTATGTGCGCCCAAGTGCTGCTACACCTTAAAAGAAATGGCGCTTTGTGCCATTTCTTTTAGGAATTTTTTGCCCACCAAGCTAAGCCATAGCGCTGGCTTGGTGCATTTTTTTGTGGAGATTTAAATACAACTCGCAGTTTGTATTTGCCTGTGGTGGGGATTTTGATAAAAATATGTTGTAAATTGTCAATCTGACTAACTGACGACCAGATATTTTGAGAGATATCAGTATCTTGCGATCGCATTAAATATAGTTCAAGGTTATTAAAGCCTTCATCGGTAAAGCTTTCGCCAATATCGAATAAGCCATTGCCATTTTTATCATTTAGCTTGACTTGACGATCCCAATTTAAAGTTGTCGAGATGTAGCTATCAGCTTCTAAAGGTTTAGCGAAAATATATTCTTGGTACTGATCCACCTCAACAATATTAGTATCCCAGCCGATCGCTTTAATATTTGCGGAGCCATTGTTTTGAGAACTATTTGGCGATTGCTGCCCTGATTGGTATTGCAAAAAGGCTCGACGGGCGTTGAGTTGTCCTGAACCAAGATTACGACTGAGGGAAATAGTGCGACTTGTATAGGCTTCGGTGTCAATCCATGTTTTCCCAAAGGCATCAAGAATTGTTTTAGACATACCCAGAATTTTGCCGTCACCTTGATCTTGGATTTTGTCGGCGGAGTTGAGGAGGACGGCTTTGATTAATTCGTGACGACGAGCATCGATGCTCCAGTTACCAGCTTCAATTTGGCGATTGGCATATTCATGTAAAAGCGCGATCGCACCAACAACATGGGGCGCAGCAAAGCTGGAACCATTGGCATTTTTAAATTTACTTTGGAGGGTGGGGAGCTTGAGGTTATTGCCGGGGGCAAGGAGTGCCAGCGATCGCCTACCATTGACGGGGCTTTCTACCCCTGCTGTCCATTTACCATCTTTATTGAGGTCACTAAAAACTTCACCTTGATCGTATTTACCGTTGCTATTGCGATCGATAAAGGGTTCATCGATGAGATTGCCGCGATCGAGTTGCCGATAAATGCCATCAACTTCGCGAGTAAATCCCACTGTAAAACCGTTATATAGATCTGTGGGAATGGGGATACCGCCTTTACCTTGATTACCTGCAACGATGGGGACAGTGTTATAGGTATTTGCCACCCAATCGACACAGAGCGTAAGTAGGGCTTTTCCATCTAGTAGCGGCTTGGGGCGAGGATCTTCGCTGAGTAGTTCCCCAAAGCTGAAGTTAATGGCGCGAACGGTGCTGTTGTATTGACGGGCAATATATTGAGCCGCAAGGCAAGCTTCAGGCTGTCCATCTTGGCGACGTTGAGAATATGCCGAGGAGAGTAACTTGGCATCTGGGGCAACCCCGCGCCGAATTTTATCTTGGCTAATGATCACGGCGGCGACTTGGGCGGAATGATCATCAAGATTTTTATTGGGGATAGCTTTGCCATCACGAAAAAAAACTTCGTAGGGTTGGACGATCGCCCGATTCACCTGTAGGAGTTTATTGGAGATTTTATCTACCGCAAAGCGGGTGGGGCGACTAAGTTCTACTTGCCCGATAAATACATTTTTGCCTGTGAGGTTTAGGGGTGATTTCTGTAAGATCCGCGCATCAATACCTTGGCGATCGGCGGATTTGTCTATCGCCCAACCAGTGGGGCTACTCACTGTATTGGTGAAAATATTGAGCAAAATCCCACCGACAAGCCAACCTAATTTACGCATCTCTGTGCTTTTCCGTTTATGTCAATAGAAATTTGCGCCCCAACTTGTCTTCTGGTTTTGGGTTTTCAAAAGACTGGCGACAGATCTATTATGTTGTAATTGCCCTAGCGGTTGCTATAGTTTCTAGAAAGAATTTTTTAATAAAACGATTATGAGTATTTTCTTGCAAACCCTTGCCCAAGCCAATGCTATCTACATTCGGCAAAAATTTGAAATTGCCGAAATATTCGGCTTTGAAACTCGCAACCGCTATCAAATCCAAACTGAAGATGGTCAACAGTTTGGGTATTGTGCCGAGCCGAAAGTAGGATTTGGCGATGCAATTATGCGTCAATTCTTTGGGCATTGGCGAGTATTTAACATCGTGGGAACCGATCTGGATAATCAACAGGTGTTTCGCGCCCATCATCCATTTCGTTGGTTTTTTCAGCGACTTGATATTTTTGGAGCAGGCGATCGCCCTGTGGGAAGTTTGCAACAAAGATTTGCATGGCTTAATAAGAAATTTGATTTTCTCGACACCAGAGGCAGGGTGATCATGACCATGACTTCTCCATTCTGGAAAATTTGGACATTTCCGATTCAGAAAGATGGTAGAGATGTATCCATAATTGAGAAAAAATGGTCAGGGCTTTCTAAAGAATTATTTACCGATGCTGATAACTTTAGAGTCCGCTTCACCGATGGCAAACTGACTGCCGATGAAAGATTGTTGTTATTGGCTGGTGCAGTATTTACCGATCTTTTATACTTTGAGACTAAAGCTTCTTCATAAATACCTTGAAATTTCAAATCATCCGTTACGCAGAAATTGATTCCACCAATAGCGAAGCTTGGCGGCTGATCGATCGCCGTCAAGCTTCAGCAAATACCGTGATTATTGCCAAACGGCAAACAAAGGGGCGGGGACAACGCGGACATAATTGGCAGTCGAGCTTGGGTGGATTATTTATGTCTGTAATTTTGCAACCTAATTTAGTCGCATCTCAGGCAAACCAAATTACGTTATGGACGGCTTGGGGCATTGCCAAGGCTCTTAATGAAACAGGGGCAAATGTGAAGCTGAAATGGCTGAATGATTTATTAATCGATCGCCACAAGTTGGGGGGGATTCTCACTGAGACAAGGATTGAGGCGGACAAAATTCTCTATGCAGTGGTGGGAATTGGGATTAATTGGACAAATGAAGCTCCCGATGGGGCGATCGCTTTGGGTGAATTGCCGACAACTTTATCAAGCATGGATGAGTTGATCGAGGTGGTGCTAAAGGGTTTAGAGATGGGTCAAAATACTGCTGACACAAAAGGGATGACAAGCCTTTTGGCGGAATATTTAGAGATGCTAAGCGATCGCTATGTGCGTAAAACCATTGATGGTCGGGAACTTCAAGGGCAAATTATCGACATTAGACCAACAGGCGAACTGGTAGTAAGATGGGAAGGCAACACCCAAGACGCGATCTATCAGCCTCAAAACTTTTCTGTCGGCTATCAGTAGACTTAAATATGCGAAAATCCACCCTTTCCACCATTACCTTAGCGACCCTGCTTTGCCTCTCCACAAATAACTATGTCCTAGTTGGCTCAGCATACGCCGCAAGCAAATCAGCCGTTTCACCTGATGTCGCAGTATCTCAGCCTGCGGCAACCGTTCCCCAAGCGCAACCTCAACCCGCGATCGCCCCTGCGCCCAGCAATATCGAAATCAAAACCGAAAAAACCTATAAAGCTGAGCCTGCGAATACTTCTAGTAATTCTAGAGGCGATCGCGAATCGGTTCAGGTGAATATTGAAACCACACCTAATCGATCAGTTAGTCGATCAGTAAGAACAGAATCGCCGCGATCGCAACCTGTAGAAATTGTTCTCGAAAATCGCTCTAGTGGTTGCCAAGCTAAGGCAAGCGATCTTTCTCGCCGCAATACCAATCTCTGCGCCCCTGAAGTGGTAGTTAGCGATCGGCAAAACTATTCTCAAAATGGCAAGGTTCTCTATGCAGCAGCATCGGGTGAAACTGCCGTCCAAGTTCGTCGCCTAACTCCAGAAGAAATTGCGGCGATGAGCTTGCCGAGCAATGGCGATAAGCAAATGCTGTTCCCATTAATTGCCCCCACAGCGATTAGTTCACTATTTGGAACCCGCGTCCACCCTATCACTGGTCAAGTCCGCTTTCACCAAGGTACTGACCTTGCTGCTGCGGAAGGTACTCCTGTAGTCGCCGCTTTTAGTGGTCGTGTTGAAATTGCAGGTTGGCTCGGTGGCTATGGTTTGATTGTCGTCATTTCTCACGGGGACACCCATGAGACTCGCTATGCCCACTTGTCTGAGGTATTGGTCAAGGAAGGTCAAGAGGTCAGACAAGGAACGGTGATCGGTTTAGTCGGTAGTACGGGCTTATCCACTGGTCCCCATTTACATTTCGAGATTTGGCAAAAGATGAAGGATGGTCTTGTGGCGATCGATCCTACGCCGCAGTTAATGCTGGCGATGGAGCAGTTACAAAAGTATCTCGCTCAATCGCCTAAGTCTGAAAATAAAGCTTAATAAAAAACAAGAGAGTGCTTTGCACTCTCTTGTTTTTTTGTTTTGATAATAAGTAACTAATTGGCAACATTTTTAGTTTTACAAAAAGCTACAATAACTGAATAATTTGTTTAAGTTAGACTTAGATTATGCACTCAAATTAAACCGTAATAATCACTTATAAATCAATTCTTATTGCGGTTTAAAAACATCAAGATGTTCTAGCATAGTAATTTTTTCTGCAATCAACTTTACGTTAGAGAAAATATTAAAATCTTCGCATTCCTTAAATGCTGTAAATTCATCGTTGTATGTTGCGTATACTATCGGATCTTTAAAGGAAAATTTTACATCTTTAAGCTTACTTTCCAAATTATTTGATCTAATAAAATAAATAACCCAAGCGATTAAATATCTGTTATTCATTTCTTCTGACTTTAAATCTGTAAGGAATTCTTCTAAATGCTCAAATATTAAATCTATGTGTTTTAAACCAAAAGAAGATTTTATAATAGACTCAATAATGGCTAAAACTTTTGGGAATGACTTTATTCTCAAATCTGCAAGCATAAGTAGTAGACTGATAATCTTAATTAGAGATCTATTGTCTAGTTTCTTAATACGAATTCTACCTTTTTTAGTTACAATATCTGCTAAAAATCTATCTATAACTCCACATCCAGAATTATTCTTATCTATTTCTATAACTGATAGATATACCTCTTTAAATCGTTTGAATTCATAATATGACTTTGGCTGAGGATTAATACGATGATACTCAGACACCCAATTCCTAAAAAGACCATTTGGAAGACGGTAGCTTTCAGTTTTCCCGTCGTTAAGCTCAAGACGATATTCTTTTAATGCTGCTTGAAGAAATTTAATAACTGATCGACCACTAGATTCACTTTTAGCAAGAATGCGATAATCATCTTTAAATCTAACCACGACTACATCTGCTTTAAGAGATTTTGATAGCTCTCTATCTACTCCTGATAGAATAATTTCAGAAATAATGTCTGATACAACAGATCCTATTGGAATTCCATTGGTACATCCATCATTAGCATTTTGAAATAGTTTGTCTAGTCGATTTCCAATAAAATCATAATCATTTCTTTTGCTTGGATGTCTAATAGTAGTCTTATCATGTAATGCCCATGGAATACTATGTGTATAGATAGATGGATAAAAATTTTTTATATCTGTTTTAAATAAATACTTATATCGAAATGCAATAGATGCTACATCATTCTCAGCCATTTCAATAAATTCATAAATCATTCGCCCACTTCTTAGCTCACCAATTTCGCCTATTTTCTTGTGATTTAAAGGGATAGGAAAACTATAAGAGCAAACTTGATTATCTTTATTAAAAAGACAATCTAAAATTTGATTCCAGTTATCTGCAATTGTATACGCAATATCTGAATGAATCTTCGGATTAATGATTCCAAAAGTTCTATCTGTCAACTCAGTTTTAGGAAAGTGGACTTGCTGAAATTCAGAAATATCTGGATGAAATTTTTTCTTGGTATGGGAAAAATAAACTTTCCCAAATTCTGGATTTTTAGTCACTGTAAAGCATGGTGGTAGTACATAAGCTTCTGGGAAATAGCCTTTAGTTACTAACCACTTGTATATATCTGCTTTAGAGAGAGCTTCAGCAAGTTCCTTGGTTCTTTGAAAATGTTCTTTAGGGCTACGACTCATCTTTATGTAGTAGCAATATTTACTATAAAAATTTATTTGTAATCATTATAGTGTTTAAATCTTGATTTCACAGACTGTCGATTCTAATCTAATACAAATAATAACAATATGAGATGGTAAACAATATTTAGTAAAAACAACAACCATCATCGAATCTTGTAGAGCCGCTAACTATTTATTGATGTGATGCAGGTGATCGCGATTGATTGCCAAGTCAAATGGGGTATGAAAAGTTGTATATTGGCTAGAGTGACACATTTATAGATACAAAACTTAAAAAGCCTTGATAGCAACTCCCGTTAAACCAACGACAAGACGACCTGTATTTCCTTTCACCGCCGTGATCGGACAGGAAGAGATGAAGCTCGCCCTGTTGCTCAACGTCATCGACCCTAAAATCGGTGGAGTCATGGTCATGGGCGATCGCGGTACAGGCAAATCCACCACCGTCCGCGCCCTAGCCGACCTCCTCCCTGAAATTGAAGTTGTCGCTGATGATCCCTTTAGCAGCCATCCCACCGACGGCGACTTGCAAAGCGAAGAAGTCCGCCAACGCATTGCCAATGGTGAAAAGCTACCAGTTACCACCAAGCAAGTAATCATGGTGGACTTACCCCTTGGCGCAACCGAAGACCGTGTGTGCGGCACAATCGACATCGAAAAAGCATTATCTGAAGGGGTGAAAGCCTTTGAAGTCGGACTACTTGCCAAGGCAAATCGCGGCATCCTCTACATTGATGAAGTTAACCTCCTCGACGATCACCTTGTTGATGTGTTGCTAGACTCCGCCGCCTCTGGTTGGAATACCGTTGAGCGTGAAGGGATCTCAATCCGTCACCCTGCCCGCTTTGTGCTAGTCGGTTCAGGCAACCCCGAAGAAGGCGAATTGCGTCCGCAGTTGCTCGATCGCTTTGGGATGTATGCCGAAATTAAGACGGCACGCGATCCTGAATTGCGTTTACAAATCGTCGAAAATCGCACCACCTTTGATAATAATCCTCATGGATTTCTATCTGAAAAGTCTGAGCAACAAGCCGAAAAGCAAAACCAAATCGTGGGAGCGCAGACTATCCTTAATGATGTAAATATCGATCGCGATTTGCGTCTCAAAATTTCGACAGTTTGCGCTGACCTAAATATTGATGGTTTGCGTGGTGATATCGTGACCACCCGTGCGGCTAAGGCTTATGCAGCGTCGGAAGGACGCAAGGAAGTAGAAGTAGATGACATCAAAGCCGTAATTGGTCTCTGCCTACGTCACCGTCTCCGCAAAGATCCTCTTGAATCGATTGATTCTGGCTACAAAGTTCTTAAAACCTTCAATCAGGTTTTTGGAATCGAAGAAGAATAATTGAGAAGGAAAACATTTCCAATAAAAAACCTTGCTATGCAAGCTTTTTTATTGGAAATGTTGAAAAGCCGATCGCATTTCTAATCCGTTAATTTGATCGCCTTCGATAATTTCGCCAATAATTGCCGCGTTAGATAATTGCTGCACAAATGCTTCGGCTAACTTCAAGGGCATACATAAAATTAATTCAAAGTCTTCACCGCCATACAAAACCCAATCTAAGGCGCGATCGCTTGCCAATATTTGCACCAGTTCAGGGATTGGTAATTTGTGCCAAAATATTTTTGCACCGACTTGACTAGCTCGACAAATTTGGGCGATCGCATCAGCAAGCCCATCACTGCTATCCATACCTGCGATCGGGAAGTTCTTTAAATGATCCTCTATATGATTATGTTGTTTGAGAAGTTTATGTAAAAGGGCGATCGCATCAAAACGAGGAATCGGTCGCTGATGATAACGGCAAATAGCTTTTACTAATTCTTCGCCAAATAAAATCCGATTTCCAATTTTGAATGGAGCTAATAACTTCTCTTTGAGACTTTGATCCAATAGAAGTTCTAAACCTGCCTTAGAAAGTCCATGCAGCCCCGTGATCACGATCGCATCACCAACTTGGGCTGTATGTCTGTGAATGACTTGATTTTGATGCACCTGTCCAAAGGCAGTTACAGATAAAGTCCGAATCGGCGATCGCACCGTATCCCCACCCACTAATTCTGTGCCATAGGTTCGCAAACATTCACTAAAGCCACGATATACGCTTTCAATCCAGTTAACCTCTGTATCAGGTGGTAATCCTACCGACATCACTAATCCCCAAGGCTTTGCCCCCATCGCCGCCAAATCCGATAAATTCACAGCAGCAGCCCGCCAACCGACATCTTGAGGACTAGTAGTGCGATCGCTAAAATGCACACCATCAATCAACATATCGGTAGTCACGACCATCTGATGCTCTGGCAAGGTTGCCCCCATCGGTGCTGCGTCATCGCCCACCACATCACTACAATATTGCCGAAATATTTTCAGCAATCCTTGCTCACCTAAATTTTTAATTATTTCTGACATTTGTAGATTAGGAAAGGGTAAAGCATTCCCAAATCGAAATTATTTGCAAAATTTATAGATATCTGTGGGAATGCTTTACCCCTAAAGGTTTGTGGAACGGTTGTGTGAAATTAATATTTCAAAAATATAGAACAATTGTAGTGGTTTTGCATTTGCGCCATAATTTTTCAATTCACCCCCATCTTGAATGCAAATGCAGAACCCTCTTTGTTTCTTGTATTTATGGATAGAAAGTTAGCTTAGGTAAAGCTAATGACTCTTCCCAGCCCATCATGATATTCATACATTGCACAGCCTGAGCCGCTTGACCCTTCATCAGGTTATCGATCGCCGAAACCACAATGACTCGCCCAGTGCGCTCATCGACCTCCACACCGAGATAACAGAGATTTGTACCGAGCGCCCATTTTGTTTGTGGAAAAGTATTTTTAGGTAAAACCTGCACCCATTCGGAATTGCGATAAAAAGATTTATAGATTGTCAGCACATCATCCTTGACTAAACCAGGATCACGCAATTTGGCATATACCGTTGAAAGAATACCGCGAATCATCGGAATTAAATGCGGTGTAAACTGCACTAATACTTCCTGTCCTGCTAGGTCGCTACAAATTTGTTCGATTTCAGGGGTATGGCGATGATTGGCAAGACCATACGCACAGAGGGAGCCATCAGCTTCGGCAAGTAATAAATTAGTTTTGGGCTGACGACCGCCGCCCGATGTCCCTGATTTTGCATCAATGATGATCGTACTAGGATCAACCAAACCCTGCTTGAGTAATGGTTGCAGGGCTAGTAAACTCGCAGTGGGATAGCAACCTGCACAACCAACTAGATTTGCCGTGGCAATGCGATCGCGATAAATTTCAGGCAAGCCGTACACCGCTTTGGCATTGACCTCAGCATCGGTACGCGCTTCTTTATACCAAGATTCATAAACTTGCAAATCAGTAAAGCGATAATCTGCGGAAAGATCAAGGACTTTACAGCCCTTAGCTAGTAACCGAGGTGCAATTTTGCTGGCAAGCCCATTGGGTAAAGACAAAAAGACAATCTGAGCGCGATCGGCGACTTCCTCTGGCTCCAGACTTTCGATGGGTAAATTCACCGCATGGGCAATATGCGGATAAAGGTCAGCAAAATTCTGCCCCACAGAACCACTTCCACCCATATAGGTAATGTTTACCAAGGGATGCTCTAGTAGCAATCTCACCAATTGGATGCCCCCATAACCCGATGCGCCAATAATACCTACAGGGACACGATTCTGTGAGTTCATAAACTTACTCCATCAAAATATTAGAAATGCTTTTCGAGTTTGGGGTAATAACTTAGCATAAGCCAAGTATTTAAACTAAATTCAGGTTTAAAAATCCTAAAATCTTTAATCGGTTAAATATCATTCACCCTTACTCTGAAATCACTGTAGATGGAAATCATATTTTACGCAGAAACATTTGATGCATAATCAAATACTTTTTAGTCAATTTAGAGGACATCCCTCCAAATTGATTTCTAGTGAAATGAAAACTTCCGTCTGTTGTCAAATAAATCACCTACATGGGTGAAGATATATAGCTTTAATTTATGTGAATTTTTAGGGCAAGAAGGTAATTAGTCAATTTGTTTAGGGTTGCCATAAGTTAAGAAGAATTTAGTGCTAGGGTGACAAAACACTAATGTTTACCATAATAGTGATGTTTTTGAAGATGTCTACATGATCGTGATTGCGACAATATGCCTTTACAGCAAGGCAAGTCCTAGAAATATTTCTTTCATATTTCCATGTATTTACTATGTCTATATAATTTTCTCCTAGTCTAATTTTCAAAACACTATGACAGTTAAACAATATATTTTTAAATTTTTTTTTAATTTTGTTTAATATTTTTGTCCAATATGTTTAAAAATGTACGACAATAAAAAGGTAGTTATAAGCGGACAAAAATCCCCAGACTTGAAAAGTTCTTGCTATTTTTAGAGAAAAATTTTCAATTTTGAAATCTTGAAATTTCTAATAATCCTATGACAGACACAGTAAATGCTCCTTTAACAGGGAAAGTTCTTCTGCAAAAAGCAAAAGAACTGAATAACTTGCCTAAGCGTGAACAGGCTAAAAAATGTGGTTATTTTACTCGGGGGAAAGACGGCGTAGATCGCGTTAATTTGACAGAGTTTTATGAAGCAGTACTCGCTGCTAGAGGCTTTGCGATTAATCCTGAACAGAATAAAGATGGTCGCGGTCGTGAACCTACGTTTCGCGTTAGCGTCCATAAAAATGGTCAAATTGTGATTGGTTCTACCTATACACGCTCAATGGGCTTGAATGAAGGAGATGAGTTTGAAATTAAACTTGGATATAAGCATATTCATTTAATTCAGTTAATGACTGAGCAGCCAGAAGATGGTGAAGAATAATTATCTAATTCTTTAGATTTAGTATGTACTAGCCTATAAGCTTTATGAGTTTATAGGTCGTTATTTATTTTAGCTAGGAGCTTGGGAATGTAAATTTGAAAACTTGCTGAGTTAATGCATTTAGCTAATACAACTCAGTAGAAAGTAAGCGAGAGAATTAATGCTACTTGACTAAGTGGGTGTTCAGTTTTCTCGCTTTTTTATTTACTCTATTTTTGGATTTATTTTTGATTTCTAGGTTTTTTATGCAACTTGTAGATACTCACGTTCACATTAATTTTAAAGATTTTCAGACCGATCTTAATGAAGTACGCGATCGCTGGTTAGCAAATGGTGTGACTAAGTTAGTACATTCCTGTGTTAGCCCTGATGAGTTTACGCAAATTCAAGCGATCGCCGATCAATTTCCTGAAGTTAGTTTTGCGGTTGGGCTACATCCTTTAGATAAAAATCTTAATGCAACGGGCTGGTATCCTGAAATTGGCGATCGCATTAAGAGCTTAGCCAGTAGTGATCGGCGGGTAGTCGCGATCGGTGAGACGGGCTTAGATTTTTTTAAGTCTGACAGCAAAGAGGCTCAAATTGAAGCTTTTAAATCGCAATTACGCATAGCGCGATCGCTAAATTTACCCGTTATTATTCACTCCCGCGAGGCGGCGATCGCCACCCGTGAAGTATTGCAAGAAATTAATACTGAAGATGCTGATAAACCAGTGCGCGGGGTGATGCATTGCTGGGCGGGCAATCCTGAAGAAACGCAATGGTTCGTAGATTTAGGGATGTATATTAGTTTTAGCGGGGTGGTTACATTTAAAAACGCCCATGATTTGCATGAGTCAGCCAAAATTGTACCAAGCGATCGCCTTTTAGTGGAAACCGATTGTCCATTTCTTGCGCCCGTACCGAAACGAGGCAAACGCAATGAGCCTGCCTATGTGCTACATGTGGCGGAAAGTGTCGCCAAGTTAAGAGATGTGGAGCTAGAAATTCTTGCGGCACAAACTACCAGCAACGCATTTAATCTATTTGCGCTTGCCTAGACTTTACAGCGCTTTGCGCTTTCTTAAAACCTAGAAAGATTTTTAAAAAGCTTGCTTCGCAAGCTTTTTAAAAATCTTTCTAGAAGAGACTAAAATTAATCCATGCAGATATATCTAGATCACGGTGCTACTAGCCCTGCGCGTCCCGAAGTCATTGACCTAATGACGGAAGTAATGCGATCGCAATGGGGAAATCCCTCTAGCCTCCATTGGTGGGGTGAACGGTCAACAATGGCGATCGAACGCGCTCGCTTGCAAGTAGCAAGTTTACTAAAAGCCGATCCTGAAGGAATTATTTTCACATCGGGGGGAACGGAGTCAGACAATATGGCTTTGATGGGCATTGCGCGGCAATATCAAACGCCACAGCATATGATTATTTCCTCAGTGGAGCATTCCGCAGTCCGCTTACCTGCGGAGTATCTCGAACAACATGGCTGGGAAATTACGCGATTACCCGTTGACCGCAAAGGTACAGTTTCGCCCCAAGATTTGGAGCGATCGCTGCGTCCTAACACGGTATTGGTGTCGATAATTACTGCCCAAAATGAAGTTGGCACAATTCAACCGATTGAAAAATTAGGACAAATTTGTCGTCATGCCAATGTCTGGTTTCACACCGATGCGGTGCAAGCGATCGGCAAAATGCCTATTGATGTAAAGTCTTTACCCATCGATCTGCTCTCCCTTTCAGCCCATAAGTTTTATGGAGTTCAGGGGATCGGGGCGTTATATATTCATCCCCTGATGATCAAAAAACAGGCATTAGTTCCCCTAAATTTAGGCGGTGGTCAGGAGCAAGGCTATCGGTCAGGCACACAGGCCGTTGCGGCGATCGCGGGTTTAGGGCTGGCCGCCGAGTTAGCCGAACAAGAATTAATTTCCGAGTCTCAACGCCTTACCAAACTGCGCGATCGCCTCCATGCCCTACTCGCCGATATTCCCGAACTTATCCCCACAGGCAGCCCCGAACGATTACCCCATCATCTCAGCTTTTATCATCAATATCTTGATGGTCGCCGCCTTGTCCGCGAACTGAATTATGCAGGGATTGCGATTAGCTCTGGTTCCGCCTGTAGTAGTGGCGCGATCGAACCTAGCTCAATTTTATTAGAAATGGGATATTCCGATCTAGAAGCTAGAAATAGTATTCGCCTCACCCTCGGAAAATCTACCACCATAGAAGATATTGAATGGACAGCATTAGTCATCCATCAAATTCTGAGCCGTCTTTAACGGCTAATGATTTTTGTGGCACGGCTTCGCCGCACCACAAAAATCATTACAGCAATTGTCGATCAAACGAGCTACAGGAAAAACTTTGAATGCGAAGCACTGTAAATTGCGCCATTTTTTATGTTATGGGACAACCAAAACAGGACAGGGTGACAGATTAATCACCTTTTGGCTAACGCTGTGACCTTCGGGATGTTCTTCGGTCAAACTGACTCCCCGCGAACCCATGACGATTAAATCAGCATTAATTTCATCGGCAAAATCGCAAATTACAAAAGCCGCCTTGCCATCAGCAATTTTGGTCTTAATAGAAATACCCACCTCACTGAAGTAAGTTTTGACTTCTTCGATTAAATCTTGGGATGCAGCGCGATCGTTGGCACTTGTATCAGGTTCAGTCACCGATAGTACATATAGTTCTGTCCGATACTTCTGCACAATATCGATCGCAATCGCTACAGCTTGGCGGGTTTCTTGGCTTCTGTTTAAAGGAAACAAAACAGTTTTAAACATAAATTCCTACCTAACACTGCAATTCGGACAACAAATTTGGGATTTGAGAAATTTTTATTCTCTTCATTTCATTTTAATGACTAAGAGCCTTTAAAGATTTAAATTTCTTAATTTTTAACATGAGCATTAAGTACGACTTACGCAAACAAACCAACAACTCAAGTTCTGGGCTGCAAAGCTAAAGTCAGCTAAAGCTGACTGAATAGCCTCTATGATCAACCCGTTTCGACGGGTTTAAGCGTAATTTATTACAGGGCTGTTGCGTAAGTCCTAATGCTGATCTATAGCAGAGCTAAGATCCTATGACCAGCTTTACGCAATCCGCCAATGGATAGATAATTTTTATTAGCAGGGAAAAATTTCTCTGAATTAACACTACATAAAAGAAAATTCATGCCTCAAAAATCAAACCTAAATCCTGTAAATCCCATAACTTCCGTTACATCTGTCACAGGAGAATCAACTCCAGAAAAGATTACCCTATGGGGAGAGATCGTTAAAGGTTGGTACTGGGTGGTATTTATTTTGAAAATGATGGGAAGCTTTGGCGGTATTCGTCAATTATTAAGTTCTATAAAGCGAACAGCGATTATGTTAATTAAGCGTTTACTAATTCAAATGCAAACCGACAAGCGCCAGTAATACTTAAGGAGGCGCTGTGCGTCTCAGTTTACTTTCTCGGCTGTAAACGGCAGACTTTACTATATCAGTGCTAACATTGCGAGATATATAAAGAGAAAAAAGTCAAAACGGAAGAAGATTATAGATGGATGCCGTAACGAAAACCATCCCTTTTTATGGCAGGGAAATTAAATTAAGAATTGGCACGTTTGCGCCCCAAGCTGGTGGCTCAGTATTAGTCCAGTGCGGCGAAACCGCAATCTTGGTGACAGCGACCAGAGGTCCTGCTCGTGAAGGTGTAGATTTTGTACCTCTCCTTGTCGATTACGAAGAGCGTTTATATGCCGCAGGACGAATTCCTGGTGGTTTCTTGCGCCGTGAAGGTAGACCGCCCGAAAAGGCAACCCTCACCTGTCGCCTGATCGATCGCCCGATGCGTCCTTTGTTCCCCAACTGGTTGCGTGATGATGTGCAGATCGTCGCTACAACTATGGCGATCGATGAAAAAGTCCCGCCCGATGTACTTGCCGTTACAGGAGCCTCAATTGCCGCATTAGTGGCTGGACTGCCATTTATGGGGCCGATGGCTGGGGTGCGTGTTGGTCTAGTTGGTGATGAGTTTATCATCAACCCCACCTATGCCGAAGTTGAAGCAGGAGATCTCGATCTGGTAGTCGCTGGGACTGCGGAAGGGATCATCATGGTTGAAGCTGGTGCAAATCAATTGCCAGAAGCCGACATGATCGAAGCGATCGATTTTGGTTATGAAGCAGTTTTAGAACTGATCAAAGCTCAGCTTGATTTATTGCAAGAACTAGGGATGGCGCTGCCAGAAATTGTCGATCCCGAGACCGATCTCACTTTGGAAAACTTTATTGCCAATACGGCTAAAGATAAAGTTGCTCAAGTAATTGCTAGTTGCGAGAAAGATCGCAATGTGCGCGATGCTAACCTCGATGCGATCAAGGCTGAGCTTTTAGAAGCGATCGCCGCGTTGCCAGAGGAAGATCCTGTAAAATTAGTTGCCGATAAAAAAGTAATTAGCGCCACTTACAAGGAACTCACCAAAAAGCTGATGCGCTTGCAAGTAATTGAGCAGAATGTTCGCATTGACGGACGGAAGCTTGATGAAGTGCGTCCGATCTGGACAGAAGTAAGTGTGATTCCTCGCGTGCATGGTAGCGGTTTATTCAATCGTGGATTGACCCAAGTATTGACGATCGCCACCCTCGGCACACCAGGAGACGCACAGGAAATGGACGATCTGCATCCTGACGCGAAAAAGCGTTATATGCACCATTACAACTTTCCGCCCTACTCGGTTGGTGAAGCTAAACCAATGCGATCGGCTGGTCGTCGCGAAATTGGTCATGGTGCTTTAGCCGAACGTGCGCTGTTGCCTGTACTACCATCCAAAGCTGAGTTTCCCTATGTGCTGCGCCTAGTCTCAGAAGTTCTATCTTCTAATGGCTCGACCTCAATGGGTTCCGTCTGCGGTTCAACTCTAGCGCTGATGGATGCAGGTGTACCGATCACCAAACCCGTAAGCGGTGTGGCGATGGGATTGATTAAGGAAGGTGATGAAGTTCGGATTCTGACTGACATTCAAGGCATAGAAGATTTCCTTGGTGACATGGACTTCAAGGTGGCTGGTACGGATACAGGTATCACCGCCCTACAAATGGACATGAAGATCACCAGTATCTCTATGGACACAGTTCGCGCCGCCGTGATGCAAGCCAAGACTGGTCGCGCTCATATCATGGGCAAGATGTTGGAACTGCTCTCTGCACCAAGACCGCAGCTTTCTCCCTATGCACCACGCTTGCTGACGATTCGTATCGATCCTGAACAAATCGGCATGATCATTGGGCCTGGTGGGAAAAACATCAAGGGCATCACTGAGGAAACGGGAGCCAAGATCGACATCGAAGATGATGGCACGGTGATGATTTCCTCGATGAGTGGCGAAGGTGCGCTCAAGGCGAAACGCATCATTGAAAACATGACCCGCCGCGTCGGTTCGGGTGATGTTTATCTCGGTCGTGTCACTCGGATTATTCCCATTGGTGCATTTGTGGAATTTCTCCCTGGTAAGGAAGGAATGGTGCATATTTCCCAATTGGCGGAAGGTCGCGTGGGTAAAGTGGAAGATGAAGTCGCGGTTGGTGATGAAGTCTTGATTAAGATCCGCGAGGTTGATAATCGCGGACGCTTTAACCTCACTCGTTTGGGTATTCACCCCGATGAAGCTGCCGCCGCCCGTGTTGCTGCCGCCGCATCTGCTGAATAAACACCAAAAAGGGGCGCAATGCGCCCCTTTTTGGTTGCCAGTAATTTTATTGCTTCAGGTTGATTGGATTGTCTTTGGGAAACATCGCATCTAAAGCGATCGCCACATCTGGAAAAGATTGCATGGCAAGGCGATCGCTGCTATTCAAAACAATTTGTTCGCGATAGATTCCCTCATCAGGCTGATGAAAAACATAAACTTGTCGCTGCTGCACATCGAGAATCCAATATTCTAAGACTTGATTTTTGGCATAAATCCGCGCTTTTTGGCTACGATCTTTAGCAATAATGGAATCAGCAACTTCGATCAACAGATAAATATCGGCGGATTCAGGCTGTCTAAAGGAGTATTCGTTATTATCAAATCTGACAACGGCGACATCTGGCTCAGAGTCATCGCCTAAGATCACGGGCAACTGGATGCGAATTTCAGCGCGATCGCCTAGCAATTTAAATAGCAATCTACTACTACGCTGCCCACTTGCCACATGAAATGGTCTTTGTGGACTCATACAAACAATCTTTCCTTCCAACAGTTCTACGCGATCGTCTTCATCCAAAGTCCCCGACTCAATCATTTGGTGATAGTCAGCGATCGACCAAAGCCAAATTTGTGGCTCAAGTTCTGGTTCTGTTTCTACATCGCCTATAGTTGCTTGCATCATATTTCTGCTCACATCCTAGTCATTTCATTTTAACAAAATTCAGATTCCAGACCTTATCTAAATTTCGTCTCTTGAAATTATCAACGATTTGCGCGATCGCTATAGCCGCAATTTTTATAAGCCACATAAAAAAAGAAACCCACTTTATGGGTTTCTTTTTTTATGTGGCTCGGCATAATTAAAAACCAGAATTAAAACTTGCGGCGCACGCTGCGCGTGCGCCGCAAGTTTTAAAGTTTTATATTTAATTAAGCCTACATACTTATGTCGCGGTCTATGGCACTAGTTTTTAAGGAAAAATACATGTTGCATTTGGAATACTTACAGTGCCAGTAATACCAAAAGACGCTCCTGTATTGCCTTGAGCTAATAAGGCATTTTGTAACAAAGTAGCACTGGTAATAGTAGTATCTATACCTGAAAGTTGGATTCGTCCAGCCCCTCCAGTTTGAGTAAATCGATAGTCCACAACTGCTGTATTCGATGATTGATTGTTCTGCACCTTCGCACACAAGTTAGAATCATTTTGTTTTCTAAATAACAAGCCTCCAGAGTCGGCTGTACTAGATGTATTGCTGACTGTGTTGTTGGTCAAAGTTGCTCGAATGATTGATTTATCTTGAGTCCTGACTAAAATACCGCCTTCGTCTTTAGAAGGATCAGGAATACCGTCGTTGGCATTAGTGATCGAGTTGTTATTCACAGTTACAGTTAGCTGTCCAGATCTTTCCGTCCGCAAACGGATACCGCTTTGTCCAGTATTCGCGATTTGATTGCCTGAAATTACCACACCTGAAGTGGTCACGCCCCCTAAAGTTATAGGACTACTCAAATCAGCAGTTGCACCAGATGCCTCCGCTACTCTCACCTGAATTCCAGTCTCTCCCATTCTATTAAAAGTGTTGTTGCTAATGATCGCCGAACCTTTAGAAGCGTTATCTGCACCAAAACTGATGCCTTTGTCGGAAATATTTGAGAGATTATTGTTACTGATCGTAAATCTAGCGATCGCATTGGTAGACAGGTTTATATCTATACCATCAGCATTAGCGGCAGCACTTGTGATATTTCGGACTGTGTTGCCTGTAATATCAACAATCGCGGTTGTAGTGGCTGGGCATCCACCGATACCGTCAACTGCATAAAGACGACAGACACTAACTTCAATGCCATCAATTTCATTACTAACAAGAGAGCTGCCATTAATCTTAAGGGTAGATAGCTTGTTGTTCTCGCCAACTGTATTGCCACTAATATTTAGGTTGATGTTGCCTGCTCCTAAACGCACAAAAATGCTTGCTTCAAGCTCAGTTTGTCGATCAGGTTGAATCGTATTTAAAACCGTATTATTGGTAATTGAAGCCGTACCAGTTACATTGTCAAAGCGAATACCTTCACCGATCGCGCCCGAAACGGCATTTCCATCAACGATAGTATTAGTTCCAGCTACATTAGAAAGGATAATGCCACGACCATCAAAGCCCAACGATGTATTGGGGGCAGTGATCGTAACATTGTTGTTGTTAACTGTAGGGTTGCCCGAACCATTTTGTAGCAAAATACCAGTGCTAACGGCGTTAGAGATCCTATTACGCGAGACATTAGTATTGCCACTAAACCCAGAAAGAAAAATACCGCGATCGTTCCCTACAGAGGTAGTAACGGCAATAATGTTGTCAACAATCGTGGCATTAACATTGTTTGTACCAATGACCCCAGGACTATTAGGGCGAATATCATATCCTGAAAGAATTTGATTAGATCCTGGTGCTAAAGTGACAGTACCATTAACTATCGGATATATTCCTGTACCTGAAGGAAGTGGAAGATTTGAGAAGGTTGTCCCTCCGATACCAGCCAAATATGAAACTGGAATTAGAGACGGCGCACTAGAAACAACTTTAGTACCATCAGGAATCGTAAATCCAGCTAAAGTTGGCGCTGTAGAACCTGTCGGCGTATAAGCATACACGACTCCATTCGCCCCAGCAGCACCTGCATTGGCAAGAGCCGTCGAGAAATTAGCAAAAGACACCACATTGGGATTGCCAGATAAGCCTGAAGTGCTGTCGGCAACGACAAAGAAACTGTAAGGCTGACCAGTTACGGGATTAATTGCAACGAGTTGATCGCGCACCGTTTGATTTTCGACTATAACAGAACTATTCCGCGCAATTGGCTCATTCATGCGCTCTAGCAAGGTTGGCGGAGTCGCTTTTTTTGATGAACGATTGGAGAGATTAATACCAATATTAAAAAGAATACTCGTGCCGAAAATGCGATCGTTCTGAATCGATAGCCCCGCATTAATCAGATCGCCATAGTAGCCCAAACCACCTTTGATTCCCAAGGCTCCGATGCTATTAGTACCCGTGTAATAGTAAGTTCCCACATAGGGACGCAGATAGCCTGTGTCGCCCGTAGTAATGATCGTGCCAGCTTCTAACTCCACGCCCCCCAGTGCTGCATCAAAGCGGCGATCGCGATCGACCAAAAACTGACTACCCTGAAAGCTGCCACTATTCAGAAATGTTTCACCCAGTTGGGTATTTGTTTTCCCCACAGGCAGATAGGTATTGAGGCGCATATCCCAAGCTTCTGCAAAAAACTCTAAGCCTGCGGAAATTTGCTGAAAAAACTGCGACCCCGTATCACGATTGTCGTAGGCAAGGTAGCCCCCTAATACATATTTGGCAACGTCATTTAGCGATCTGTAACCAACGGCAAGATTAGAACCAATGCGACCATTATTAAAAATTCGGACTTGAGGATTTAGATAGAAAAAATTTTCTGGCGTTTGATTGAGAGGAATGCGTAACTCAACACTAGTATTGCCATCTATTCCTGCCCCACTGCCGTTATAGCGAAGTTGAGCATCGAGGGGAAATGGATCAGGTTGACTAGATGCTTCTGTGGCGATTTTTCCACTTACGCATACCAGTGATAACGACAAGCAACTACATTTAAAGAATTTGAAGATTCTAGATACTGATTTTTTCCGCATAGCCCTTAATAACTCGTCTTTCCAAGGAAAACCCACATCTTCCATTTTGAAAGCTTAGGGCTTAAAACCCATGTATTGCCTAACACTTGGGCTTATAGAATAAAAAAGGAACTTGCTATGCAAGTTCCTTTTTTTATTCAGCGATCGCGCTTTCGACCTGACTACTATCATTCTCATGGGGCAACTCTAAGCAGTAGCCAGCACCATATACCGTTTTAATATATTTAGGATGACGCGGATCTGGTTCGAGCTTGGTGCGTAGATGACGAATATGTACGCGAATCGTTTCAATATCATCATCGGGTTCATAGCCCCAGACCTCTTTAAGAATTTCACTAGGTGAAACGGTCTGACCATGACGCTGTAATAGACAATGCAATAACTCAAATTCTAAATGAGTTAACTTGACGGTTTTATTAAACCAAATTGCCTCAAAGCGCTCAGGTACAAGCGTTAATGAACCAAAGATTAAAATTTCACCATGTTTTGCTGTATCAATAATGCGATTAGTGCGTCGCAATAAAGCCCGAACCCGCGCCAGCATTTCTTCAAGCTCAAAGGGTTTAGTCAAATAATCATCAGCCCCTGCATTAAAGCCCTCGACTTTATCTTGGGTTTGCCCCATAGCCGTAAGCATCATCACAGGAATTTCTTTAGTGCGTTCATCGCGACGCAATCTTTGACAAACCGTAAAACCATCAACCCTTGGCAGCATCAGGTCAAGGATGATCATGTCTGGCACTAACTGAATGGCGAGCGCTTGCCCTTTAATACCATCACTTGCTTGACTGACTTGATATCCAGCATGTTCGAGGTTTAGCGTTACCATTTCAGAGATTATCGGATCATCATCGATCAAGAGCAGCCTAGGCATCATTAGTCAAAGTTCCATCTATACGATTGGATTACGATTTGTTAAATAATATATCATTCTGATAGCCAGAGCGTAGGACGGTGTGATGCGCCAACTCACTATCTAGATATCATCAAAAAAATTTCTGGCTAAAGGAGTAGTAGGTAGAGCTTATCAACTATTTATAGCCGTATCTACCATAATCATCAGTAAAACAAAGTCAGTCAGTCTTCAACTCTTACAACATTACTCATACAATATATGAAGATATGTAAAAATTGATATAAAACTGGTTTATTCGCATGAGCCTTCCAACCACTTCTGTCGCCGAACTTTTTGCACCAGTCAAGGATGACTTGCGTACTCTCACGGATAACCTGAAGCAGTTGGTAGGCGCAAGACATCCTATTCTCTATGCTGCGGCTGAACATTTGTTTGAAGCTAAGGGCAAGAGTATGCGCCCTGCACTGGTTTTGCTGGTTTCGCGGGCGACGATGAGCGATCGCGATATCACCACTCGCCACCGTCGCCTTGCTGAGATCACCGAAATGATCCATACCGCAAGTTTGGTACATGATGATGTGATCGACTCTGCCGAACTAAGACGCGGTATGCCAACGGTCAATAGTAGTTTTGGTAATCGGATTGCTGTATTAGCAGGAGATTTTCTGTTTGCTCAAGCGTCTTGGTATTTGGCAAATTTGGATCACCTCGAAGTTGTCAAACTTCTGTCAAAGGTAATCACCGATTTTGCTGAAGGTGAAATTCGCCAGAGTTTAACTGCTTTTGATAGCGATCTGACCTTTGAAAACTATCTCGAAAAAAGTTTTTATAAAACGGCTTCGTTGATGGCGGGTAGTGCTAAGGCGGCGGGGGTACTGAGTGGCGTGAGTCAAGTTCAGGCTGAGCAGTTATTTAATTTCGGTAAGCATTTTGGGATTGCGTTCCAAGTTGTCGATGATATTCTCGATTTCACTAGTTCGACGGAGACTTTGGGGAAACCTGCTGGCTCTGACCTGAAGCAGGGAAATTTGACTGCACCCGTACTATTTGCCCTAGAGGAATATCCTCAATTGCGTGGCTTGATCGAGCGTGAGTTTAGTGAAGAAGGTGATCTTGACAAAGCTCTAGAACTTGTCTACAGCAGTGAAGGGATTGCCCGATCGCGGGAATTAGCCAAGAGTCATGTTAAGTCTGCACTAACCGCGATCGAGTGGCTGCCATCTTCTGCGCCGAAGCAATCTCTCATTGGCTTAACCAACTATGTTTTAGATCGCTTGTATTAAAAAAACAAAAAAGATGTGCCGACCTTTGGTCAGCACATCTTTTTTGGATTTCTATCGTTCAGCAATTACTAACATTTCAAAATCTTGGGATGTCAGTTTATCTTCACGAGAAAAAGCACCGAGTCTGGCTCCAAAAAATTCAATTTTCGTAAACCCAAGCGTTTTCAACAACCACGTTATTTCAGATGGTACATAATACCTCTCGTTGCATTCGAGTTCTTTTTCTGCTCCATTATCATCCACAACTTTTGTAATGTTATAGTCCCTGAATGTGATTAGGTCAAAATTCTTGCTGTCATATGTGGCATTGCCTTCAACAACTCCTTCAGCGTGGAAATCATTTATAGAATGAAACAATGGAAATAAACCATTCAAAGTTGTAAAAATGAATTTTGACTTACTCTTCAAAGATTTTGAAACATTTTTAAGAATTGAGAAATTCATTTCATCGGTTTCCATCAATGGGAATCCTCCTTCACACATCATAATAGCCACATCAAATTGGTTCTCAAACGGTAAATTCCGCGCATCGTATCTTAAAAATTCTGTTTGTAAATCGTTCTGTTTTGCTTTTTCTCTCGCTTTTTGTAGCAAAGATTCAGACAAATCAATCCCTGTAATTGAATAACCTCTTTTTGATAACTCTATTGAATGGCGACCTGTACCGCATCCAATATCGATAATCTTTAACTCCTTGTCGTAATTTATCTCTTTCTCAAGAAAATTACATTCGCCAATTGTTCCTTGTGTGAAACATTCGTTGTCATATTTTTGACCATAGTTTTCAAATAATGTTTCGTACCATTGTTTGTTATTCATTCTCTTTTTTCATATAGATCAGAATAAACTATATAGTAAAATGCTGGTTAACATGACTACGATTCCTAGATGACCTAGGTTCGATAATCTCAACTCTGAATTTATAGAATGGCGACGGCGATCGCCATTCTCGCAAGTCCCTTAGGACATAAACCCCGAATAGTGAGAGGATGTGCATCGCGCCGACTTTCACTATTCGGGGTTAACATCAGTTGACATATCGCAGTTTTCATTCTACTGAGGACAGGTGAAAATTACTCGGAGTGCTTACTCTAAAAAGTTCTAGCACTTCCATCTCATATTAGCCTATGTCCACATTTAGATGAAAACCGCTATAATACCTAATTATACCTAGATTTAAGAAAGTAAAATCTAATTAAATCTATGGATAGACTTGTAAGCGTTGGCGAAATTGCAGAATTAAAAGCTGTAAGTGTTGACACGGTAAGGCGATGGGAGAA